>Ga0210053_1003886_pt1 | contig 11861 bp, 10 predicted proteins | sample CryGeymeta201512_FD_185467 | JGI IMG/M metagenome (GOLD analysis project Ga0210053, IMG submission 185467) | Groundwater microbial communities from Crystal Geyser aquifers in Utah, USA - Crystal Geyser metaG 2015-12 (SPAdes) (version 2) | ecosystem: Environmental > Aquatic > Deep subsurface >... | reverse complement strand
CACTTCATCTTGAAATAAATTTAAATTTTCTTCTGCCTTAAAATTAATATCAATCTTTCTCTTTACTTTCATTTTTCCTAGATCATGTAACAGAGAGGCATAATATAAATTTTCGTAATCCTTTCCAGTTACTCCCAGTTTATTACCCATTTGGGTAGCCAGCTGAGCCACTTTTACAAAATGTCCTTTTGGTCCAAGAGGTTCATTTTCCATGGCCTGAATCAGTATTTCGATAATATTAACAAAATAATTATTCAAATCTTTTATAATATTCGCATTAGACAGGGCAATTACCACTTGATTGGTAAAGGAATTTAAAATTATTTCATCATCTTTATCAAAGGAGGTTTTATCTTTCTTGTTAATTACTTCCATTACTCCTACAATTTCTTTTTCTGATCTCAAAGGAACGCAAATAATTGATTTGGTTTTAAATTTTATAGCATTATCAAAGTCTTTATTCCATCGGTTATCTCGAGTAACATCATTAATAATTAAAGATTCCCCTTTTTCTGCTACCCAGCCAGCGATTCCCTGACCAACTTTTACTTTATATTCTTTTATTTCCTGACTCTTCTTCCCCAGGCTGGCTTTAAAATATAATTCTCTTTTTACTTTATCTAAAAGTAATATTGAAGCAGCTTCACCTTCCACAATTTCAGCCGCATATTTTATTATTTTATTTAAGAGAACCTCTAAATCGGTAGTCTCGGTTAAGTCAAAAGAAATCTTGTTTAAGGCATTTAATTGTAAGATCTGTTTTTCTAACTTTTTTAAATCATTTTCTTGGTTATAATGAGCAGACAATTTATTTACCTCCCTACATTGGTTAAGATCCAACCTTTAATTAGTTAAGCTGAAGCAACTCTTAAAACTTCATCAATAGTAGTTACACCTTCACAAATTTTTTTTAAACCATCTTCCTTTAGCTGACACATCCCTTCTTTAATAGCTGTTTCTCTTAACTTACCGGAAGTAATATTACTGGAAATTAAATCTCTTATGGTATCAGTCATTATCATCAACTCAAAAATGGCTATTCTACCTTTATACCCGGTTTCTTTACAATAGGGACATCCTTCACCTTTATTTAAGATTATTTTTCTGCTATCCATACTATACTCTTCTAAAATTTTCGCCAAATCTGAGGTCAACTTGACTTCTTTTTTGCATCTGGGACATATTCTGCGGACTAATCTTTGAGCTATAACTCCAATTACTGAAGATGAAATTAAGAAAGGTTCTATCCCCATATCGATTAATCTTATTACTGAGCTGGGGGCATCATTGGTATGAAGTGTGCTTAGAACCAGATGACCGGTGAGAGCCGCCTGAACAGCTACCTCCGCTGTCTCTTTATCTCTTATCTCCCCTACTAACATAATGTCCGGGTCTTGCCTTAAGAAACTTCGGAGCCCAGCAGCAAAGGTAAGTCCAATTTTCGGTTTAGCCTGTACTTGATTGATCCCTTTTAATCTATATTCTACCGGATCTTCAATAGTCATAATCTTCTTTTCGGTGGAATTCAATATATTTAGAGTAGTGTAAAGGGTAGTAGATTTTCCACTTCCGGTGGGGCCAGTGACTAAAATTATACCATTGGGTTTTTTTATTAAAGATGTAAATTTAGGAAGTATATCCTGGGAAAACCCTAAAGCATTTAATTCTAATAAGATACTGGTTGGATCTAATATCCTTAAAACTGCCCCCTCTCCATTAACGGTGGGGAGAGTTGAGACCCTGATATTTATCGTTCTTCCACCAACATTGACTTGAATCCTGCCATCTTGGGGCAATCTTCTTTCGGCAATATCTAAATCTGACATTATTTTAATTCGAGAAATAACTGCTAAACGAAGTTGACGAGGAAGAGACATTACATCGTGTAAAATTCCATCTATGCGATAACGTACTTGAAGAGTTTCATCACCAAATGATTCTATATGAATATCACTGGCTTTTTCTTTAACTGCCCTTAAAATCATCAGATTAACCAGGGAAATAATAGGGGCTTCCTCACCTGCAGTTAAGGCAGATAGTTCTGCTTCTTTCTCTTCTTCTTTCAATACAGTTTCGGTCATATTTTCAACTTTATCAATTACCTGATCCCATTCATCAGTCACCCCAAATACTTCATCTAAAGCTTTATTAATATCTTCACCATAAGATAATACTGCTTCCAGGTTATAGCCTAATCTTATCTTAATTTCGTCATAGGCAAAAACATCTAAAGGGTTAGCCATAGCCACCGTTAATTTATTTTCACTTTTATCTATGGCGATAAGCTGATGTCTTCTGGCCATCTCCTCGGGAATTAGTACTACTATTACGGGATCAGAATCTATATCGCTTAAATTTACATATTTTACTCCAATTTCTTCTGCTAAAGCAATCATCATCTCATCTTTTTTAAGTATATTAAGCTCAATGATTATCTTTTGAAGGTCTTTACCGCTATCTTTCTGCATTTTAATAATTCTATCTATATCTTTTTCTGAGATTAAACCTTTTTTACGTAATATATCAGATAAGAATTCCCCGGTGATACCTTTTTCTGCTGTTCTTTGCATTTTTCCTCCATTTTTTTACCAAGGTTTATAATTTTAAACTATTTTTAATATTACTCCCATAAATATTGCCAATGATGTATTGATAATCCTTTTTAAATTATATACTTTTTCTATTCTTTCTGGACTTACCTGATAAGAGATAAGGCTTACCACTACAAATAATATAAAAATTACGATGGTCCATTGTTCATCTAAATACTGGGCTGAGAGTGTTAAAAATAATCGGTAAAATTTATCTACTATTTTATTGGCTGGTATTTTTATTTTTATTATTTTTTGCTTATTTAATTTTTGGGGTTTAAAAGGAACATCTTCTTCTTTTATATATATAAGTAATATCGGTATAAAAAAAACTGTAATAATATATCCTATTAAACTTATAATAAATATATCATTATTATAGAGATGTATCAAGTAATCTATAAAAACATTATTAAAGGGGGAGGTTAGTAAAATCTTTTCAGTGAAGTTGAAAGTTAATACGGCAATTATAGAGAGGTGTAAAACCTGATCAAGTAAAAATATCTTTAGATTAGGGGTATCTGCTTTTTTAGAATGTTTCTGTTTTAGTTTATCGATTACGGTATGCGATAGAAATATAATTAAAAGCACTGCTATAACTTTTAGATTTTCCAAATAGGGGAAAGTAAAGAGAATTGAAAATATCAATACTATTATAGTATGCAGTATTACTCCCCATTCAGTATTCATCTTTATATTAAATATTTGTTTGGTTTGTAAGGGAAAATCTGCAATTACATGGGCAAGGAGTAATCTATAAAATAGAAACATGGGTATTAATTCTCCAATTAACCAATTGACCTATTTGCCAATTAGCTTATTCACCAATTCTCCAATTTACCGATTAGGAAATTAAAAAATTTGATGTTCAAAAATCATATTTACAATATTCCTCATTAGTCTTGCCTGCTTTAGAATTTTGTTTGTCATATAATTTTAAGTATTTAATGAAACCATTAATTTGTTTTCCTAAATCTTTGGCTAAAGAATAATTTTCTTGAAAATCTTTTTGATTAATATATTTTAAATCTAAAGCAATATATAAGTCATTCTGGATTTCAGATATTGAACCTCTGGCTATGATTAAAAATTTTATAAAATCTTTTTTAGAATAACGGTCAAAGCCTTCGGCAATATTAGAACCAATAGAAACCGTAGCACGGGTAATTTGTGAAGTTAATCCGTAATTTTCTTCTTTGGGGAATTTCTTAGTTAAATTATATATTTTGTTTGCAAATTTTCTTGCATCTTTCCAAACTGGTAATTCTTCAAATGATTTTAGAGTAGGCAAATAAAATTCTCCTTAATTTATTATTTCTCCAATTGGAGAATTGGAAAATTGGTGCATTGGTGAATTGGTAGATTGGTGAATTGTATCATTTTGGCCAATTACCAATTTCTTTTTTTATTTCATCTCTTTTAAGCCAGAAAAATAGAATAATTTTTTCGAGGGAACGTTGAAAGGATGTTCCCATAGAATCTCTTTTAATTATGGGAGTAACTAAAATAGTAAAAAGTTTTAATCTGTTGCCTCCCCATATATCGGTAAAAATCTGGTCTCCTATTACCACTGTATCTAAATAATTGGCCTTCATAATCTTAAGAGCATTAATAAAGGTTATACCTAAAGGTTTAAAAAATTTTGAGTAATAAGGAAGGTTTAATATTTTGGCAATTTTTTCTACTCGGTTAGAATTGGAGTTCGAAACAATACAAATTTTTAATTCTAATTTTTTTGCTTCTTTAATCCAATTAATAACTTTATTATCTATTTCATTATTGCCCCAGGCGATTAAAGTGTTATCTAAATCTACAATAATACTCTTTATGTTTTTTAGTTTTTTTAATTTTTTTAAATCTAAGTTATAAATTGAATCAACATATATCTTAGGTTTTAAAATCTCAAACAATTATCTTTCTCCTTATCTATTCGTTAGATAGTTAGTAGGGGCGTATTGCAATACGCCCCTACCTGCCATTCACTATATACTAAATACTAATTTTAAGTTCTTGATTTTATTTTACTTACTATTATATCAATTGCTACATCGTTTAGTCCACCCTGAGGGATAACGATATCCGCATATCTTTTAGAAGGCTCTACAAACTGTAAAAACATAGGCTTTACAATATTTAAGTATTGTTCAATTACTGATTCCATAGTCCGCCCTCTTTCTTTGGTATCTCTTACTAATCTTCGAATAAATCTTTCATCTTCATCGGCATCCACATAAATTTTTATATCCAACAGATCTCTTATTCTTTTTTCGGTTAATACTAAAATTCCTTCTAATATTATTATATTTTGAGGAGTTATTTTTTCTGTCTCTTTATTCCGAGTATAATTTGTAAATGAATATATAGGTTTTTCTATTTTTTTCCCTTTAATTAATTTCTTTAAATGTTCTACTAAAAGTTCACTATCAAAGGCTGAAGGGTGATCAAAATTTATTTTTTTTCTTTCTTTTAAGCTAAGATGGCTTAAATCTTTATAATATGCATCTTGCTGAATTATTACTACATTTACTCCCTTTAAACTTTCATATATTTTACTCGCAACTGTAGTTTTTCCGGAACCAGTTCCTCCAGCAATACCTATTATTAATGGTTTCATAAGCTTTCTCCTGAATGACAAATTTAGTGCCAGGCACCTTTTTTGTCATTATGACAAATTTAGTGCCAGGCACCTTTTTTGTCATTTTTGCCATTTTTGTTCTTTAAATGTTCCTCATAAGTTTTGGAAAATATATGCCTCCCATTATCTCCTAAGACAAAAAATAAATAATCTTCATTTGCGGGTTCAAGGGCGGCAATTATTGAATCAATCCCGGGATTACAGATTGGGCCTGGCGGAAGACCTTTATAGAGATAGGTGTTATAAGGAGATTCTATTTCTAAATCAGATTCCTCTAATTTTTCTTTAGGTTTTCCTAAAATATATTGAATGGTAGCGCAAGATTGTAATTTCATACCGCTTTTTAATCGGTTATGAAAAACAGAAGATATTTGTTTTTTTTCTTCAGCAAATTTAGCTTCTTTCTCAATAATTGAAGCCAGAGTAATAATTTCATCCATAGTAAATCCAGTTTGCTCAGCTTTATTTATTAATTTATTATCTACCGCTACTTGTTCAAAATTTGATAACATAAGTTTAAGCATATTTTCTGCTCCATATTTTTTAGGCACTTCATAAGTATCAGGGAATAAATAACCCTCCCAAGATTTTTCACCATATTTTACTAATTTTAAAAAAGATTCTTTCTCTACGATCTCTTTTTTATCCAATAGTTCTGCAATTTGGATAGAGTTATAACCTTCTGGAATAGTTATTTTATATACAACTATTTCTCCTCTGGCTAATTTATTTAATATTTGAAGCATATTCAGAGAGGGGCTAAGATTGTATTCTCCAAATTTTAGTTTAGCTTCTAATTTTGATAATTTAATTAAAATTATAAATAGGTAATTATTTTTTCCTATTATTTCATTTTTTTCTAAAATATGCACAATCTCTTTTGCATTAGTACCGGAAGGGATATCGATAATTTTTTGGATGGTAGAATTTTCTACCAAGGGGAAAGATATTGCGGTAAGAAATAAGATAGTGACTAAAAAAATCAAGGAGAATACAAAAAATAATTTATATAGGAAGTTCATTTTTTTATCTCTGTATTATTTATCATCCTTCTATCTAAAAACGATTGAAGAATTAACATTGCTGACATTTTATCAATAACTTTTTTTCTCTTTTTTCTACTTCTATCTGCTTCGATTAATATTTTTTCTGCCCTGGCTGTAGTTAATCTTTCATCTTCTAACTCTACTGGTAGTTGGTAATTTTCCTTAAGTTTTTGAGCAAAAGAAAGAGCTTTTTTTGCTTGTCCACCTAAAGTTCCATTCATATTTTTAGGAAGCCCTAATATTATTTTTTCTACTTTGTATTGATCAATAATTTCTTTTAAATTTTTTAAATCCTCTACCTCGTTAACCGAATTGATGGTTGGTAATCCCTGAGCGGTAATTCCTAATTCGTCACTTATAGAGATCCCAATTCTTTTTTCGCCTAAATCTATTCCTAAAATTCTCATGAGTTAATTCACCAATTTGCCAATTAGCCAATTAGCCAATTTGCCAATTCACCAATTGACTAATTACTAAAGATTTACTGTGGGCACGATGCATCGTGCCCCTACATAAATAATCACTTGCTATAAAAGAATAGTTTGTGTAGGGGCGTATTGCCTGTCTGCGTGCGGACACGCACAGGCAGGCAATACGCCCTTCCCAGACGTTATCTGCTCATAATGATTTATATATCTAAATAAGTTCGAATACTTTTTCTAAAGCTTGATTTAGCTGGTCTACTTTTGGTCCCCCAGCTTGAGCCATGGTTTTCTTTCCGCCACCATTTCCCCCGATAATAGGGGCAATAGATTTTATTATATTTCCTGCATTAAAACCTTTTTTTACTAAATCATCAGTTACCATAGCTAATAGTCCCACTTTATTTTGATCTAATTCTGTACCCAATACTATTACACCAGACTTAATTTTTTCTTTAATCAAGTCACCCCAATTCCTTAAGTTATCAAAATCTACTGCTTCAACTTTTGCAGATATAACATTTACTCCTTTGATTTCTTTCTTTTGGGAAATCAAACTATCCACTTCATAGTGAGCTAATTTATTTCGAATAATTTTAATTTCTCTCTTCATATAGTTATTATCAGCTATAATCTGATTAATCTTGGCTAATATTTCAGCAGGTGCAGTTTGTAATTTATCTGAAACTTGGTTAATAATGTTTCCTTTTTCTTCCATATATTCTAAAGCTCTTTCTCCAGTTATTGCCTCTATTCTTCTTAAACCACTCCCCACTCCTTGTTCATTTAATATTTTAAATAGAATTATATTAGAAGTAGAATTTAGATGAGTTCCCCCACATAATTCTAAACTAAATTCTCCTATCTTTACTACCCTTACTTGTTCGCCATATTTTTCACTAAATAAAGCCATTGCTCCCATTTGTTTGGCTTGATCAAAAGTGGATATTTTTGTCTCCACTTTTAAATCCTCTAATATTTTTATATTTATTAAATCTTCAATTTTTCCTATTTCTTCTCTACTTAAAGTAGCAAAATGATTAAAATCAAAACGTAGATGATCATCATTTACTGCAGAGCCAGACTGTTTCACATGGTTCCCCAATACTTCTCGAAGTGCTTGGTGTAAGAGGTGTGTAGCAGTATGATTTCGAGCAATTGCCTTTCTACGTAATAAATCTAATTTAACTAATACTTTATCGCCAACCTTTATTTCCCCTTTTCTGATTTCAGCAAAGTGAGTTATCAATCCTTCCAGGGGAGTTTGAGTATCTGATATTTCAATTAATAAATCATCGGCAGATAAAGAGATAATTAGTCCTTGATCTCCAATCTGTCCACCTTTTTCAGCATAAAATGGTGTTTTCTTCAAAATTATTTCACATCTATCTCCCGCTTTTACCTCATCTATTAATTTATCTTCTTTTATAATAGCCATTATTTTGCTTTTAGCTTCATCAAAATCATAGCCAATAAATTCTGTTTCTCCTTGCTCTTTTAAAATATCCTGGTATAATTTCTGCTTAATTTTATCACCTTCAGCAGTAACTTTAGTTCCCACCCAAGATTTTCGAGATCTTTCTCTCTGAGCTTTCATTTCATCTTTAAAATCATCTTCATCAATCCCAAAGCCATCTTCCTTAAGAATGTCTCTAGTTAATTCTAAAGGGAATCCATAGGTATCATAAAGTTTAAATACCTCTCCCCCGCTAAGTTTATTTTTATTCTTTTCTTTTAATTCTTCTTTCATCTTATCTAAGATTTGTAGCCCTAGATTTAAAGTTTCCTGGAATTTTTTTTCTTCAGTAAGGATTATTTGGCAGACCTGGTTTTTTTCTTTAGGTATTTCTGGATAAACTTCTTTCATTAAATCTATCACCATAGGAGCGATTTCGTATAAAAAGGGTTGATCGAATTTAATAATCTTTCCATAACGGAAGGCTCTTCTTAATAGCATTCGAAGAACATAACCCCGTCCTTCATTAGAAGGAGCTATCCCATCAGAAACCATAAAAACCAAAGCCCTAATATGATCAGCAATTACTTTTAGGGCTAAATCTTTTTTCTTATCTTCTTTATATTTTATGCCTGCATTTTGAGCCACAAATTTTATAATGGGCAAGAACAAATCTGTTTCAAAATCTGTATCAGCATTTTGCAGTACAGAGGCTATTCTTTCTAAACCTAAACCAGTGTCTATATTCTTTTTTGGTAAAGGAGTAAGTGAGCCATCTTCATTACGGTTGTATTGCATAAATACCAAATTCCATAATTCAAGATATCTTTCGCCATCTACTCCTACTCCGCCACCCTCTTGGGAGGCTTTATCTTTACCCAGATCTATATATATTTCAGAACAAGGTCCACAAGGTCCAGTCGGGCCAACTTTCCAAAAATTATCTTCTTCTCCTAATCTGATAATCTTTTTTTCAGAAAGACCTACCAGATTATGCCAGATATCAAAGGCTTCGTTATCATCTTGATATATGGAGACCCATAGTTTTTCTTCCGGAAACCCCATAACCTCGGTAAAAAATTCCCAAGCCCACTTTATGGCATCTTCTTTAAAATAATTGCCGAAAGAAAAGTTTCCTAACATTTCGAAAAAAGTATGATGTCGAGCAGTCCTTCCTACATTTTCAATATCATTTGTTCTAATACATTTTTGGCAAGTAGTGGCTCTTTTTAAGGAAGATTTAACCTGCCCTAAAAATATTGGTTTAAAAGGAACCATACCAGCAATAGTCAATAAAATGCTGGGATCTTCTGGTACTAAAGAGGCACTGGGAATAATCTGATGTTCTTTACTTGCAAAGAATTTTAAAAATTTTTCTCTAATTTCATTGCTAGTCATGTAGTTCATTTATAACAATTACTCCTTATAAAAAATAATTATAAACTATTTAGATTAATTAAGAGAGTAATCTGTCATTGCGAGGGAGTAAAACGACCGAAGCAATCTCAGAAAATTATATTAATCTTTATTGCAATGACATGTTTTATAATTTATCATATAAATCTTTCCATTCTGGATTAATTCCTTTAATCAATTCAATCTTCTTATTTCTTGAACCTGCTTTTATCTGTTTTTCTCTTAAGATGGCATTTTCTGGGTCATTAAATATTTCCCAATAAACCAATTTACCAATATTATATTTCTTAGTAAATCCTTTGATTGTCTTTTCTTTATGTTCCCAAATTCTTTTCTTTAAATCTCTGGTAATCCCGGTATATAGAACTGTATTTATTTTATTAGTCATTATATAGACATAGTATTGTTTCATTATTATGGGATTGCCACGGCTTCGCCTCGCAATGACAAAATTTAATTTCTATTATTTTTTTATTAATCATTTATATTAATTTTTTATTTCACGAGATTGCTTCGCTTGCGCTCGCAATGACAGATTATATGCTGTTCTTCTATCCTGCGACTCTTAGCACTTCTTCAATGGTAGTAATTCCTTGCAATACTTTTTCCATTCCGCTATCTTTTAAAGTCTTCATTCCATTTTTAATAGCAAGATTATTAATTACATTACTTGAGGCTTTGGTAACTATTAATGATCTAATCTCTTCATCTAAGACAATAAGTTCATATATAGAAATCCTTCCGTAATATCCGGTATTTTTACAAGAAGAACAACCTTTTCCTCTATATAATTTTATTTTACTGTCATTGTTTAATCTATCTTTAATTTTAAGTCCATACAGTATATCTTCACCAGGAATATATTCTTCTTTGCATTTTTCACATATAACTCTAACCAATCTTTGAGCTATTACTCCTATTACTGAAGAGGAAATTAAGAATGGTTCAATTCCCATATCGAGCAAACGAGTTAAGGCGCTTGCGGCGTCATTAGTATGAAGAGTACTGAAGACTAAATGTCCAGTTAGAGCAGCTTGAACTGCAATTTGAGCGGTTTCGCTGTCTCTTATTTCTCCGACCATTATTACATCTGGATCCTGTCGTAAAATTGAACGCAAAGCATTAGCAAAAGTCAAATCTATTTTTGGTAATATTTGGATTTGATTTACTCTATTAAGTTTATATTCTACCGGATCTTCGACCGTAATAATATTTTTTTCATTTGAATTTACTTTATTTAAAGCTGCATATAAAGTAGTAGTCTTACCACTACCAGTAGGACCAGTTAGTAAAATTATTCCATAGGATTTTAAAATTATCGATTTAAACTGATCTAATTGCTCGGCTAAGAAGCCAAGGTTTTTTAGTTCTATTAAACCCTTACTCTTATCTAATATTCTTAAAACAACTTTTTCTCCAAATACGGTAGGAATAGTGGATACCCTTAAATCCACTTCTCTACTTCCAAATTTTACCTGGAAACGTCCATCCTGGGGAAGACGTCTTTCCGCAATATCCATCTTAGCTAATATTTTTACCCGAGATATTATGGCTGCTTTAATTTTGTTAGGTAAAATCCTATTATCATGTAACATTCCATCTATACGGAAACGAATCAATAGCCCTCTTTCATTTGGTTCGATATGGATATCGCTTGCTCTATCTTTTACTCCTTGAACGATTAACATATTTACGAGTTGGATAATGGGGGCCTCTTTACTTATTGCTTCCAATTTTTTTAAATCTTCCTCTTCTTCTTCTTTTTTAAAGATTATTTCTGTGCCTAACTTTTCTAAGATGTCATCGTACTCCCCTAACTCGTAATAACTATTTATGGCATTCACAACATCTTCTTCAGGAGCTAACATACATTTAATCTTCTTAATTTTTGTATAATCTCTTACAAAATCTATAGCATAAACATCTAAAGGGTTAGCCATAGCTATAACTAATTCATTTCCCTCATCATTTTTGCTTATAGGAATTAGTTTAAATTGCAATGCGGTTTTTTCTGGTATAACAGATATTACTTCGGGATCTATTACATAATTGGATAGATCTACATATTCAGTTTCATAAATATATTGTAAAGTTTCGATTAACTCTTCTCTACTTATTGCCCCTATTCCAACTAATATTTCACCTAACTTTTTTCTGTTTTCTTCTCTTTGTAATTTAAGGGCCTCTTCTAATTGTTGAGGAGTAATTAATCCTTGTTTAATTAAAATTTCTCCAATTTTTTGATTGGTAAAAGGTTTTTTAGACATTTCCATTTATTTCTTTACCCCCATATTC
>Ga0210053_1003883_pt1 | contig 11866 bp, 8 predicted proteins | sample CryGeymeta201512_FD_185467 | JGI IMG/M metagenome (GOLD analysis project Ga0210053, IMG submission 185467) | Groundwater microbial communities from Crystal Geyser aquifers in Utah, USA - Crystal Geyser metaG 2015-12 (SPAdes) (version 2) | ecosystem: Environmental > Aquatic > Deep subsurface >... | reverse complement strand
CGCCACCTTTGGCGATATGGTGCGCGTGCCGGGCTCAACCAGCAATCTGCAACGTGAAAAAGCTACTGGGGCCGATGTGCGCATTGTCTATTCACCCCTCGATGCCGTCAGTATCGCCGCGAAAAATCCAGATAAAGCCGTGGTTTTTTTGGGCGTCGGCTTTGAAACCACGGCACCGACCGTAGCCGGTAGTTTGCTCACAGCACAACAACGTGGTTTGCAGAATTATTTTATCCTTTGTGCGCATAAAACCATGCTGGCCCCCATGGCGGCACTGACCAGCGATCCCGAACTTCAGGTTGATGGCTACATCTGCCCGGCCCACGTCAGCGCGGTGATCGGTTCCGAGGCCTATCGCCCCCTGGTTGAGCGTTACGCGGTGCCCTGTGTGGTCACCGGCTTTGAACCCCTGGATATGCTGCGCGGTATTCAAATGCTGGTGCAGCAGGTTATGGCGGGCGAGGCCTGGGTTGAGTGTGAGTACCGTCGGATCGTCAAGCCCGCGGGTAACCTCAAGGCCCAGGCCCTGCTGGCGCAGGTGTTTGAACCTTGCGCTGCCGAATGGCGTGGCCTGGGGGTTATTCCTGCCAGTGGTCTGCGCCTGCGCGCCGCTTACCAGACGTTTGATGCTGAGCTGGCCCTGCCCCTTGACGTCGAACCCTCCAAAGAACATCAGGGGTGCTGCTGTGGTGAAATTTTGAAAGGCAAGCTGATGCCTGGCGCTTGCCCCCTCTTTCGGACACTTTGCACCCCCGAACAGCCCGTTGGCGCCTGCATGGTGTCATCAGAAGGCACCTGTGCGGCTGAATATAAATACGGCAATGTTTGAGTTTCAGGGAACAAGAAAATATTCCATGGTCAAAGACGCCTCGCGCAAAGCCACAGAGAAAAATCCCAAGAGCTTATGGCTAGAATTCAGACCATAAAATTTGCTTTCCCCCCCAGCTTAAGACGTTTTTTGTGTGCTAAAAGGGTTTTGACCTTCTTCGCGTCTTTGCGGCTTTGCGCGAGACGAGTATTTTGACTTTTCAGCGTTTAATTGTCTTTAAAAACCCAATTTTTTCTACAATAGGAATTTTAACTTTGAAAAACGACATTATCCTCCTTGGCCACGGCAGTGGGGGCAGGCTCAGTCATCAATTGCTGGACGAAGTCATTATTCCCATTTTGTCCCAGGTCGAGCGCTGCGGCCAGAATGATGCCGCGATTTTAAACGGCATCACCGGAGATCAGATCGCCTTTACCACTGACAGTTATGTGGTTGATCCGCTTATTTTTCCTGGCGGCAATATTGGTGATCTGGCCATCAACGGTACGGTTAACGATCTGGCCATGAGTGGCGCGCGTCCCCTGGCGATCAGTGTTGGGTTGATCCTTGAGGAAGGGCTGGCTATGGAAGATTTGTGCATTATTCTGGTCGCCATGAAGGCGGCCGCCGATCGGGCGCAGGTCAAGATTGTCACCGGCGATACCAAGGTGGTGCCGCGTGGCAAGGGGGACAAGATTTTCATCAATACCTCCGGTGTCGGAGTCTTCGATCACGCGCTGCGCCCCGCGGGCCACCGGGCAAAACCGGGCGACCGAGTGTTGATTAACGGCGGTATCGGCGAACATGGCATGGCGGTGCTCGCCAGCCGCGAGGGGCTCGATTTGCAAACTCCCATTGTCAGCGACACTGCGCCTTTGAATTTTATGGTGCAGGAACTTCTCGCGCGCCAGGGAGATGCGGTGCATGTGCTGCGCGATCCAACCCGGGGCGGAGTCGCGACCACTCTCAAGGAAATTGCCTTGCAGTCTGCCGTTGATATCTGTCTCGACGAAAGCTCGCTGCCGATCAATGCTGCGGTAGCGGGGGCCTGTGCAATTCTGGGGCTGGATCCCTTATTTGTTGCCAACGAAGGCAAGTTGCTCGCTGTGGTGCGGGCCGATGCGGCGACCGCTGCCCTTAAAACTCTGCACAACTGCGAATTCGGTGCTGAGGCCCGTATCATTGGTGAGGTTATTGAACCCTCGGCCGGTCGCTTAATGATGCGCACGTCCATCGGTGGGTTACGGGCTCTTGAAATGCTCGCCGGGGAACAGTTGCCGCGGATCTGCTAAGGGCCTGATCTCGTTTTTATTGGGGGCGCCGAAAGCGCGCGCAGGCAGCAACCAGTTTTTCGACGTGAACTTGTTCATCCACTGCCAGCGCGCTAAACATCTTCCCGATGTTTTCGTTGGCGAAGTCTGAACTGGCACCCAGGTGAATTTTGCAAAAATCTCGTTCAAGCTCAAGGGCCATATCCAGGGATTGATTCAGGGACATTGGGGTGTTAGCCACTTTGTCGGATAGGAAGTGAACCCGGTTTAACAGATTCTGGGCTTCGGCTGGAGCGTAGTTTTTTTTAAGCAGAACCGTCCCTTCGGAGAAACGCGTAGCGAAGCTCAGTTGCATAGCGTGGTCTTCTTCGTCACGCGCCAATTCGAGTAAAATTCTTCTCAATTCACTCGGAACCTCTTCTTTTTTGGCCAATTCCTGATAAATTTTCGCGGCGATTTGTTCAATTTTTTCACAGAGATTCAGATATTTTTTCACAGCGACTCCCAAAGTTGAAGCGATTTTTAAAATTATTTCTTATTAAATTATAATCATTTTTTTGCGTGTTTCAAGGGGCTGGCTGTCGCTTTACCAGGGATGGGGCCGGTGGGAGGGAAAACGAGGGGTATTTCTCGCGCTATTTGGCACGGAGCTCCGAGATCCCCATTCCACGGTTTGTATGAATCTACCCATGGGCTTAGCTGTTGCCAGTCACGCAACAGCTAAGTGTTCATGGCGGACTCGGTTTTAGGCGTGGTGAAGAGTTACAACGAGGGTGAAAAGACAAAAAAAGCCCGGTGACGGAGGGGGGGGGTCACCGGGCTTCCGAACGCGCGTGGCGTCCGTTGAGACGACTATCGTTTATTTCCCACTTGAAGTCAAGCAAAAAAAAACGATAAAATTTTTTTTTGCGCCATCTGCACTCCGTCTATTCCTGGGCACATTTTGCCTTCGGAAAACCCTTGTAAAAAAAACAGGAGCCGCTTGCACACGGTGAAATTGAGGTTATGCTTTGCGTGGGAGTGAAGGTTTTGTAATTTTTAACTGACGGGAGTTGTTATGGATAATCGACCGAAACAGGAGATTCTCCTTGAGAGTGGTACCAATGAAATGGAAATTATTGAATTTTATCTCGATCAGCAGTCCTTTGGCATCAATGTTCAGAAGCTGAAAGAGATTATCTCCTATGACAAGATGCAGCTGACAAGCATCCCCGAAAGCGCCCCGGCCATGCTTGGTACGCTGCTGCTGCGGGGCAAGAGTATCCCGTTAATCGATTTAAAAAAACAGTTGGCGTTTTCCTCAGCCTTGCCCCCCGCCGCCGAAACCCGCCGCGTGGTGCTGGTGTGTGAATTTAACGATCGCACCAATGGTTTTCTGATTGACGGAGTTAATCAGATTCATCGGGTGAACTGGAGTGAGGTGCAGCCTATGGCACCCTTTATTGATCAATATCGTCCGCGGTTTACCGGCAGCATCAATATCGATGGTCGCGAAATTCTGATTGTCGATCTGGAGCACATTGTGGCTGAATTCGATGCCGACGCCGCCTTGAGCTATGAGTGTGAGCTGCGTGATTCCGGGCAACTTGATCGATTGCAAAGCCGACGCCGTCAGGCAAAGCTGCTGATGGCGGAAGATTCTTCGTTGATCCGTGCCGGGATCGAACGGGTTCTTAAGGGTGCCGGTTATGAAAATTTACACAGCTACGTTGACGGCGAGGTCTGTTATCGGGAAATTATGCGGCTTAAGGGGCTGGCCGAAGGGTCGGGCACGAGTATTTTGAATTACCTGGATTTACTCATTACGGATATTGAAATGCCCAAAATGGATGGTCTGACCCTGTGCCGACGCGTGAAGACAGATCCCTTACTGCAGGACGTGAAGGTCGTGCTCTTCTCTTCTTTGATTAATGAGCAAATGGCCGCCAAGTGTGATTCCGTTGGTGCCGATGGCTATGCGACGAAACCAGAAATCCCCAAGCTGGTGGGCATGATGGATGGTCTTCTGGCCTCCTGAGCCTGGCCGACGGTCAGGGCGAAGCGCTGGCGACGGGTGTCAGCCGATATTTTTTTCCAGGCGTTCACAAACCCGTGTCGCATTTTGTTTTGCCGCGCTGATTTGGGCCGGGGTCATCTTGTTTTCGAGGCTTTTCAGAATCCGCTGGGCATCTTCGTGGCCCTTTTCGGCGGGCAAACTCAACCAGACATAGGCGCTGATATAATCTTTGGGAACGCCTCGTCCCAGGGCGTACATGCCCCCCAGGTTGTACTGGGCGTCGGCATAGCCTTGCTCAACGGCCTTGCTCCACCATTTGACGGCTTCGGCGTCGTTTTGCTCGACACCATAACCAAAAACATAGATAACCCCCAGGTTGTACTGCGCTGCGGCATGGCCCTGTTCGGCCGCCATGATCCACCATTTGTGTGCTTCAAGGTAATCCTGGGGAATATTTTCACCCTTGATATACATGCTGCCTAAATTGTATTGGGCGTCTGCATCGCCCTGCTCGGCCGCCAGTCGGTACCATCTGAGGGCTTCGAAGGGATCAGCTTCGACCCCCTGTCCGCGGGCGTACATGGAGCCCAAATTGTGCTGGGCGTCGACATGGCCTTGATCCGCTGCCATGCGGCACCATTTAAAGGCCTGGGTATTGTCGCGTTCGACCCCCTGGCCAAAAGCATACATGACGCCCAGGTTATATTGGGCATCAGCATTACCGCCCTGGGCGGCCAGCCGATACCAGTCAACCGCTTGAGCGAAATCTTGTTGTATCCCTTCACCGTTGGCATACATCAGGCCCAGGGTGTACTGAGCTTCCAGGTGGCCCTGCTCAGCGGCTTTGCGGCACCAGGACAGGGCTTGGGCATAGTCCGGCTCAAGACCCTGGCCAAAGGCCAGCATCACGCCCAGATTGTATTGCGCATCGGCGTCGCCATTTGCTGCCGCCCGGCGATACCAGTGCACGGCCTCGATGTCACTCTGTGGCACCCCTTCGCCGCGTTCGTAGAGATACCCCAGGGCCAGTTGTGCCGGAATATGATTTTGATCTGCCGCCAGCAGGTACCAGCGTGCGGCTTCGACACAATTTAACGGAGCACCGTCGCCCAGTTCGCACATGCGGGCGTAATTGTACTGCGCGTCGGCCTTGCCTAGTTGAGCCGCTTGCAGGTAGCGATTCTCGGCGATAAAAGGTCGATCATTCATGTTCTGATCCAGGCTGAAGAAAGTGAAGGCTCAATGCCTTGCCCACATTTTTCTGCGAAAATAACAGAACGGCTGAGAATGTGCAAATAGCACTAAGGGCAAAATTGTTGAATTAAATGATGTTTATAGGGCGGTTAGGAAAGTTCATGCAGATTTGCGGGCAGAATGGACAGCAAAACGGGAACCCGTGAGCACGGATTCCCGCTAAATTTTTTGGTTGCGGGAGAGGGATTTGAACCCCCGACCTTCGGGTTATGAGCCCGACGAGCTACCAGACTGCTCCATCCCGCGGCAACGGTCAATGACTCTAGCCCATCGGCACGCAGAGGTCAACAGTTAATTTAGGCCCCTCTGGATATTTACAGCCGTTAGCGGGGCGATTATGGCTTGTTGTAACCTGGAGATGGTGCTAAAAACCTTCCAGAGTTTTTACGCCGCCATCAGGCAGAAAAGGTTTCATTTTGCAAACGGCTATCGATCTGAACAAGGCATTGGAGCTGCGTCGGCGCGGCGCACTGCTCGTAGATGTACGCACCCCGGCAGAGTTTGCCGAAACGACCATTCCCGGTGCCATCAATGTCCCGATTTTCAGCAATGCCGAACGTGCCGAGATCGGCACCCTCTACAAGCAGAATGGGCGCAAGGATGCCCGTCGGCGCGGCATTGAAATCGTTTCACCCCGAATTCCACATATTTTGGCGCAGATTGAACAGGCCCGCGATCCCGACTCGCCACCGGCAGTTATTTTCTGCTGGCGGGGCGGCCAGCGCTCCCTGGCGATTACGACCTTTCTGAATCTCGCGGGCATTCCAGCCTGGCAACTGACCGGTGGTCACAAGGCTTTCAGGCGTCATCTGACCCACTATTTTGAACAGTCAGACTTTGGCCGGGTGCTGGTTGTGCGTGGCCTGACCGGTGTCGGCAAAACCCAGTTGTTACACCGATTGCAGCAGGAAGGCTACCCGGTGGTCGATCTTGAGGGGTTGGCGAATCATCGTGGGAGCGCTTTTGGCGGTCTGGGGCTGGGAGAACAGCCGGGGCAGAAACTTTTTGAAGCGCGTCTCTGGGATCGCTTGCAACAATGTGGCGATGCCGCATACCTGCTGACCGAGGGAGAAAGCCGTCACATTGGCCGCCTGGTTGTGCCGCCGCGCTTCCATGCTGCCATGCAAGAGCAGGTCAGCATTTGGGTTGAGGCCCCCATTGACTATCGGGTTAACGTAATACTGGATGATTATCCGGCTCGCGATGACCTGAGGGCGGCCTTTGAGCCGCCGATCCGGGCACTGAAGGAGCGCCTGGGCAAGGCTGCAATCGCCGATTTGCTTGACCTGCTGGAACAAAAGAAATGGCACGAGCTGGCCCGGCGGCTGATGATTGACTATTATGATCCCCTTTATATGCATAGCTGCCCGGAGCACAGCCTGAAATTGCGGGTCGAAAGCCTCGAACAGGGTGTCGTGGATTTGAAACGGGCGCTCGAGAGGCTGTTGGATAGCCCCCCTGGCATAGAATAGCCAGGATCGGGAAAATCATGCCCTTGCGGCTAATCCGGGGGCAGGCTATTCTGAACCCATGACCAATTTGCGCCAATGCCAATCTTGCATTTCACCGCTGTTTATTTCTGATTTTTCGGTCGATCCCCAGGCTCCCTTTGAGCGCCATTTGAATCGCCTGGAGGTGGAAATCGGCGGCGAAGATTATCGCGACCTGAAACAGGTCGACCTGGTTGATCTGCCTGCCGCTGCGTTCGATTCTCTGGTTGAATTGACTGAGCGGCTGCTGCGTACTACCCAAAATCGCTACAATCGCCAGCTACTGATTGATCTCGGGGTGCGTATCTACCTCGATCCCCGGCGGTATCAAATTTATTACCGGCTGCCTGAGCGAACCATTCGTTTTTTGCCCAGCTGGCGCGCCCAGGTTCTCACGCGAGTTTTTGGTAAATTGCCCCTTGAAACAACAGATTGGCAACCCTGCCCCAGTCTACTCCCTGGCTACCAAGGCAGCTATTTGGCCGATGAGGCCGGGGGAAGTCTGTTGCTGCAAGCGGTGGCGCCCGATCCGGAGCTGCCTCTGCTGACGGTCAGTCATGGCCCCTACGATCCCCACACTCTGGAGGTTGCGCTTTACTTTCTGCGCGATGGCCGCGCCCGTGGTGCCATTATCAATCTCGGGTTTTCCGGCCGCGAACCCCTGGCTGATAATAATCTGCAGAAACTCCAACAGTGGGGGATTCCTCTTAACCCGAGTAATATCGATGTTATTTACCCCTATGTCGATGAGGGCGGCCATCCTTATTGCTATAAGCAGGAAGAGGGATTGTGTGGTTTTGTTAAACACTTCCCCGGGCCCGAGCCGGTGCTGATTATCGATGTTCACGGTTACGTCGGTACATTCAAAGAGGATAGGCGCGTCATTGTCGGCCTCGGTGGTCTGCCGCCTTACCCCAATCCGCAGCGGATGGGACAGTTTGAAGTTTCGGGTCGCCAAGTGCGCCTGTTGCCAAAGGGCCGATTGCGCCAGGGACTACAAATGGTGCGCGAACTGTCACCGCAGATCGTTGTTCAATTCTGCACCCATAGACATGTGGCATACCATCTTGAAATGCAGGAAGATTTGAGCCTTGAAGGCCGCTGCTTTGATCCTCAGGAAGAAGTGGAAAGCCTTTTAGCCGGTGAAGAGCGCTGCTTTTTGCCGCAGGAAAATATCCGCTGGTTGCCGAGCGCCAATGCCAACGCTGTGCAACGCATGCAGGCCTGCAACCTATGCAGCTGTGCCGGCTGTATGCACGTTGAAATCCCGACCCTGATCCGACAACGGCTGGCCCTGCGAATGAAAAAGATCGCAATTACCGATTCCCTGACCAGCTCTGAGTTGTAACCCTTCAGGACTTTTGTAGGAGCGTCTTTAACTGCGAAAAAACCGTGGCTGAAGGCGACTTCTACTGCGTCATTCCGGCATGACTTTCGCCGGGATTCAGGTTTTCAGGGTTGAAAGCCTGCGCCCCCGACAGAACCACTCGGCGATGACTTTTTTATCAAAAGCTTAAAAAGAAAGGCTTTTTCCATGATGAAAACCAAAGTTTCTATTAAAACCGGCCAGGCCCTCAACCAGAAAACTGCCTGCCTGGTGCTGCCGGTTTACGCGGGCAAGCCGCGTTTTGCCACTTTTGCTGCCCTGGATGAAAAGCTGAGCGGGCAACTGGGTAAATTTTACCGTCAGCGCGAATTCAGTGGCCGCAGGGAGGAGATGCTGCTGGTGCATGCTGGTCCCGGCCTTGCGTGCGAACGCTTGCTGCTGGTGGGAATGGGGGCACGCAAGCCCCTGACCGCCGCCGGGGGGCGTAACCTGGCCAGTCAGGTGGCGGATTATCTGACGCAACACCATATTCATGGCGGCCTGATCGACAGCAGTGAGCTGATGACGCCCCGCCGTGATGGCGCTTTGGTCGTGCAGGCGTTGGCCGAGGGTCTCCTGCTGGCCGGTTATCGTTTTGACCAGTATCTGACAAAAGATGCCAACGAAAAACCATTCCTGCCCGCCGTCGGTCTACTGATTCCATCGACTCTCGGCAAAAAAAACGCCGAAAAGGCGGTGGCTACCGCCGAGGCCCTGGTCGCCGGTATTTGCCGCGCCCGGGATCTGGTCAATCAGCCCGGCAATCAGAAATCCCCCGCTTACCTGGCCGAAACGGCGCAACAAATCGCCGCCGACCAGGGGCTGAGCTGCTCCATTCTCGGTCGTGATCAACTGGAAAAAGAGGGCTTCGGTGCTCTGCTCGCGGTTGCCGGGGGCAGCGAACGCCAGCCTTGTCTCATCACCCTGGAATATCGCGGCGGCGGCCAGGAGGAAGCCCCGATTGTCCTGGTCGGTAAGGGGGTGGTGTTTGACGCCGGTGGTATCTCACTGAAACCGGCGGAGAAGATGGATGAAATGAAAATGGATATGGCTGGTGGCGCGGTGGTTCTGGGCACAATCCAGGCGGTAGCGGCATTGAAATTACCGGTCAACCTGCTGGCGGTGGTGCCGGCGGTGGAAAATCTGCCGTCGGGTAGCGCTTACCGCCCTGGGGATATTGTTACTTCACTGGCGGGCAAAACCATCGAGGTTCTCAATACCGATGCCGAGGGACGGCTGATTCTGGCCGATGCTCTCACCTGGGTGCAGCGTTATAATCCCCGGGTTGTGATTGATGTCGCCACCTTGACCGGAGCCTGTATTATTGCCCTGGGGCATCATGCTGCGGCGGTGCTCGGCAACCACGAAGGTTTGATTCGTGCCCTGCTCAAGGCTGGAGAAGGTTGCGGTGAGCGCTTGTGGCAACTGCCATTATGGGAGGAGTACCGCGCCCAGATCAAGGGTGATTTTGCCGACATTAAAAATACCGGCGGGCGCCCGGCAGGCGCGATCACCGCGGCAGCCTTTTTGCAACATTTTGCCGAAAAATATACCTGGGCGCACCTCGATATTGCCGGCACCGCCTGGGCCGAAAAAAGCAGTCCCGGCGCCCCCAAAGGGGGAACCGGGTTCGGCGTGCGGCTGCTGTTTGAGTATCTGCGCGCTCAATGCTGAAGCTATTTTTCCAATGCCGCCACACCCGTGCGGGCAATCTCGACAATATGCTCTTCGCCGATTTGTGCGACAAAGGCATCAATCATGCGGGTTGAACCGGCAATCTGGATAAAAAAGCAGTCGTGGTTTTTGTGATCGAGAATTTCAAAAGTGTAGTCTTTTTTCAGGATGTCAAGTTGTTCGGGGTCGATTTCCAGGCGCACAATCGCCGCTTCGCGCCAGTAGCTGTGGTCGGTATCCAGTTCGCGGGCGGAAATAACTTCGGTGAACTTCTCCAGCTGGCGAATCACCTGCAGAACCCTGGCTTCATCGTCTTCGCGCAGGGTAATTGTCATGCGGCTGACTCCGGGTTTGCGTGAGCGACAGACGGTGAGGGTATCGACGTTGTACATTTTTTTGCGGATCAGCATGGAAACTTTTTGCAGCACCCCAGGGCGATCTTGCATAAAGGCCAGAATGGCACGACGTTTCATTTTTTACCTCCCTTGCGTGCGGGAGTCGGTCGTTTGACGATCATGTCATTAAACCCACCACCCGCCGGAATCATGGGTAAAATCACCTCGGAAGGGTCACAGATAAATTCCAGCATGATGGCGCCCTGGTGTTCAATGGCTTCCTGGAGAGCCGGGGCGACCTGCTCCAGTTTTTCGACCTTGCGGTAGGGAATGTCATAAGCGGCGGCAATTTTGCCGTAATCGGGGCTGAGCATGGGGGTGCCCGCATAGCGCCCGTCAAAGAAGAGGGTTTGCCACTGGCGCACCATGCCCAGGTAGCCGTTATTCAGCAGAATAATTTTCACATCGATTTTATGCTCCATGATGGTGCCCAGTTCCTGCATATTCATTTGGAACCCACCATCACCGCTGATGGACCAGACACGCTCCTTTGGCCTTGCCAACTTGACCCCTACCGCCATCGGCAGGGAAGCTCCCATGGTACCCGCCCCACCGGAAGCAAACCAGCTGTTCGGGGTTTGATAATTATAAAAACGTGCCGACATCATCTGGTGCTGACCAACATCGGGCACAATAAGGTCGCGCCCCTCGGTCAGTTCCGACAGTTTTTTGATGATGGTTTTCATCAGCAGCTTACCGTCATCGCCGGTGCCCTTGGCGATTTCCTGTTGCAGATCCTCGGCCATCACCTGGCGGGACTCGGCGATACTCGCATGCCAGCGCCGCCGTGGTTTCGAGGTCAGCATGGGGTCATTCACCAGCACATGAAGGGTGCGGTAAACGTCGGCATTAATCGCCACACTGGTTGCGACATTTTTATCGATTTCCGAGGCGTCGATTTCAACATGGATGACATCGGCATTCTTGGCATATTCATTGAGCTTGCCTGTGACCCGGTCATCGAAACGCATGCCAAATGAAATGAGCAAATCGGCGTTCATGATGGCGCGATTGGCCTCAACCGTGCCATGCATACCCATCATCCCTACACTCAAAGGGTGATCAGCGGGCATGGCCGACAGTCCGTGCAGGGTAAAAGCGACAGGAATGCGGTTTTTTTCGGCAAAGCTTTGCAGCAGGGCCCCGGCGTTGCTGTTAATAACGCCGTGACCGCAGAAAATCAGGGGTCGCTCACTGCGATTGATCAGCTCCACGGCTTTTTTTAAGGGCTCTCGTGCCGGAGTTGGGTGGTAAAAGTAGCCCGGCAGATGCGGACGATAAGCTGCGGCGTTAAATTGATACCCCTCGGCGACCGGCTGATTCTGAATGTCTTTGGGAATATCAAGCACTACCGGGCCGGGACGTCCGGTGGTGGCAACATAAAAGGCTTCATGCACGGTTCGCTCAATCTCGTCGGCCTGCAAGGGCATATAGGTTTGCTTGCAGATGGGCATCATCACCCCGACAACGTCGCTCTCCTGGAAGGCATCGGTGGCAATCACGCCGGTTGCAACCTGGCCGGTAATTGCCACCATGGCCACCGAATCCATCTGGGCGTCGGCAACCCCGGTCACCAGATTCATGGCACCGGGCCCCGAGGTTGCCATGCATA
>Ga0210053_1003871_pt1 | contig 11892 bp, 9 predicted proteins | sample CryGeymeta201512_FD_185467 | JGI IMG/M metagenome (GOLD analysis project Ga0210053, IMG submission 185467) | Groundwater microbial communities from Crystal Geyser aquifers in Utah, USA - Crystal Geyser metaG 2015-12 (SPAdes) (version 2) | ecosystem: Environmental > Aquatic > Deep subsurface >... | reverse complement strand
GCACAGCGACCACAATTAGTATACCGGCCGCTACCATCCACCTGCGCCAATCAGGCAAGCCTGTATTTCGTAGCGCCAAAGCAAGCGCTAATCCCAAAAAACCATAGAGCACCATATGCGCCCCCTTGCGTATAAAAAAATGAATGAAATCCACTGGATCAGTGCGGTTGTCCGCCGGTTTATTGTCACCGCCATAGTTAAACTTTACTTCAGGAAGATGCCGCACTACATCTACGGCTGTTTTATGTTCTCGGATTCCCGGTCGTAGATCTTGCTCGTGGAAGGTTTGATTTGAGAAGTAAAAAATAGCTACCAGGCACGCGAGAACAAGAAGCCAACTCCATGTATCGTGAATACGCATAATCTTTTACCTTCGCCCAGTGCTTGATTAATTACCGTGACGCCTTCGCTACTACCTTCTCGACGGCCAGGCAAGTGTCCTCCATATCGGCATCGGTCAGCGTTGGATGAACCAGAAACATGAGGCTTGTCTCGCCCAATTCTTTCGCTATTTTTAGACGCTTTGCCGGGCGCAACCCATCACCATCAAAGGCCTTCTCAAGATATATCTCACTGCAGCTTCCTGTCGAGCAAGGGATGCCCTCGGTGGTAATCGCAAGCATAATCCTATCACGATCCCACCCTTTTTTTAAGGCCTCAGGGCGAATAAACGTGTAGTATTTGTAGTAGGAGTGGTAATAACCCTCGTGAGGTGTGGTTATCCTAAGTGCCGGTAGCCGGGATAAGCGCGAATTTAGTATATCGGCATGCCTGCGACGAGCCTCAACCCAATCCGGTAATTTCTTGAGTGCTACCCGCCCAATTGCCGATTGCATCTCGGTCATGCGCCAGTTCGTCCCAAAGGATTCATGAAGCCAACGGAAACCTTGAGGATGTTCGCGGTTGTATACTGCGTCGTAACTTTTGCCGTGGTCCTTGTAGCTCCAGGCTTTCTGCCATAGTTCCTTATTATTGGTGGTAAGCATTCCGCCTTCTCCACCGGTAGTGATAATCTTATCCTGACAGAACGAGAAGGCGGCTACATCACCCATCGAGCCGACAGGCCGCCCTTTATAGACTGCTCCGTGCGCTTGGGCGCAGTCCTCGATAACTTTGAGACCATGCTTTTTGGCCAGCTTTAGGATTGGGTCCATATCGCACGGCCAACCGGCCAAATGCACGGCGATTATCGCCTTCGTTTTCGGGGTTATAGCAGCCTTGATGGTTTCTACAGTAATATTCTGGCTTACAGAATCGATATCCGCCATAATCGGTGTCGCGCCCCTTACAACCACGCAACTTGCCGAAGCAATGAACGTGCGGCTGGTAACGATAACCTCATCACCCGGCCCTATACCCAGGGCAAATAGCGCCAGCTCAAGGGCGACCGTACCGTTGGCAAGTGCAACCGCATGGTTGCAGCCTGCAAGCGCCGCGAACTCATTTTCAAATAGACGGCCTTCATCCCCCGCCCAATAATTCACCTTGCCGGATTTCAGAACGGCAACCACTGCATCGATTTCGTCCTGCTCGAAATACGGCCAAGGCGCAAAAGGCTCTCTGCGAATTGGGGTTCCACCCGCAACGGCAAGCTTATCCAATAGTCTCATATCAACTGTTCTTTCTGGTCACAAGGCGGTCGCACTTTGTTGACATGACGTTCGCCTGCATCCTGAACCAGTTTGGATTAGGTTCTTTGCCTTCAGCCCAGGCTATAAGCGCAGCTGGAATGTTAACGCCAGCCGCATGTGAGAAAGGATAGGCCCCGGCAAAACGTGGATTCAGCTCTAGGATATATGTTGCGCCGTTACTAACGATGACATCGCAATCAAGAATGCCGACATGACCGAGGAGCGTACCAAGTTGTGCACCCAACGCCTGCAATTGGTCACTATCGACAGTGATTGCTCGATCTGTCTCGCCTGCCCGCACCGCGAGCTTGTGAGTTACCAGCGTGGTTACGTAATTCCCATCGAGATCATTGATAATATCTAGGTTAAACTCCTCACCATCGATATACTCTTGTATAAGAATTGATCTGTCAAAATCATGCATGCTTACATCCACCAAAACAGTCTTTTTAATAAGTTTTTTCGTCAGATAAAACATTAACTCGAGTTCTTCTTCATTCTCGGGGTAATCTATGGCGATTGATGCGGTACCCCAACGAGGTTTTACAACCAATTGGAATGAGATCTCCCCGGATGAAATTGCTGCTTTTGCATCTTCCAATCGAGCATACGTTCGTGGCGTCACGAAGTTATGACGATTTAGAAACTCAAACGTTTGTAGCTTGTCAAAACACATATCGATAACATCCGGAGTCGATATAATAGGCAAAGTTCCTACTTCAAGAAACTGCTCACGTCTCCTTGCCAGTAATGGCAACTCTAAATCATTCAACGATATCAGCAAACGAACCTGATAGCGCTCGCAAATATCTTTGAGGGCATTGAAGTAACCCGGCTGGTCTACCGTAGCTACTAAAATACCCTGGTCAGCTTCTTGTAGAGCAGCAGCATCTAGATTAGCATCAGCTGCATATACTTTTCCTCGGCCATCAAGTGCCTCGCGAAAATATCGAACGAGGCAGTTACGGCGTCCCGCACATGTTAACAACACATTCATAGGTATATGCTTTCTTGGTTATCGGACTGCATACGTTAGCCCGAGTTTTTTACTGCTGCAGGCCTGCGATACTCCGGGAAAAAGGCTCTCGCATTGCTCTCTGTAGTTGCGTTTTGTTCGTTCTGAAGTCGTGTAAGAAGCGCATAGCTGTCACCGTCTAAAATCATCCTGAAAGTATAGAAACTCGCTCGCAAATCCGAAAATCCGGCTTTAAAAGCAAATAAGGAATCTGAGCTGCCCCCAACACCGCCTCCTAGATGCAAAACATCGTATCCCATCCCTTTTGCCCAACGCCATAGGTAATCCAGCGTTAACTTTATGGGCGCTGCATGCTCGTACTTTTCGTTAGTGCCCACTAAATGGTTTTGCACGATTCCATTCATGGCTACGCACACACCGGCAGCTGCAACCTCGGCCTCCGGCGAAAGGACGGCGTAGAGATGTAAACAGTCGCTCAACGCTGCCCGCAAATCGTAAAAATAGCTGTTTGAAAACAAATAGAATTCGTCCGCGGATTTGCGTTTCATCGTTGCCCTGTATAAGGTAATAAACTGGTCGAATAGACTCCAATCGTCTAGCACCACATGAAATCCGGCTTTATGCAGCCTATTGATATGCTTCCTGTGAGTGCGGCTCACCTGTGCCCAAATATCCTCAGGTGATAAAGAAAGGTCAAGGTACACGGTATATCCATGGTGCACCAGCGAGCCTTGTTCCGCTAACCTCTCTAAAGGGAATTGAAGCAACGGATGAAGACGGAAAAAAGCGGCTATGATCCCTTGCTCTAATGCACTGTGCTGAAATGCATCCAAGAAACGCATGAGCATGGAGGCGTTACCGGGAACAGTTAATAGGGGTGATGGGTACCCATATGGTGTTATGGCATCCTTCAGGCCACCGGGTGTATCAAGCATCGCTGGCACCTCCCGGATGAGCAAAGGAGCTAAAAACTCAGCATCGCCGTCCTTTGCGTAGAACGCAACCGGAGTCCCGCCTTCATGTTTGGCAGCAAATACTAAGTATTCAGGAAGGTGATAAAAATCATGTTGCGTCTTGGCTAAGACACCCGTCCATCTTGTATCCGCCGGTTTAATAAACTCCGCTTCCACTGAATTAATCCTTTTCTGTTCCCATAAACTCTGGCATTGTAGCAAATCCTTCGGCGCTAATGCCTTCCCTCTTGAAGACCTTGACTATTGTGATAAACAATATCTTTATGTCTAGTAACATCGACCAATTATCGATGTACCAGACATCGAATCGAAATTTTCCCTCCCATGATAGCCCGTTGCGGCCGTTTACTTGAGCCCAGCCCGTTATGCCAGGTTTTACATCATGCCTTCGGGCCTGTTCAGCGGTATAACGATCGAGATATCTCATCACAAGGGGCCTCGGCCCGACTAGGCTCATCTCTCCCCTGAGAACATTAAAAAGCTCCGGCAGTTCATCGAGACTCGTGCTTCGCAAGAATAATCCAAATTTAGTTAAACGATCTTTATCCGGTAGTAGCCTGCCATCATGGTTACGCGCATCATTCATGGTACGAAACTTATATATTGTGAAAGGTTCTCCGTTAAAACCTGGTCGCACCTGTCGAAAGAGCACCGGAGAGCCCATGGTTAGCTTAATAAGAATCGTGATAAAAAACATTGGCACTGCCAACACAATCAGACATAGAATAGACAAAGTTATATCAAATGCCCGTTTAGCACTAGCTGAGTGCATGATTTACCCCCAAAGCTTTTGCATACAGAGCCTCATGCAGTTTGATAATCGCCTTAACATCACAAGAATTCTTCATCTTACTGCGGCCGCGTTGTCCCATCGCACTGGCTTCTTCCGGGTTTTCCAAAACCCAGGTCATTGCGTTTACGAGCCCTTCAATATCACCTAACTCCACCAGTAACCCACAATCGCCAGCCAAGAGATCGTTCGTTCCCCGAATATCAGATCCGATAACGGGTATGCCGAGGCTTAACGCTTCCATGGCGCTACGTGGTAAACCTTCCCGTGCTGAAGGCAGAAACACTGCAACCGAGGACCGAATAAGTTGAGGTATATCATTGCGAAAACCCACAAAATGCACTCGCTTCTCAATACCAAGCTTATCCGCCAGAACTCGCATGGCCTCCATCTGCGGCCCTATGCCAGCGAGCACCAGGTGTGCAGAAGAATGATTCAATCTCGCAAACGCTTGCAATACATCATGGTGGCGCTTGTGTGGGATGAATTCAGCGATCATTAAAAATAGCGGTATCTTATCTTGAATACCGAGCATAGCTCGTGTCTTTGCCACTTCTTCTGTCGAGATCCTCTCTGGGTCCAGCACTTCGGTATCCACACCAATTCCGGGCATAAAGAGCACGCGCTCGGCGGGTACAATAAGGTAGCGGTGTGCAGCCTCCAGGTCCTCGGAATTTATCACCACCAAATAATCGGTCCAATGTCCTGCCAATCGCTCCATACCCAAAAATATCGCATTTTTTAATGAAGAACCGCCGTTATAGAAATGAAACCCGTGGGCTGTGTAAATAATTTTGGGATAATTATTCGAGCGAAAGCCCCGTAACGCAAAGCGCGTGATAAAAGCCGCAATTGGTGTGTGTACATGTACGATATCGTACTGACCTCGCTTGACAATTTCTTTTATGATGCCAGGTGCATGCAACAGGTTCCTTGGATCAGTCACGTTGCGCGACCATTCTACTTCAAATATGTGGTCGAACGCTGCTTCGCATTCGCTGCATGTCGAGATTCCGGTCGCAGCGGCATCAACCCTCCAGCCCTGAGCACGAAAGTGCCGGGCAAAAGGAAGCAAGAAGCCCCGTAATGTAGATGATACCGTTGTCACAAACAATGCACTTCTCAACTATAACCCTTCCTTGCGATCTCTCGCAGGCATACCATGGCTACCAATAATAATCGGTAACAACCGTTCTCGGAATAAGCTACAATGCAGCAAGCACCCTGTGTTCGCTGAGCAGATCACGAACGACTCTCGGCAACTCGCTAACCGGCACCGAGGTAGAAACGTTTAACACATACTGCTTGCAGCCCTGCAGGCTGCTCTGAATAATCTGCTCCCATGCAGGATAGAAGTATCTGCAATCGATTATGCCGGTCCCCATAGCAATATGCACTAAACGCACGCACCAAGGATCATATTCGTTCAACGAGCTGCCCATAATCATGGATTGGAGCATATCACCGGCCGGACGAAGTTCTGGCTTAGTATCCCCCTCGATGCGCTCAAGCCATACAACAACCTCAAGTTGTGCTTTTTGCGCCAACTTATCCACACCGAAAACTTCGGAGGGATTAATGCGAATCGACTGCGGGTTGTGCAGGCGGGCAAAACGAAGTAGTTGGGGAAACGGGCGCAAGAGTGGTTTGACGGCCTTCCCCGCTTTTGCGAGCAAGCTATTAAATGCGGTCGGCGCAATTGGGCCATGCCCATTTGAAAATATATCGACAAACAAGTCTTTGTGGTAGGGATAGAGCACCATGTGTTTTGGGAAACCATAGCAAGTGCCGTCTGGCATTAGTATGACAAGGTCGTCTCCCAGTAAGCGCCAGCCCTTGTTTGTAATAAACTCGGTTATTAATGCGGTTTTCCCCGTTCCGCCCCACGATGGAAATATAAGCGCTGCTCCATCTTTCTCAATAGCTGCACAGTGAACAAGCGTAGCGCCGGCCGCCAGCAAGGTAAGTTGTGTCGCTAACGAAAACCATTCAAGACACAGGTTGTTGGTCGTTAAAACAAGAGTCTTATCAGCTTCCGATTGCAGTAAGACCCCATATTTGAGATCAAGTAGACTTCGCTCCCCTATATAAACATCTTCTTCAAGCTGTCGCATACCGCTGGAATCAAGTGTTTTTTTATAGCGCACCAGGAGGCGAGCAGCAGGCGCTCCAGATTCACCGTCCGTAAAGTGTATCACGTCGGCTATAGTTTCAATCCACTCGTCGCGCCATGGAAATGTCTCATCGAACTTAATTTCTATTAGATTATGAATTGCGATACGGCCGTCTTTTACCGCATCCTTTGCGATAGCCACTCCTCGGTCCTTTCTTTAACATACTGGTAGAATTGAATTCTTTGTTTATGGAGCACCTTCTCATGATAGCGAGAAGCCTGCGCAAGATTACGTGCCGACATTTCCGCCATGCGGGTATGATCGGTTGCAACCTCGCGGATTTTATTAGCCAACGCATCTGCATCTCCGGGTGGGACCATGTCCGCTAGTGGCAGAAGCTCAGGTATACCACCGACCGTTGAGCCGATACACGGCAACCCACGAGCCATAGCCTCTATTAACGCACGCGGCAACCCCTCGGTTTTCGACGGTAAGACAAATATGTCCGCTTTGTCTAATTGCGCTCGTACGGGGTCACCCGCCGGCAGTTTACCTAGAAACTTGACTTGGTCGCTCAACCCAAGCACGGCAACTTTACTCTCAAGTTTTGCCCTGTATCGTCCATCGCCGACCATTGCCAGCTCCAGGCTTAATCCTGCCCGCACACATATTCCTAGCGCTTCAATCAATACATCAGGGGCTTTGTACAGCTGATCGAGGCTACCAACAAAGATAAGCTTTATCGAAGCTTTATCTCTAAACTGCCGCTCAGCATGATTAAACGCAGCATCTGGGAGCACAACATCTGACACACCTACGGAGTAATTGGGGCACGGATAACGGAGCTGAAGCGCCTTGGCCGTCACATATGAAGCCGCACATGCCGAGGCACATTGCTGACGCATTTGCGAAGTAAACCATCTACGAAGAAACGGCCGGAGGGGGTGGTTTATTGAGCCGGGCGCAAATACATCATAGGGGTCTGCGACCGCTTCAACGCCATATAGATAGCCTATCTTACGCAATAATGGATACGCAGTTGCCGCGATCCGCGATGGGGTACGTAATATAACGGCATCTGCCTGCCTAACCGCGCTCCGCACTGTATTCTTTATACGCCGGGAGCGCAGGATATACTGCAACGGGCCCAGATAATACGGAACGGCGATAAATGAGACTTTGTCGCCATCGGAGCATTTCCACTCGTACGGCACAGTCGGCACGTCCCGGATGCGTGCAACCGCAACAACCTCATCAAATACATCAAGATATCGTTGCCACACAGGATACGCCCATGTTGTTTTCGTCCAGACCGCTCCATCCGGCGTGCGGTCGAAGCGATGGTCAAGAAATACGGTAACCTTCAAAGTTACATCGCTCCCGTTTGCACCATATAAGTCTCTTCTTTATGGAGGAGGACATGTCCTCCTCCATAATCTGAGGTTGTCATGCGCCTAATCGAACTTAACATGATAACTAGAAACGGTATAAAACCGCTCTTAATAACGAAGAAGAGGAGATTATCTGAATCGCTCGTCAAAATAGTAAAGCAGAGGTTGACAATAAGCGGCACTAGAAGCAATCGCGCATCAGTAGGCGCCCACACTGAGATGTAATGGCGAACAATGCTCACTGCCACACCAAGTATGATAAATGCAAAGGGAACTAAAAATAAGCCAAAATTTAGCATCGTCTCACCTGCAAGCCCATAGACGTTTGAGGCCTTCTCAACACCAGGTATATATGATCCCGCGCCGCGTAGCGCTTCAGTGCCCTCCTTTATCTTGGTATCCGGGCGGTCTGCCCAAACTGACTTTGGTATTAACAGTACCGCTGCCCCAAGGTATGTCCGACCTAAAGCATAATTGTAATCGCTCTCCTGATCCGTTAACCTGTAGAGCAAGAATGCCTGGACATCACTTCGTCCGAGATCGCCTAGTAATAGACCCTCAAATGTTCTTCCCGTATGCTGCTCCAGTTCTAATCGATAATCCGGCCCCTCAGATAAATTCAGCGCTTCCAAACCTGCGGTTTTATAGAAGCCATAAATGTACATAAAGAGAACTAATGCAGTCAATCCAACAAAAATTAATTTTCTCGACACTGGTCGAATCCAAAAGTTGATAATGCCCACAGCCCAGAAAAGCGCCCATACTGTATTGCTGCGGCTTCCACGAAAGCCGCCAAAAAACATCTGTAGAATGAAGAATACAGCTAATACTATTAAGAGGATGAGCCAAGATTGCATCCCCTTTCTTTTACTGGCGTAAACTGCAAAACCAATCATTGCTATTATGGGAAAGCTCTCTGAGATCACAAAAAGCCAACCCATTCCTTCAAACGCTTTTCCGGTAGATGTGAAAGTATTAATATAGCCAAGAATCCCACCTTGCTGGACATATAACCAGGCTTGGAGGATACCGGTTACTATCAAGGCAATGCCAGTTATAGGGACAAACCGGCGCTTGTCCAAACGCCAATACGATTTTTCTGATTTATCTTTAAAATGTTTTGAATAAAAATTCCTTGATGTACGATAAAACAATAGGCCAACGAAGTTTAATAGCGCCATCCCTCCAAGCCATGGACGCCAGTCCTGAGGCGGTATTATATAGCCCATCCAATAATCCCAGCTAACATGGAGTAGCGGTGCTAAAAAGAAGAAGTGGAATCCCAGTAGGCCTAATATGCCTACTGGGTCAAAGGTATCCATCCTACCACGTAACCATTCCACGGCATCGCCCGTTATCAAAACGCCGCAAAGTAGCACCGGTATAACGAACCAATGGAAAAATTGCTCATTTGTTCCGATATACCAAATCACTATAATCGTACAGATATAAAAAGCAATGGTAAAGCTGCTAACGCTTGGTTTGGTAAGACTCTTCTCAATCATCGGTAGTCCCTTCCAAAAAGTGAGCGCTATATATATCTATTAATAACCTTACGCCTGTTTTAATATTAAATACGCTAGCTTCAACAATGGCCGCAGCTTCTAATAGTTGGGCTGACGTTTTGGTATCTCTTTTATCGATAATTGCTTCAGCCCACACCGAAGCGGGCTGTGAAAACGACAACCGGGATATCAGCTCGTTGTTAATATCGGCTTCTTCAGGAATTACCTCAGAGATAATGCAAGTAAGACCGGCTGCCTGGGCTTCAACTAAGGCCAGACCGAGCCCCTCATACAGCGAGGGAAACACAAAAGTATCCATTGCGCCAAGCATCAAACGAGATACATCTGGTCGAACCCCGGCAAAAATAACTCGGTTCCCAAGCCCCTTCTCTGCAACCTGCTCGCGCACTTTTTCATATAGCGGGCCGTTGCCGATAAGCAGCAGGCGCATATCTGGAACGCGCTTCGCTACCTCTGACGCGATGTCGATAAGAAACATGTGGTTCTTTTGCTCGAAGAATCTGCCAACATGACCAATGACAAACGTATCTTCAGGTATTCCTAATTCGGCACGCACTGAGCGTGCATCAATTTCGCTAGAAAAAGGGTCAAGATCAATAGCGCAATAGAGGATTTTGCAGCGCGTATCCGAAGACCAATCCCTTCCGAATAAGGCTGATGCCGCTTCGCGACTTGCTGCTAGGCGGATAGTAGAATACCTTTTAATCCACCGATTTGTTAGCGACAAATAAAATTGCCTTGCGCTGCCGGCTTCCACAACCCTGGATGTATCAAGATGACTATGGGCGATGCGAATCGGTATTCTCGCTTGATATGCTAAACGCATGACGTAACCGCTAAAATAATGAACATGGCTGTGTATAACATCATATGGCCCATGCTCCCGGAGAATCCTTTTAAAATTTCGAGCGTAAGCTAAAGGATGTGACGGATGCATACATGGGATAACATTCGACCCCAGACTGCAAATTTCGTCATCGTAAGCACCCGGCTCATCCGCGTGCACGAGAAAATCCATATGAAACTGTTCGCGATCCACGTTCCGCAAGACATGCATAAATGACGTGGCCAAGTCAGCGGCAGATAGCCAGGCTGCTATTTCGTACTTTGGCGCAACCGGAATCATAAAGAAATTCTTATTTAGTACACCTAGCTCCTCAGCTACGGCTCGAACCTTACTGTCTTCTCTGCCCGTGCCGATAACCGCAAATCGGATCTCTTGATCATGGCTGCTAACCTCTGAAGCCAGATGCGCAAAATAATCGACTCCATTAACTAATCCCAAAGTTCCTGCATATATGACGAGAGGCCGGTCTTTAAGCCAATCATAACGTTGCCGAATTTCACGACCCAAATCCATGTCAACTTCAAAAAGTTCCAGGTCGCAGCTATTGGGGATCACTGTTACTCTGTCTTCAGGGTAACCAGTCGCCACAATACCTTCCTTCATACCCGGAGATAATGCGATAATATATGCTGAATTACGATAGGAAAAACGCTCAAGCCAGCGGGCAACTGCAATAGTAACGGGATTCTTTAACGCCCCAACTGCGATCGGCACCTCCGGCCAGAGATCCCTAATCTCCAACACCATCGGCACCTTATTCCTTTTAGCGGCATAAATGGCTGGAAGTGCAATCGTTAGAGGCGTGCTAGTCGCGAAAACCACGTCTCCCTTAAGATGAGATGCTTCAATCCCCGCCCGCCAAGCAAACTTAAAGAATGCTTTAATGCGTTCACCATAGCTCATTCTATTAGAGTACGGCACCTCGAGCCAGTGGACATGGATACCTGCTTCATCTTCACTGAACTCACCATCGGCAGTAAACTCATCGCCGCTTTTTGAGGTTATCATATGCACTTCGTGCCCCATACGCACGAGACGACGGGCAGCCTCATAGGAACGGAGTCCACCAGCCATTTTAGGAGTACTGAAATATTGATGTAGATATAGAATCTTCATAGTAAAGGTTAACTCCCTTGACCTAAGTATCTTTTGTAGAACGCTACCTGATCTTTAGCTATTTGTTGCCAGCTAAACTTATCGACTGCTAAAGCGCGTGCCCTTTTACCATAAATCGGCAAGTCCTTCCTCTTGGCAAAAATGTCTATTATGCCTTCTGCAATATTCTCAGGCGATAATTGAACCTCCCAACCGGCGCCAGCAGTAGCTACTTCTTGAGATATGTTGGTACCTGGCGTCAACAAGCAAGGAACCCCATGAGCGAGGGCTTCCAAAACAGCCATTGGATGACCCTCGAACCGAGATGTATGGATAAAGACATCCGCTCTTTTTAGTAATAGTTTCTTAGCCTCACCTAGTATCAGTCCGGGGAGTGTGACAATATCATCTAGCCGTAACTGAGAAATCCGTCTAGCTAGAAAGGTAACGCTATCATTATGATCCGGGCCATATATCTCAATGCTTGCGTTCTCGCTCAGCAGTAAAGGTTTTACTAATGCACAAGCCTCAAGCAGAACATCTAACCC
>Ga0210053_1003838_pt1 | contig 11958 bp, 10 predicted proteins | sample CryGeymeta201512_FD_185467 | JGI IMG/M metagenome (GOLD analysis project Ga0210053, IMG submission 185467) | Groundwater microbial communities from Crystal Geyser aquifers in Utah, USA - Crystal Geyser metaG 2015-12 (SPAdes) (version 2) | ecosystem: Environmental > Aquatic > Deep subsurface >... | reverse complement strand
GGTGGGGAGGGCACCCCCTTATCTTTCAGCCGGATTTGAGCAGGTGATCACGCACGATCCGGGCCAGATCGCCCCGCGTCACGTCCTGCGCCATGCTGGCCTGCGCCGCGTCGACCTGATCGTCGCGCAGCACCGTTCCCCGTCGCGCCTCCAACAGGTCCTGCACATATGGTTTGTCGAATTCAGGGTGGCCCTGAACCGTCAGTGCAAAACCGGGATACCAAAGCGCAGCATAGGGGCAGAAATCGCTTGCGGCGATGGTTTCGGCCGCCTCCGGCGGGGCAATCACCTGATCCTGGTGATAGGCTTGAATCGCAATCGTTTCAGGGGCTTGGCCAAGTGCATCGGGCCAGTTCACCGGCCCGTAGCGATGCACGCCAAGGCCCCAGCCCCTGCCCGATTTCTCGACCCGCCCGCCAAGCGCCTGCGCGATCAGCTGGTGGCCGAAACAGATGCCGACCATGGCCACACCCGCGTCGCGGCAGGCGCGGATGAAGGCCTCCGCCGGAGCGATCCAGTCATGACCCTCGTAGACGCCGAATTTCGACCCGGTGATCAACCACAGATCGGCGGCGGCCGGGTCTTGCGGAATCTCGCCATTCAGCACCGCGAAACTGCGGAATTCCGCCCCAGGAAGATCCAGCCAAGCCCTTACCATTTCTGAATAATTTCCATGCGTCGACGCCAGATCCTCGGGCGGACGCCCGGTTTCGAGAATGCCGATCACGGGTTGCTTTACCATCTCTTAACCCCGGTCCTGTAAGCCATACCAAGTGTAGGCCAGCGGCAGCAATGCGCGCCGCCAGCGACCCAGTTCAAACCGCCGCAGCCCCGCGCGCAAGGGGGCAGGCGTATCCGGGCCCTGCCCGGTGATCTGCGCGGCCAGCAAGCGGCCCGCGTAACTGCCCATGGCGACCCCGTTGCCATGGTAACACAGCGCCGTCCAGGCGTTTTCCAGCCCCGGCACCGGTCCGGTGTAAGGCACGAGATCGCGCGCCAGCGCCAACAGGCCGGACCAGAAGAAAGGCGTCTCCACATGCCGCCATTCGGGAAAGATCCGCTCGAAATCCGCCCGCGCCCTGGCGCGGGTTTCCGCGTGGACGGCGGGCGTCGTCTTCATCGCGCCACGCAAGCCAAAGAGCATGCGATTATCCGGCATCAGCCTGAAATAATGCAACAAATGCCGCGTGTCATAGCACATCTGACGGCTCGTCCAGCCCTGCGCAATCAACTCGTCCTCGGTCAGGGGCCGCGTCACCAGCACGTTAGACTGCACCGGCAGGTAGCGCCCCGCCAGCCAGCCGGGCAGGTCGTCGGAACTGTAGCCATTCGTCGCCACGATCAGCACCTTGGCCCGCACCTGCCCGCCGGGCGTGGTCAAAAGGTGCCGGTCGCCGTCGCGCGACAGGGCGATAAGGGGCGTGCCCCCGAAAAGCCGCCCGCCCGCCGCGCACACCGCCCGCGCCAGCCCCAGCACGTATTTCAAGGGGTTGAGCGCGAAGCCGATCGGCGTGGTCAGGGCGCCGTGGAACTCGGGGCTGGCAAAGCCCCGTTCGGCCAGGGCCGGTTTCGCGACCACCTCGCATTTCACTTGGTGAAAGCGCTGCATTTCCTCGGCCAGATCCTGCAAGCCCTTGATATCCTTGGGCCGGAACGCGAGCAGCGTCTCACCCTCGGAATGCGTGTCGGCGCCGATCCCGTGCCGGTCCAGCAACGCCGCGACGTGATCCACCGCCGCCCGCTCGGTCTGGTAGTAGTCCCGCGTCGCCACCGCGCCAAAGCGGCTCATCAACGCGGATGCCGGGGCTTTCGCCCCGCCAAGACAACAGAACCCGCCATTGCGGCCCGAGGCCCCCCAGCCGGGCTGTTCAGCCTCCAGCACCACCACATTGCGCCCCGCCTCTGCCAATGCCAAAGCGGCATTGAGGCCGGTGTAGCCGGCGCCCACCACGGCCACCTCCGCCGACACCTCGCCTTGCAGCGGGGCATGGTCAGCGATAGCATGCACGGTCGTGGGCCAGAAGCTATCCGCAATCGGCGCGGCCCCGTAGGCCATCGGCTCATACAGACGGCGCATGGGTCACAGGCGGCTCAGGTAATAGCGATATTCGACTGGCGTGATCAGCCCCGTCAGCGTCTGCACCTCGTCATTCTTCACCGCGGCAAAGACGTGGCGGTACGTCTCGCCGAAGACCTCCGCCGCGTGCCCCGAGGCCGCGAACCGTTCCACCGCGTCGAACCAGTCATGGCCAAGCGGCGGCGCCTGTTCGGCCTTCGGGTCGTCGATCGGCAGCGGCAGGTCCGGGTCGGTATCAATACCGTGCAAAATGCCGCCGAGGATCGCGGTCAGCACGAGGTAGGGGTTCACGTCCGCCCCGCTGATCCGGTGTTCCAGCCGCGCGGCCGGCCCCGACGTTTCCGGCAGGCGCACCCCGGCAGCACGGTTGTCATAGCCCCAGTCCGGACCGGAGGGCGCGAAACTCATCGGCTGGAAACGGCGGTAGGAATTCATGTGCGGCGCAAAGATCACCTGCAAATCCGCCATCGTTTCGAGCACGCCCGCAACCGCCTGTTTCAACAAGGGCGACGGCCCTTTCGCCCCAGGCGCGGGACTGAACACGTTGACCCCGGCGTCATCGAGCAACGAACAATGCACATGCAAGCCGTTGCCCGGCGCCTCGGCGTAGGGCTTTGCCATGAAGGTCGCCTCCATCCCGTGGCGCGCCACGATCCCGCGCACCAGACGGCGAAAGAAGATCGCGGTTTCCGCCGCGCGCAGCACGTCGTCGGTATGGTGAAAATTCACCTCGAACTGGCCGGGCCCGTATTCCGCGATCAGCGTATCGGTCTCCAGCCCCTGCGCGTCGCAAGCGGCAAGGATCTCGGTCAGGATCGCCTCCTGCCGCGACACGACCTCGAGGTCGTAATTCTGCGCCATCGGGGTGCGCGGGGGTGGCACCGGCGGGTCATCGCCGCGTTCGCGCGGGCGCAGGATGTAAAATTCCAGCTCCGTCGCCACCACGGGCCGCCAGCCGCGCGCCGTGAACCGCGCCAGCATGGCCTTCAGGATCTCGCGCGGGGAAATCGGACTCGCCTCCCCCTCGGGCGTCAGCATCTCGACCTGCAACTGCGCCACGTTGCCCGGCATCCACGGCACCGGACGCAGCGTTCCGGGCACCGGCACAAGAACACCGTCTGGGTCGCCCACCACGATGCCGAGGCCCGTCGCCCCCACCTCGTTGCCCATGATCGCGGGCGCATAGGTGGAATAGGGGAGCCGCACCGCGCCGCTTTCCAGCTTGCCGATGGCGTCCCCCGGCAGCCACTTTCCGCGCAATATCGCATTGATGTCACACAACATCAGCTCGATCCGGTCGGGCCGGCCATGGGCCGCGCAATAGGCCTCGTATTCATGTTTCATGCAGTCTGCCCCGCCATTTTCTCGTCGCGCTCGCGTTGCACGATCCGCCGCTTGCTGACCAGCGAGGCGGTGACCACACCCACCGTCACGATGCCAATCAGGATCGTGGACAGCGCATTGATCTCGGGGCTGACGCCCATCCGGACGGAGGAAAAAATCTTGATCGGCAGCGTCGTCGCCGACGGCCCGGCGGTAAAGGATGCGATCACCAGATCGTCAAGCGAGAGCGTGAAGGCCAGCAGCCAGCCCGCGATCACGGCCGGTGCGATCAGCGGCAGGGTGACCGAACGGAAAGCGTCGAACGGCGTGCAGCCGAGATCGAGCGCTGCCTCCTCGACCGAGCGGTCGAAACTGACCAGGCGGGAGGAGACGACAACCGAGACATAGCACATCGAAAAGGTCGTATGCGCCAGAATGATGGTGAAGATCCCGCGATCCAGCCCGATGGAAATGAACAGCAGCAAGAGCGACAGCCCGGTGATCACCTCGGGCATCACCAAGGGCGCGTAGATCATGCCGGAAAACAGCGTGCGACCCATGAATTTCCCTCCCCGCACCAACACATAGGCCGCCATTGTGCCCAGCACCGTCGCAATGGTGGAGGAGACGAAAGCCACCCGCACCGTGACCCATGCCGCGTCCAGAAACGCCTGATCGCGCAAAAGCTCGCCATACCAGTGGGTCGAGAAGCCGGCCCAGACCGTGACCAGCCGGCTTTCGTTGAAGCTGTAAACCACAAGGATGATCATCGGCACGTAGAGAAAGGCAAAGCCAAGCGTCAGCGATGTCGCGTTGAACCAGGAAAAGCGCCTCATGCGTCGGCCTCCTGGGTCTTTTCCTGGTTCTTCTGGAACAGGATGATCGGGATCACGAGGATCAGCAGCAGAACGATCGCCACCGCCGAGGCGACCGGCCAGTCGCGGTTCGAAAAGAACTCCTCCCACAGCACCTTGCCGATCATCAGCGTGCCCGACCCGCCCAGAAGCGAGGGGATCACGAACTCGCCGATCGCGGGGATGAAGACAAGGAAACAGCCCGCGATAATGCCCGACCGCGACAACGGGAAAGTGATGATCCAGAAGGCCGAAAGGCGCGAGCAGCCCAGATCCTCGGCCGCCTCCAGCAGGCTGTCATCCATCCGCTCCAGCGTCGCGTAGATCGGCAGGATCATGAACGGCAGGTAGGTGTAGACGATGCCGATATAGACCGCCGTCGGCGTGTTCATGATCTGAAGCGGGTCGGTGATGATCCCGAGCCAGAGCAGCAACTGGTTGAGGTAGCCCTCGGTCGAGAGGATCCCGATCCACGCATAGACGCGGATCAGGAAGCTGGTCCAGAACGGCAGGATCACCAACATCATCAGCGTAGGGCGCCATTCCGACGCCGCCCGCGCCATGGCGTAGGCGATGGGATAGCCTACACAAAGCGCAAGGAAGGTAGAGATCGTGGCGATCTTCAGCGACGAGAGATAGGCCTTCCAGTAAAGCGCATCCTCGGTCAGGAACACGTAATTCTCGAAATCGAGCTGGCGCAGAAAATCGCGAACCCCCGGCCACCCTTCGGACAGATCCAGCGACGGCGTGTAAGGCGGGATGGCCAGCGCGATATCCGACAGCGAGATCTTGAAGATGATCCCGAACGGCACCAGAAACAGCAGCAGAAGCCAGAGATACGGAACCCCGATCAGGGTGTGGCGGCCAATGTTCATGTGCGCCCCTAACCCGCCAGCACCAGCCCGGCGGTGTCCGTCCAGGACAGCCAGACCTCGTCTTGCCAGGTGAAGCCGCGCCGCGACAGGCGCCGGTTGTTGACCGTCTGCGCCTTGATGACCTGCCCGCCCGGCAGTTCGACATGATAGGTGGAAATATTGCCCAGATAGGCAATATCGAGAATACGGCCACGGACCACGTTGTTGCGGTCCTCGGGGCGCTCGGCGCTGATCGCCACCTTCTCGGGCCGGATGACGAATCCGGCGCGGGCGCCATCTTTCAGCCCCTCGCCCGCCGTGGCGATGATCTCGGGCGCGCCCTCGGCCCAGGCGAGGCTGGCCAGCCCATCCGGTTTCAGCGCGACATTGCCCTCGATCAGGTTCACGTCGCCGATGAAGTCGGCCACGTAGACCGAATTCGGCGTCTCGTAGATGCGGGCGGGCGTGTCGACCTGGATGACCTTGCCGTCATTCATCACTGCCACGCGGCTGGCGACTGTCATCGCCTCCTCCTGGTCGTGGGTCACGATCACGAACGTGGTCTCGGTCTTTTCCTGGATATCCATCAGCTCGAACTGGGTTTGCTGGCGCAGCTTGGCGTCGAGCGCACCGAGCGGTTCGTCGAGCAAGAGGAGCTTGGGCGCCTTGGCAAGCGCGCGGGCGAGGGCCACGCGCTGCCGCTGGCCGCCGGAAATCTGGTGTGGCTTGCGGCGGGCGAATTGCTCCAGCCGGGTCAGGCGCAGCATTTCATGCACGCGATCCGGGATCTGGTCCTTCGGCATCGCTGAACGCTTCAGCCCGAAGGCGATATTGTCCCACACCGACAGATGCGGGAACAGCGCGTAGGACTGGAACATCATGTTCACCTCGCGCCGGTTGGGTGGGATGCCGTTCATGTCCTGCCCACCGATGGTGATGCGGCCCTCGCTTGCGGTCTCGAACCCGGCCAGCATCCGCATCAGCGTGGTCTTGCCACAGCCGGAGGGGCCAAGCAGGGCGAAGAATTCCTTGCGGTAGATCGTGAGATCGACATTGTCGATGGCAGTGAAATCCCCGAACCGCTTGGTCACGCCCTCGAAACGGATAAGTGGCGTTTGCGCGGGGTCTTTCCACGGCGCGAATTCGGCAGGCCCTGCAACGGCGGCAGATGTCATGATGGCTCCTCGGCCCGGTCGGACACACAAGCCCCGACCGGGCAGATCGCCCGGACGAGGCGGTCATGAGTGAAACCCTCAGGTGCCGGACTTGATCCGGGTCCAAAGCCGCGTGACAACCCGCTGCACGCGCGGATCGTAGGGCGTCGTGGTGTAGAGGTTTTCCAGCGTCGCCGCATCGGGATAGATCGCCGGATCGCCAATCACGTCCTCGACAAGGAACTCCTGCGCCGCAAGGTTGCCGTTGGCGTAATAGACATAGTTGGACGCCGCCGCCATGTTTTCGGCATCCATCATGAAGTTGAGGAAGGCATGCGCGCCTTCCGGATTCGGCGCATCGACCGGGATTGCCATCATGTCGAACCACATGAGTGCCCCTTCGACGGGCGCGTTGTAGACGATCTCGACCCCGTTATCGGCCTCTTCCGCCCGGTCGCGGGCCTGAAGGATATCCCCAGACCAGCCGAATGCGACGCAGATATCGCCATTGGCAAGCGCGTTGATGTATTCCGAGTTGTGGAAGTTCAACACATAGGGACGGATCGGAGCATAGACATCCTCGACCTGCGCGATCACGTCCGGATCATGGCTGTCCGGGTCCTCGCCCAGCCAGGTCAGCGCCGCCGGGATCATTTCCGTCGGGGCATCCAGCAGATGCACCCCGCATTCCGACAGGGCTTCCATGTTCTCAGGGTCGAAGAGCAAGTCCAGCGAGTCGATCGGCGCATCCTCTCCGAGGATCTCGCGCACCCGGTTCACGTTGACGCCAAGACCGGTCGTGCCCCACATGTAGTTGACGGCATAGCGGTTGCCGGGGTCATATTGTGCCGTTCGCTGCGAAATCACGTCCCACATGTTCTCGGCATTGGGCAGCAGGTCATAGTCCAGCGGCTGGAACGCCCCGGCCGAGATCTGACGTTGCAGGAACGTGCCCGACGGCACCACGAGGTCATAGCCGGATCCGCCGGCCAGCATCCGGGTTTCCAGCAACTCGTTGGAATCGAACACGTCGTAGACGAGATCGTAGCCTGTCTCTTCCTCGAACTGCGTCAGCAGCGCCTCGTCGATGTAGTCGGACCAGTTGTAGACCCGCACCTGCTCGGCTGAAGCCGAGAGCGCGATCACGGAACTCGCTGCCGCAAGCAGTGTCAGCTTGATTTTCATTCGCCGTTCTCCCGTTGGATCTGAGTGTTCTTTTTTTATTTGATCAAAATAGCGATTCGGCGCAAGGTTTTTTGTGGATTCGTCTCCGCAGCCTGCATTTTTCGCACCCGCTTGCGCAATCCGCATATTGGAAGGATCACCCCGTGACCGCAATCGATTCAAAACTGCCCGAACATGAGGCGATCTACAAAAAGGTTCGCAACATGATCCTTTTCGGACAGGTTCTACCTGGCCAGCCGGTCACTATCCTGGGATTGAAGGAGGCGGTTGGCGCGGGCGTCACCCCGGTCCGCGAGGCGATTCGCAGGCTCACTGCGGAGGGCGCGCTGGAAACGCTTGGCAACCGGCGCATCTGCGTGCCGGAACTCTCCGCCAGACGCATCGACGAGATCTACTTCGCACGCTTCGCGATCGAACCCAAAATGGCGGACCTGGCCGCCACGAGAGCGACCGAGGCCGATATCACTCGGCTCGAAGCCCTCGACCGTAAGGTCGACCAGGCGATCGAGACAGGCAATATCGAAGCCTATCTCGAAAGCAACTTCCGCTTTCACTTCGCCCTTTACGATCTTTCCGGCACACCGATCCTGCGCAAGATTGCAACCTCGCTCTGGCTGCAATTCGGCCCGTCGCACCGGGTCGTCAGCGGCCGCTTCGGCACCTCGAACCTGCCCGACATGCATTCCGAAACCATCGACGCGTTGCGCCGCCGCGACAGCACCGCGACCGCCCGCGCGATCGAGGGCGACCTGCAACAAGGGCTCGACCTGATGCGCCAGGCCCTCGGTGTCTGACATCAACCCCGGTTTTCATCCGGGCGAAAATATCTTGGGGGACGGGGCGGGGTGGCGCCGCAAGCGACGGGGGCAGCGCCCCTCCCGCCCATCCATTCCTCTTGCCCCGGTCTCAATGCGCCTGCGCCGATGAGCACAGCGAAGAGGCGCACGGATCGGCGCGCGAAAGCGCGGCGAAATCTGGTCGCGCACGTCGATTGACAAGATTGTATTTTTGATCATATTGTCAAATCAGGCGACTGATCGGGGGATCCGCATTCAAAAGGGTGCCCGCCGGGCGGGCCTTCACCGACCATGATCGCGGCAGGACCCCATGAGAACCCCCCGCAAAGCCAAGTCTGACGCGGACTGGCTGTCCAATCTGCCCGAAGCGTTCCTCGATTTTCTCGACGGCCGACGCCTGGAAGAGGTGGAATGCATCATTCCCGATCTTGCCGGCACCTCGCGCGGCAAGGCGATGCCGTCCTACAAGTTCCGCCCGGATGAAACCTTCTACCTGCCGATCTCTCTCTTTTACCAAACGATTTCCGGCGAATACGTGGATATGGAGATTGAAAACCAATGGCTGGAAAAGGATGTCGTTCTGGTGCCCGACATGGCCACCGCCACCGCCGTTCCGTGGGCCGAGGACGCGACGCTGCAGGTAATCTGCGACCTTCGGACGCGTGAGGGCGATCCGCTGGCCATCGCGCCGCGCAACGTGCTGCGCAAGGTGCTGGGGCTATACGCCGACCGGGGCTGGTGCCCGGTCGTGGCGCCGGAGCTGGAATTCTACCTCACCAAACCCAACACCGACCCCAATGAAGCCATCGAACCGCCGCTGGGGCGCACCGGTCGCAAGGGCGCCAGCCGGCAGGTCTACTCGATGGCGGCGGTGGATGAATACGGGCCGGTCATCGACACGATCTACGATTATGCCGAAGATCACGGCTTTCGCCTCGACACGGTGATCCAGGAAGGCGGCGCCGGGCAGATCGAGATCAACCTCCTGCACGGCGATCCGCTGCACCTTGCCGACCAGGTGTTCTATTTCAAGCGCTCGATCCGCGAGGCGGCGTTGAAAAACGGCATTTTCGCCACCTTCATGGCCAAGCCGATCCGCGATGAACCCGGCAGCGCGATGCACCTGCATCAAAGCGTCACCGACATTGCCTCTGGCAAGAACATCTTCTGCGGGCCGGACGGCGGAGCGTCCGACCATTTCACCCATTTCATCGGCGGCTCGCAGAAATACCTGATGGATCTGCTGCCGCTGCTGGCCCCTTACGTCAATTCCTATCGTCGCATCACCGTGGACGGGCAAAGCGCACCAAGCAACCTCGAATGGGCCGTGGACAACCGCACCACCGGCCTGCGCATCCCGCATGGCAAGCCCGAGGCGCGGCGCGTGGAAAACCGGGTCACCGGGATGGATTGCAACCCCTACCTCGCCATCGCCGCCTCGCTGGCGGCGGGCTACCTTGGCATGGTCAACCGGATCGAGCCGCGCCCCGCAGTCGAGGTGGAGGTCTGGGAAGCCAAGGACAGCCTGCCCGTCAATCTTGGCGACGCGCTCGACATCTTTGAGACTGCAACCGATATCCGCGCCGTGCTGGGCGAGGAGTTCTGCCAGCTCTTCGGCGACATAAAGCGTGCCGAGAACGAGGAATACCAACGCGAGATTTCACCGTGGGAACGCCAGCACCTGCTGCTGAACGTCTGACGGCCAGATGGGAGAAAGCCAGCCATGAACATGATCACCAACCATATGCCGACGGCGGAATTGCAGGCCCTCGACGCGGCGCATCACGTGCATCCGTTCTCCGCCAATACCGCCCTCGGGGCGGAGGGCGCCCGCGTGATCACGCGGGCGCGCGGCGTGACGCTGACCGACAGCGACGGCAACGAGATCCTCGATGCCATGGCCGGGCTGTGGTGCGTGAACATCGGCTATGGCCGCGACGAACTGGCCGAGGTCGCGGCACGGCAGATGCGCGAACTGCCCTATTACAACACCTTCTTCAAGACCACCCATGTGCCGGTGATCGCGCTTGCGCAAAAGCTGGCGGAACTGGCGCCGGGCGATCTCAACCACACGTTCTTCGCCACAGGCGGGTCGGACGCGAACGACACCAATATCCGCCTCGTGCGCACTTATTGGCAGACCAAGGGCAAGCCGGACAAGACTATCATCATCAGCCGCAAGAACGCCTATCACGGCTCGTCCGTCGGCTCGGCCTCGCTGGGCGGCATGGCGGCAATGCACGCGCAGGGCGGCATCCCGATCCCCGACGTCCACCATATCGGCCAGCCCAACTGGTGGGCCGAGGGCGGCGAGATGAGCCCGGAAGAATTCGGCCTCGTCCGCGCCCGCGAGCTGGAAGCGGCAATCGAGCAACTCGGCGAGGACCGCGTCGCCGCCTTCATCGCCGAACCGGTGCAGGGCGCCGGCGGCGTGATCGTGCCGCCCGCGACCTACTGGCCGGAAATCCAGCGTATCTGCGACGCGCATGATATCCTGCTGATCGCCGACGAGGTGATCTGCGGCTTCGGGCGCACCGGCAACTGGTTCGGGTCGCAAACCATGGGCATCCGCCCCGACATCATGACCGTGGCCAAGGGGCTGTCTTCGGGCTACGCGCCGATCGGCGGCTCGATCCTGTCGGACGAGGTCGCCGAGGTGATTTCATCGACCGATTTCAACCACGGCTACACCTATTCCGGCCATCCCGTGGCCGCCGCCGTGGCGCTGGAAAACCTGCGCATCCTGGAGGAAGAGAAGATCGTGGAGCATGTGCGCGACGTCGCAGCCCCTTACCTTAAGAAAAAATGGGAAGCCCTGACGGATCACCCGCTGATCGGCGAAGCGAAGATCGTCGGCATGATGGGCTCGGTTGCGATGACCCCGCACAAGAAAAGCCGCGCCGTTTTTGCCGCGCCCGCAGGCACCGTGGGGCAGATCGCGCGCGACCGCTGTTTCGCCAACAACCTCGTGATGCGCCATGTCGGCGACCGAATGATCATCTCGCCGCCGCTCGTGATGACGCCGGACGAGATCGACACGCTGATCGCACGGGCGACGCGCGCGCTCGACGAAACCCATGCCATCGTCAAGGAACAGGGGTTGATGACCCCGGCCTGAGCCATGGATCTTCTGACCATCAATGACAGGCCGGGGGAATATCCTGCGTCCTTCTACGCAGGCGCGGCGCGGCCCCTGCCCCGGTTCGACGCGGCGGCAGGGGCGATCACCTGCGACGTGGCGGTTGTCGGCGGCGGCTTCACCGGCCTGTCGGCGGCGTGGCATCTGGCCAGGCGCGGCTTTGACGTGGTGCTGCTGGAAGCGCAGAGGGTCGGTTTCGGCGCGTCCGGGCGCAATGGCGGGCAGGTCGGACAGGGGCAGCGGCTTGAACAAGGCGACCTTGAAGCATTGGTGGGCCACGATCAAGCCCGCGCGCTGTGGCGCATCGCCAACCAGTCGGTCGACCTTGTGCGCGAGGTGGCAGCGCACGACGAGGTGCACGCGACCTTCCATCCCGGCGTGATCCATGCCGCGCACCGCGCCCGCGACGTGCCCGATTACGCCGCCTATGTCGAAAAACTGCGCGACGACTATGGCTACGACCAGATCCGCGCGCTCGACCGCGACGACTTGCGCGCGCTGGTCGCCTCCCCGGCCTATCACGGCGGCACGCTCGACATGGGCGCGGGCCATATCGACCCGCTGGAACTGGCGCT
>Ga0210053_1003836_pt1 | contig 11962 bp, 9 predicted proteins | sample CryGeymeta201512_FD_185467 | JGI IMG/M metagenome (GOLD analysis project Ga0210053, IMG submission 185467) | Groundwater microbial communities from Crystal Geyser aquifers in Utah, USA - Crystal Geyser metaG 2015-12 (SPAdes) (version 2) | ecosystem: Environmental > Aquatic > Deep subsurface >... | reverse complement strand
GCCAGCTTGAGCTTCGCTATAGCGAAGCTCAAGCTGGCGGCGAAAGGTATTATCATTTGCTCCGGGAAGCCAGGAAACCGGTCGGGAAAAATCCGCGAGCTCCATCGGCGAAATATCATCATCAGCGTGAAAACGAAAGACGCCCGCAGATTGGCTGGAACAAGGTCCGCCGGAAAGCACATACATGTTGGTTGTGCGATTGAAGGCCACAGCCGATTCTTGCCCAACAGCCAAGTGACAAACCGAAACTCCATTTAAGATAACGGAAACCGGAGCGTATTTTGCGCGAACGACCATGCGATTATCATTTGTTTCAAAAAGTCCTACGCGTATCATTGGCTCATCCGGAAGATTCGCGACTGATGCGGACGAAGGCACTGACGGAGATGTTTCAAACACACCGTCCGAGGTGACCGTGACGGGAATATCAATCCATCCGCCATCAACGGGCTGGTCATCCGCATAGAGCTGAAAACTTGCCGTGTAATTTCCAACACGCGCAGGTCCCTTTACATTAAAAGTCACAAAACCGATCTCCCCCATCTTTGTATCGCTCGTTACTTTTACCGGGAGAGAAGCATCGACCCAACTCGGATCACGGAAGGAAGCAAGGCTCGCCGTTGCACCGGCGACGCCGACTAATTTTACATAAAATTGTTTCCAGGTTTGCGCCCCCTCATTCTTGAAGCCAAGGATCATTTGTTGGCTTTCATTTCCGGAGACCTGGATACTCTGTGCGGAACGTAAAAGAAGCGTCGCCTTATACCCGCTTGCGGCGGCTAAAGCTTGTTCCGTTGCAGCGGTTGTTGCGGTGCTCGCGGATGATGGCTGCGTTGCGGCCGCAACTTGAGGAGTTCCCGGAACAACGATCGGGAGAGAGAAGGCTCCATTCGCCATCCAAGCCGTATCTTCTGCGGCAAGCGTAAACTGTTCATTATAGTTTCCGGGAGCATTCGGAGCGCGTATTTCAATCTTAAAAGAGCCAATTTGCCCAGGTTTTACCTCTGTTTCGGTTAATTTTACGGCATGCGAGTTACTCATCCATAATGCGGTTCTAAAAGGACTGGCACGCTCGCTGGTCGTACCCGCCGTGGAATACACGGAAGCGTAGCTCGTTCCGCTATTACGCCAGGTTTCGCTTCCCGTGTTTTTGAAACGCGCTATCACAAAAACGTTTTGGTCAGGATTAAGCTGCCACTGCGTTCCGCCAAGACTCACGAGCTCCGCACTCCAACGACTATTCGGTTTTGGCTGCGGGATGGAAGAAGCAACCGCAGAACCTGCAGAGGAAGAAGAGGAAGAAACAGTAGACGCTGTTTGTACGGAAGTCTGGGCAGCTGTATCTCCGACAACGATATCAAAAGAGAATCTTCCTCCGGACATGCGCGCGATCGATTCCGCGACGAGAACATATTCCTCGTGATACACGCCTGGCGTGGACGGAGCTTTAATAGAAAAAGTAAATTGTGTTGTCTCCCCGGGATTCACACGCGAGACAGGAAGCTTTTCCGCCTGCTCTTTTGTCACCCAATTAGAAGTCGCAAAAGGACTATCGGATTCAATATGCGCCGTCGGATTAAAATGATACACCGAAACATAATAGGATCCGGAATTGCTCCAATAGGCGCTTCCAATATTTTTAAATCCAACGGAAACCGTTCCCGTTGCGCCCGGCTTTAATTGTCTGGAAAATGTAAGAGAAGTTGCGCTCGCCTGAAAGTCGCTTCTCGTTAAAGCAAAAGCTTGTTTTGGTAGCAGGGATACAAAAGAGGCGGCTATCAGTAAAACAGCAAGGGTATTTCGAAAACGTGACAAAGATAATTTGCCCGCCTTTCTACCAAAAAAGGACGCTATCTGCATAAGTGCTTCACATGAGTATCCTACCATTCAATAGGCCTACATAGAAACGACGTATGAGTGGGGAGAAATATTTCACCTAAGCCTAGCGCCAAAAGGACCATTCTTCATTCTGTCACTCTTTTGACAGAATCGGGGCTGTAAAAATGAACACCTCTTTTGCCCAAAGCGCATTTTCCCACTACAATTCATCCATGTCTCTCACAAGATCGCTCGCATTGAATACGGGTGTTCAAGTTGCCGGGAAAATCGTATCAACAGCGCTCGGTATTGCTATTATAGGGCTTTTAACCCGACTGCTTGGAACAGAGGGATTTGGAGCTTATTCCACCGCGAATGCCTTTTTACAGATTTTCGCTCTTCTCCTCGACTTGGGACTCAATGTCACGCTCGTCGCACTTCTTGGCGAACATGCCGGAGACGAAGCCTATGAACGGCGCTGCACAAGCGCGCTTTTTACGTTGCGCATTGTCATGGCGCTTCTTGTGCTTGGAATCTTCGCCCCATTCGTGGCATTTCTCTCTCCCTATCCGCTCGAACTTAAACTGGCAATTATCGCATTAACAGGCTCTTTCTTCTTTCCAAGCTTAAACCAAGTTGTGACAGGCGTAGAACAGCGCCATCTAAAAATGCATGCAGCCGCCATTGCAGAAAATGTTGGCCGCGTCGTCACGCTCGCTGGACTCTTTATTGCCGTCGCCTTTCACTTCGGGATTGTTCCCATTATGTGGATCATTTCCTTTGCGGGCTTTGCAAACTTCTTTACCAATTTCCTGAGCGCCAGAAAATTCGCTCACTTCGGATGGAATTGGGATCCGGAATTCTGGCTTGAAGCCCTGAAGCGATCCTGGCCCGTCGGACTTTCCATTGCATTTGGACTTCTCTATTTTAAAGCCGATACGATCATCATGTCTTTTTCGCGAAGCCAAGCAGAGGTTGGTATTTACGGAGCCGCATATCGCGTGCTGGAAATATTAATTACGGTTCCCTTCATGTATGCCGGCGTGCTTCTCCCTATTCTTTCCAATGCCTGGGCAAAAAGAGATCAAGCTCGTTTCAAAAAACTCTTGTCCGCCTCCATCGACGTAATGGCCGTTCTCGTTATACCGATCATTGTTGGTACGTGGTTGCTCGGCGTGCGCATCATGACTATTGTTGCCGGACCGGAATTCGCCGATTCCGGACGCATTCTCTCCGTGCTTATTCTTGCCATCGGCGCCATTTATTTGAATACCGTTTTTTCTCATTCCGTTGTTGCCATTGATGCGCAACGCAGTATGTTGCCCTTTTATGCCTTCGTCGCCATCAGCGCCCTAACCGGATATCTGATTCTCATCCCTACATATGGCATGTGGGCCGCTGCGTGGATCACGGTCGCTTCGGAAGTCATTATAGGGCTAGGATCACTCTATGTAACAAAAAAAGCGCTCCCGATCGGATATAAGCCAAGGGCGACGCTTGCTGCTATTGCCTCTTCAGCTGTGATGGCACTTACCGTTTGGCCACTTCGAAATATGTGGATTGTTCTTCCCATTTTCGTTGGCGCACTCACGTATACAATCATGATTGTCAGCTTAGGCGGTATCCCTATGGAGATCATTCGAGAAGTTCTCAAAAAGAAAAAAGACACCACTCCTTTTTCCCCGCTCACATGATCATAAAAAAACTTTCCTTTGTTCTTATTGCCTCTCTCTGTCTCGTTGGGACTGGTTGTTCTCCTGAAAAGAAATTGGAAACTGCAGCAAGCATTCCTTCGACCTCTGTAGAAACAAGCGCCCAAAATCCCAAGGTGGAATCTGTAGCGGATGGATTGGAAAAAATAACATTTCAATTTGGGGCATCCACGCAAGAGCATTTACTGCTCTATAAAATTGATCCGACGCAATATGACTTTTCAATCGAACACACAAGTTCCGCGAGAAGTATTGCGGACTGGCAACTTAGTTTAGGCATACCAACGCTTGTGGTAAACGGCGCATACTTTCATGAGGATTATTCCCCTTCCGGAATGCTGATTGTAAATGGAGAGCGCGTCGGTTCACGTGCATTTGATCTTGATAAGTCCGCACTACTCGAACTCTCACCGCTCCCGCAAATTATTGATACGCAAACGGAAGTCCTTCCCGCTCAAACAGAACATGCGCTACAAAGCTACCCCTTGCTTGTACAGAATGGAATGAATGCCATACAAAGCGACAGCGGACTTGTCGCGAGAAGAAGCTTCTTCGGATTTGATGCAGACGGATTTGCCTATATTGGAATCTTGCCGGATGCTGAGCTCAGTCTCTTTGAGCTTGGCCACGTTCTCGAAAGCATGAATATCAAATGGAAAAAGGTTCTCAATCTCGACGGCGGACCTTCAAGCGGACTTGCCGTTGCAAACGGAGATATTGAAAACAGTATTTTTCCGGTTCCGAATGTTATTGTCGTAAAAGAGAAAGTATCAAAAAAGCCTTAAAAACAAGGCTTTTTAGCTTCACAAAAAAAATAAAAACCCCGACATAACATCGGGGTTTTTATTTTGTGCAACTCTAACGCTTTACCCAGGCAAGAATCATGAGCGCAACGGCAACCAAGTTAAGAACAGCATGCGCCATCATCTGCGAAGCAGGTAGTCCCACCAAAAGCATATACACATGTGTTGCAAGAACGACTACGGCACCGATCCAAAAAGACCACATCGACAAAGAACTTGCTTTGTTCATAAAAAGAAAATGAGTGGCCATAAGGCTAGCCTCCCTTTAAGGATACAGGGAAAAACAGAGACGGAACATGCGCGCTCAAGCTAACAAACTTTCAATCAAATATCGAAATCGCGCACTGCGAATAGCGGCCATGTGCAAGTTAATTGGTTTCACAAGAGGAAAAAATCGTTCTTCAATAAGCGTATGACGCATTCCCGTTAGCCCCGCTCTTGGTCCATTCAGTATCCATGAAAACAACAGATTCGGATCCCACGGACAATAGGTATTCACAATTTTCAATGCTCCTGATTGAATGCGCTTCGCCACCGTCTCAGGAATAAAAACTTCCGAAGCGAAAATATCCGCTTGATTGAATACAATGAGGCGCACAGAGTCCGGTAAAGTTTCCTTTTGGAGAAATTGGAAGAATAAAAAAGCTCCTAAGGAATGACAGATAATAACTTCCGGCGATTCCTGTTCCAAGAAGCGATGAAGCGCGTGATGCATTTCTGCACGCTGTGCAATCGCACGCTCGCGGTCATACACTCCAAGTGTATAAAAAGGATTCAGCGACTGCAGAAAAGAAGCCTCCTCTTTAATATCCCATCGAAATGCTTTTACTCCCCCATTCTCAATATCCGAATGAAACGCAGAAAAGCCAGCATCGATCCCCTGTGCCGGACGAAAAACGGAAAAGTGAATACCCGTTGCGAATCCATGAACGAGAACAATGCGAGACATGATGGTGTGTTAGTACAGTAAATACTAAGAAATGTCCATTTAAAATAGCCTAATGACTAAGAGACGATCTAAAGAATTCGGGATATGCTTTTTGAAGCTCGCTAATCCCAATGACTTGGCCATAAACTTCAGATTCGCAGGCTATCGCTGTAGGAATACCCAGAAAACAGTCATTCGAAGTGTCCATTGTCGCCCCCCCCAGAGTTTCCATGATCGATCTTCGCAGATATGACACATGACCCGTTGTTACCGTTTATGCCGCTTATAAGACTATCCGTAACCATAAGATTTTCTTCTGCTATTCTAAATGAAAATCCATGCACACGTAAACTATCTCCTATGTGCGCCTGCTCTGGCTGGCATACTTTGTACGGAAGTCCCGAAAAGAGCTCTTCACCCGTTTTTATTAATCTAAAAACCCAAATATCTTTTTATGGGTCTTCCAGCAAAGAGGGACCGATAAGATAGACACTGTCCGTATTAACCATGCCTCGGTTATCTGCCGTCACAGCACCGCAAGCACCGCCCGCTGGAGCCCTTACATGATAATTGCTTCAAACGATTCCACTCGAGCGAATTACAGTGCCCAAACCGGTGGAAAGCGGCTCAGAATAAGTATCATCAGCAGAACAAATATTTTCAATAACGGATGGGATTATATTAGACTGGTCAGTGGTAACAACGGGCTAATATTTTTTGATAACCTCAACAGTCTCGCTTGATAGAAAAAGGCCAGAATCAATTTGGAAAAATCCGTCCCCATTATCTACTAAAGAATACCTTAGAGTATATCTCTGTCTACGTAGACCAATTTTATCATTTTCAGTAGCGATAAATTCAACAGCGCAGGATTCATCGGTGCAAGATACGGACTCGATGTTGTAGTTAAGAATATTCCTATAACCAGCCTCCCATTCATCGTATGGATGATGTGCTTGGAATGTAGTTGCTAAAAGGCTATAAGCTCTTTGCTAATCCTGATCATTCAAATAGCTGAAAAAGGCCTTCATTGTTTCTTCTATTGCATTCACATTTATCCCCTTATTATGAAATGAAATACTCTCTGAAGGCGTCGTCTACTGGGGCTCTTGAGCCACGTCCGCATCCGAAGATAGACAACCCGCACCAAGGAGAGCTGGGGCCACCAAAAAAAAGAAAGGTTTTTCATAATTTTATTCATGCATAACGTACACAAATGAAGCGCTATGCACAAAACACCTTTTTATGATTATATGATTTTCCCCAAACACGAAACCTTAGTATTCCTGCTAAGGTTTTCTAGTCCGATAAGGTGCTATTCCTACATCCGCCCGCATCACAGACCTCATTGCAAATATTATTAGCATCGCACGAATAGCCGCAATCAAAATCGATCAAGCTTTTCTTTTTTCGCTATTGTTGAACCGGTCTACAGACACTCGCCTCTTGATCCATAGTTTGCGCTTTGTGCCGCGTAACCATCTTTATAGAGTGTCAGAGTCCACTATGTACAGCTAGCACCAAAAAGCGCAAAACCAATGAGAGTGAGCGAGATTTTTTTTATTCTGTACATAGGAATAAAAATTACAGATACCGATCTAGTAATGCTGACGAGACGCCTCATAAGATAACCGCCGTTAATCATCAACTATAATATCAGATTGTTAAGCTCTAAAAAGCAAAATAGTTGGAATTGAAATGCACGGATATCATAACGCCCCCACAGGAGAACCCTGTGGGGGCGTTTGCTCTTCATGAGCAGTTGGGAAGCGTCGTGGGGTATTGGAGTCCAGCTACGCTGCCCTTGAAGTGGTTCGGAGTGTAGATGCCGGAAGAAACGGTCACCCCCCTCGGCACATTGCAGCCGGGAAGAAGCACTGTCCCAGGCTCAATCACTGAACCCGCGCCAATGCGACATCTGTCGCCAATGATCGCCCCAATCTTCCGACGAGGCAGCTTGATCTCTGCGAGCTTCGCATCGCGATAGTCCCGAATGACGACCCCGTCGCCATTAAAGCCCGTGCGATGCAAGACATGCACACCCGGCTCGATGAAGACATTATGCCCGACGATCGAGTCGGAGAGCACAACATTTTCTTCGATCTGGGTACCGGCGCAGATAACGGCTCGCTTCACGACAGAATTCGTGTTGACGAAGGTCTTGTCGCCGATAAGTGCCGGCCCGACGATCTTCGCGCCAAAGCGAATGGTCACCCGCTCCCCGAACCAAAGCGGCGACCGAAGCACCGAATGCGAATCAAGGTTCACGAGATAGCCCCCGAAGAAGTTCCGAGAGCCGATCGTGTGAATGGTTGGATGGACCGCGGCGAACGACGCGCGCTTCTCCCGAAATTCGGCCTCGTTGCGGATGGCATACAGTCCATGTTCACTGGGCTTGTACTCCCGAAGACATATGCTGGCGGATGAGCCCTTCTTCGGCTGATACCGCATAGGTGGCATGCGGCCCCTAAGGTCATCGTCACCGAGCTCCTTCGCGTGCCCAAGGTAAAGCCTCTTGGCCTCCTCACGGTCCACCTCGCCGTCTCCTCCCACGGGATACCAGTGATCGAAGGGATCCACGAGGTTCCCGAGGAATACCTCAATCACCTCCCCCATGTCTGAGATAAGCTCTTCCATCCTAAGCCCCAAAGCTGAACTACCCTTTTTCATGCTTCCTCCTAACGTTGACTGAAAGCATAAGCAGTGAAGCAAAATTACGCGAAATTTACAAGTAAATGAAAAGACGGCTCATAATGAGCCGTCTTACCCAACAGAACGTCAGGTGTTTCAAGTGCAAAGAAGGGGAGCCTGCGCGAGTTTGTCAGGATCATGCCGAGACAGCCTGCGCTCCAGCTTGTCCGCCAGTGACGTAATCGCCACCCCTTCGGAGAGAAGTGGCGTGCGGATAGGCCGGTAAGACGTGCCATCAAGATCATCCACCACAAGCGGTGTCCTAGAGATCTCTACGTACTCATGGATCAGTTCGTCCGTTGGAGCCTCATTATTCATGATAACCGCATTGATTCGACCTTGACCGAGTTCCTTCTCGATCGCCTTACAGAAACAACTCGCCGGATAGCCTTCGGTCTCGCCTGTCTTGGTCGTAAGATTCATAACGAACGCGCATTTGCCATTTGCGCCACGGATCGCTTCCGATACCCCATCAACGAGGAGCGCTGGAATGATGCTTGTGTAGAGATCACTGGGGGCCCAGCACGATGAGATCAGCTTCACGGATTTCCGTAAGAGCCTCTGGATCCACCGGCACGGCCGGCTTAAGCCAGTATGTGCGGATCGGCGCCCGCGGACCACTCGGAACATCCGATGATATGCTCGCCCTCGGTGAGGGTTCCATCCTCCAACCTAGCGTAGAGATGCGCCGACACAGCAGACACCGGAATTACCCGGCCTTTCACGCGAAAAATCTCATGTGCTGCATCAATCCCCTGGATAGGGTCATTTACAAAGACCTGTTACAGGCCGAGCAGAAGACGATAATATTCAGTTTCTTATCTACTGGCACGTCCTTTGTTAAAGGGAGCAGGTTGTTATTTAATAAGAAAAGACCCGCTTTATCTAACCCCAAGTAACACAAAAGCCCAGCAAAATGCTGAGCTTTTCTGGTCCGGCAACGGGCTACTCTCCCAGGACCGGGTTGGGTCCAAGTACCATCGCTGCTGACGAGCTTAACTTCCGTGTTCGAGATGGGAACGGGTGGGTCCTCGTCGCTTGAGCCACCGGCCTTTGCACCGCAGAATAGGTATCTGCGGAGAAAAGGCCGATGTATTTTCAAAAGAAAGCTTATGGGGCTTTCCCTTGAAAATAATCGGATCGAATCGTTATACGTGCAAGGCACTTTTCTTACATAGATTGCAAGACACGCCTTTACACGGCGCCATCCAGCAAGAGCCGGATGGCCAAAACATGGGACTATTAGTACAGCTCGGCTCAACACTTCACAGTGCTTACACCTGCTGCCTATCAACCTCCTCGTCTAGAAGGGTCCTCATACGAAGGTTAATCTTGAGGTTGGTTTCACGCTTATATGCTTTCAGCGTTTATCCATGCCGAACGTCGCTACCCGGCAGTGCTCTTGGTAGAACAGCCGGTTCACAAGAGGTTCGTGATTCCCGGTCCTCTCGTACTAAGGAATCGTCCTCTCAACCTTCCGCGCGCACAGTAGACAGGAGACCGAACTGTCTCACGACGTTCTGAACCCAGCTCGCGTACCGCTTTAATAGGCGAACAGCCTAACCCTTGGGACCTGCTCCAGCCCCAGGATGCGATGGGCCGACATCGAGGTGCCAAACCTCCCCGTCGATGTGGACTCTTGGGGGAGATCAGCCTGTTATCCCCGGAGTAGCTTTTATCCGTTGAGCTTCCGCCGTCCGATATCGTACGGTCGGATCACTATGTCCTGGTTTCCCATCTGCTCGACTTGTAGGTCTTGCAGTTAAGCTAGCTTTTCCCATTGCGGGATCAGCGCGATTTCCATCCGCGCCTAGCTAACCTTTGTGAACGCCTCCGTTACTTTTTGGGAGGCAACCGCCCCAGTTAAACTACCCACCAGATACTGTTTTACAAACCGGTTTCACGGTCCGTAATGAGAATAACGACAGGGCAAGGGTGGTGTCTCATTGGTGCTTACGCTCCCACCTACTCTGAACATGCCAAGCCGTTACCCAATATCAAGTTGTAGTAAAGCTTCACGGGGTCTTTTCGTCTGACTGCGCGTACAGGGCATCTTCACCCCACTTGCAATTTCGCCGAGTACTAGGTTGAGACAGTTGCAAACTCGTTATGCCATTCGTGCGGGTCGGAACTCACCCGACAAGGAATTTCGCTACCTTAGGACGATTATAGTTATCGCCGGCGTTCATCAGCGCTTCGATTCAAGGCTGCCTCCCGAAGGATTCACCCCTCCTCTTAACGTTCTGACACTGGCCAGGCATCACCCCCTATACGTCACCTTGCGGTTTAGCAGGGAGCTGTGTTTTTGGTAAACAGTCGGTTTGCATCTTTTGCTGAGGGCTGTCTTGCGACAGCCAGGCCTTATCCCGAAGTTACGGCCGCTGTTTTGCCGAGTTCCTTAACCTAGTTTCTCTCGTACACCTTGGCACACTTATGCCCACCCACCTGTGTCGGTTTCCGGTACGGTTTCCTCATGCTTAGCCCTAGAGGTTTTTCTTGGCACCGCAGTCCCGATCCTTGTCCTGCTCTCGCAGGACTTGCGCTTACCCCGAGGCTTATGTCTGGCGGATTTGCCTACCAGACACCCCTGAGTACCCAAAGTCTCATTCCAAGAGACTCGATCAGTTGAACGATGCGTCCCCCCATTGGAAACACAAGGAAGTGCAGGAATATTAACCTGCTGTCCATCGACTACGCCTTTCGGCCTCGCCTTAGGACCGACTAACCCAGGGACGATTCGCGTTGCCCTGGAAACCTTGGGTTTACGGTGAACGGGATTCTCACCCGTTTTTTTGCTACTTATGCCGACATTCTCTCTTCTGTACGCTCCACGGTGGCTCACGCCTTCCGCTTCGACGCTGAACAGAATGCTCCCTTACCGATGCAGCGTCCCGAAGGACACTCACATCCCGCGACTTCGGTATCATACTTGAGTCCCGGTAAGTTTTCGGCGCCGGACAGCTTGACCAGTGAGCTGTTACGCTTTCTTTAAAGGATGGCTGCTTCTAAGCCAACCTCCTGGTTGTATAAGCCGTCCGACCACCTTTCGCACTTAGTATGAATTTTGGGACCTTAGTCTGCGATCAGGGCTGTTTCCCTCTTGTCCGATGGAGCTTAGCCCCCATGGACTGACTATTGGGAACGCAATGGCGGTATTCGGAGTTTGGTTGGGGTACGTAAGCTTGCGCCCCGGACCCCATTCAGTGCTCTACCCCCGCCACGCTATGGACCAACGCTAGACCTAAATCTATTTCAGGGAGAACCAGCTATCACCCAGCTCGATTGGAATTTCTCCTCTAGCCACAACTCATCCCCGAGTGTTGCACGGCTCGTGGGTTCGGACCTCCACGCACTTTTACATGCGCTTCATCCTGGTCATGGCTAGCTCGCCGGGTTTCGGGTCGTGTATATGCCACAAACGCCCTATTCAGGCTCGCTTTCACTGTGGCTTCGTCCCCTCGGGGACTTAACCGAGCGACATATAGCACACTCGTCGGCTCATTCTTCAATAGGAACGGTGTGACGGACCTAAGCCCGCTCCACCTCCTTGTAAGCATACGGTTTCAGAAACTATTTCATCGCCCTCCCGGGCTGCTTTTCAACTTTCCATCACTGTACTTGTTCACTATCGGTCAGTAGGAGTATTTAGCCTTGGCACATCGTCGTGCCTGCTTCCTACGAGGTTTCACGAGCCTCGTAGTACTCTGGATCTGGACTCGGTCTATATTCTTATTTTCATCTACAGGACTATCACCGTCTTTGGTTTTGCTTTCCAGCAAATTCGATTAAGAAGAATATACTCCGTGCACTATCGCGGGATATGCATCGTCCGTCCGCAACCCCCATATAACGAAAGCCCACGCTCGCCCTTACGTCCCCTCAGAAAAACTTGCGTTTAACTTTGGCAACATAAGTTAGTTATATAGGTTTGGGCTGGTCCCGTTTCGCTCGCCGCTACTAAGGGAATCCTGCTGACTCTTTATCCCGTCGCGACCAAAAAAATGATCGTG
>Ga0210053_1003834_pt1 | contig 11971 bp, 15 predicted proteins | sample CryGeymeta201512_FD_185467 | JGI IMG/M metagenome (GOLD analysis project Ga0210053, IMG submission 185467) | Groundwater microbial communities from Crystal Geyser aquifers in Utah, USA - Crystal Geyser metaG 2015-12 (SPAdes) (version 2) | ecosystem: Environmental > Aquatic > Deep subsurface >... | reverse complement strand
TTGTCGGAAAATTCGATGGGACTCCGGCATTGAATAAGGAGGAAGCCGAAGATTGGAAATGGATAAAGCCTGAGGAATTAAAAAGAGATATAAAAGAAAATCCTGAAAAATATACTTATTGGTTTAAACTAATTTTAGATAGGGTGCTCAAGGCTATTGATTTATGAAATCAATAGATAGAAAAATACAGAATCGCCAGAGGGGCGATTTTTTGGTAGAATAGAAATGCGATGATTAAATTAAAACCATTTCGGCAGACGCCGGGGCTTTGTGGGCCGGCTTCTTTAAAGATGGTTTTTGATTATTATGGAGTTCAGGTTTCGGAAGCCGAGATTTCTAAAATTACCGGCGCTTCAAAAGAAAAAGGCGTTTCAAAAGAAGGTTTAATTAAAGCAGCAAAACATTTTGGATTTCAGGTGTTTTCAAAAGAAAAGAGTACGCTTTCTGATTTAAAATATTTTATCAAAAGAAAAATTCCAGTTATTGTTGATTGGTTTTTTGAAGACGAGGGCCATTATTCGGTTGTTGTAGATATCGATAAAAATAATATTGTCTTCAGGGACCCCTCTTTTAAGAGTTTGAGAAAAATGCCGATTGAAAAATTTTTAAGAGTCTGGTTTGATTTTCCAGGAAAATATATTCGAGAGTCAAAGGAATTGATTTTGAGGCGGATTTTAGTTATCACCCTATTTAAATTAAGAAGGCGAAGAGGATAAAATCCTCTTCTTCACCTTCGCTTCCTTCGGAAGCTCGGTAAATGATTTTTGTTTATTCAACTTTTCCAAGCAAAAAAGAGGCAAAAGAGATAGGGGAGAGGTTGGTGAAAAAGAAATTAGCTGCTTGTGTTAATATTTTTCCAATTGAATCGATATATCATTGGCAGAAAAAAATCGTCAAAGACAGAGAATTTGCCACATTTATCAAAACGAAAAAGGAGAATTTTAAAAAGATTGAAAAATTTATTTTAAAGAATCATAGCTATGCCGCCCCTTGTATTTTAGAAATTCCAATTGGCCGAGTGACAAAAAAATTTTTAAAATGGCTTAATGAAAATTGTTGATTTTTTGAATTGCAAAATTGATGTCTCAAAAAGGGTTTTTATTCCCAGAATTGAAACTGAGTTTTGGATTAAAAAAGCAATAACAGAATTGAAAATTGAACACCCATTTCATGGGTACCCGAAATTGAAAATTTTAGACCTATTTGCTGGCTCGGGTTGCATTGGGATTGCTATTTTAAAAAATATTAAAAATAGCCAGGTGGATTTTGTTGATATTGACAAGAGAACAATTGAGCAGACTAAAATCAACTTGAAATTGAATAAAATCCTAAAAACGAGATATAGAATTTATAAATCAAATACCGAGCTTCCGAAGGAAGCGAAGGTAAAGATGAGAACTTTGTTCTCATCGCCTTTATTTGAGAAGCTTAAAAATAGAAAATACGATTATATTTTTGCCAATCCGCCCTATGTGGCAAAAGAACGAATTAAGGAAGTCGATGAGGAGGTTTTGAGGACGGAGCCCTGGATTTCTTTTTTTGCTGGAAGAGGCGGCCTCTTTCACATTAAAAAATTTCTCAAGGAAGCGAAAAATCATCTTAAAAAAAAGGGTGTAATCTATCTTGAGTTTGACTCAAAACAAAAAGAAGAAATTGAGAAGATTTTGAAAAGGGAGGGTTATTCCGATTTTCAATTCAAAAAAGACCAATTTAAAAAATATCGCTGGCTGAAAATAAAAAATGTTAAAAAATGATAGATTTTTTATTGGGATTGATTTGGGAGGGAAAGAGAAAAAGACAACCGGAATTTGTGTTTTAACAAAAGACCGATGCCTAAAGTGCGAGGATGTTTTTGGAAAAGACACTTTGAGAGTTCTCCGGCCTTATTTAAAAAATACTGAAGTTATTGCCATTGACGCTCCTTTAACAAAAGGTAGAGGGAAGGGCAAAATGCGGCTTTATGAAAAATTTTTATCGACTAAGATTTTTCGCCAAGAGAGAGTAAATCCAATTCCGCCAGCCCTGATGCCAAAATTGGTTGATTTTGCGATTGAACTGGTTAAAAAATTGGAAAAAAGGGGATTTGTCTTGGATTTGAATTTAATTGAGGTTTTTCCGACATTGGTTGAGAAAATTTACAAAAGAGAATTTTTTTTAAAAGGGCCTTGCCAAACCGAAAATCACCCCTTCGACAAGCTCAGGGTGATGGTGAGCTCGCCGAACCATCAAAAATCGGCCTTAATTTGTGCTCAGATTGCCTTTCTGCACTCTCAATTTAGAACTCGCTGGCTTGGCTACAAAGACGGATTTTTATTTTTGCCAGAAATTTCTTTTTGGAAAAAAGATTGGCAGCAAAAATTTTACCAAGCTTGGATGTCTCGCCCGCGCTTAAAATATCATCATTTAATCACCAACATTTTTAGAAAATAGAAAATGATGGAAGAGAAAAAAATATTTGCCTCAATTACTACAACCAGGGGTTCTGATTGGAGAGCAAGAATAAAAGAAATCAATGAACTTGGATTAAAAGAAATAGCTCTTTTTCCAACTTGCCTCAGCCCGGAAGAAAGGAAAGAAATGTACCAGCTCTTGGAAAAATCAACCATTGAAAGCGTCCCCCTCCTTCATTTGAGAAATGATATGCCATTAGAGGAATTAGATTATTTTGTTAAAAATTATAAAACTCAAGTTCTTTGTACTCACACTCAATCTGAGCACCCTTTAATTTATGACTGCTCAAAATACAAAAATATTATTTCTTTAGAAAATGTCTATCATACTTTTGATGAAAAGGAGTTAAAAAATTTTGGCGGAATTTGTTTAGACCTTTCTCATTTAGAAAACGATGGAATTTTACATAAAGAAAGGTTTGAAGATACTATAAAAATATTAAAAAAATATCCTATACTTTGTAACCATATTAGTGCTATTAAAAAATTTACTTTTATTGATAGAGCGGGTGAAATTCGTTACGATTTCCATTACTTGAAAGACCTTTCAGAATTGGATTATCTTAAAAAATATCCTTTAAATTATTTTTCTCCTTTTATTGCCATTGAATTAGAAAACAGCATTAAAGAACAATTGAAAGTTAAAGATTATTTAATGAAATTACTTTAAAGGTCGAAATTAAAATAAAATAGAAAAATAAAGAATATGGAGACTCAAGAATGTAAAGAAAAATATAAGTGTTTATTTGCCGGTATTTTAGTGATTTTAAGCATTTTTTTGATTGCCCTAATTATTTCAACCGGAGTGGATATCAGAAATAAAATTATTGAAACAAAAAATACGATTTCCGTTTCTGAGACTGGTGAAATTTATGCCAAACCCGATTTAGCTTTAACCACTTTTTCTGTAATAACCGAAGCAAAAACAGTAGCCCAAGCTGTGAGCGAAAATACTAAAAAGATGAATGCGGTAATTGATTTTGTCAAGGGCCGGGGGGTGGAAGAGAAAGATTTGAAAACCACCAGTTTTAACATTTATCCTCGTTACGAATATCAAAAAGTGGAAACTGAAATCTATCCTTATCCGCCAGGTAAAAGAGTGCTTGTTGGATATGAGGTAACTCAGTCGCTTGAGGTGAAAATCAGAGATATGGAAAAAATAGGTGATATTATTGAAGGAGCAACTGAGGCCGGGGCTAATCAGGTTGGCGATTTGCAATTTACCATTGATAAAGAAGATGAATTAAAAAAAGAAGCCAGAGAGCAGGCAATTGAAAAAGCCAAAACTAAGGCAAAAGAATTAGCTTCTCAATTAGGGGTGAAATTGGTGAGAATTATTAATTTTAGTGAAAGCAGTGTGGTTCCAATCCCTACCCCATATTTTCTGGAAAAGGCAGCGGGAGGAGGAGCTGAAGCGCCCCAAATCGAAACCGGCGAAAACAAAATAGAGGTCACCGTCACCATCACTTACGAAATTAAATAAGCGTGCAGCAAATAAAAATATCAGAATTCACTATTGAAAGAATACAGAACAGGGAATTTGAGAAGCTTATTCCTGAGTTTTACGAGTTGAAAGAAATCGTTGAAAATAATCCCTGGCATAATAATGACAGTGTCTTAAATCATACCATTTCGCTTCTTAAAGAATTAGAGGAATTAATTAAAAAACCGAACGATAAAATTAAAGTTTATTTAGATAAGAAAATAAATACTCATTCAAGGGAAAAACTTCTATTTTTAGCAGCTCTTCTCCACGATATCGGAAAGAAAGAAACCTATAAAAAAGAAAAAGATATCACTGAATGTCTAAGACACGAGGAAGTAGGAGCAATAAAACTCAAAACGATTTTGCCGAGGTTTGATTTATCAGAAAAAGAAAGAGAATTTGTTATTAAAATAGTCAGAAACCACGGTTTTTTTCACGAGATATTAAACTATCCAGAAGAAAACCCTGAAAAGAAAACTGAAGAATTTAAAGGGAGGCACCCCGATATTTTTTTAGAAATAATTTTATTATCAATTGCAGATATGTGTGGCAGCCAGCTCAAACTTAACAATCCAGAAGAATTTAACTTTAGAATGAATTTTTTGAATAAAATTTTAAGTTAATCAACCACGAGTGATTAATTACGAGTGTTGATTAAATATATGTTTTTGAAAATGCCTAAGGACTCCAACCCACCCTCCACCCTCCCGCTAAAGCGGGCCCCTGAAGAGATTTATTGGACGAAGCATTCAAAATCAAAAATGCGGCAATATCGGCTTTCGGAAAAAAGAGTTCTGAGAATTTTGAGAAAGCCAGATAGAAAGGAAGAAGGAATTGCGCCGGGAACAATTGCCGCTATGCAGGTTACCGGAACAAAAAAACATCCTACCGAAGCGTGGACTATGTACCAACTTATTAGGTTAAAGGTTAAAGGTGAAAGGTTAAAGATAAAAATTATTAGTACCTGGAGGTATCCCGGCCGTACTCCAACAGGCCAAAGACCAATTATCCCAGAAGACACTCTAAAAGAATTAGACAATCTTTTAAAAACTGAAATGAATTGAAAATTCATTGAAAGAGTAATATAATTTAAAGAGATAAAACTATATGGCTTTGGCGACAAAAATTTTTGGCTGGGTATTGCTACTGGCCGGCGTTGTAGTAATCGGTTGGACTTTATATTCCTCCTATAATATCTTTACCGGGAAGGCCGCCCTTCCCGAGATTTTTGAAATGCCAACAGAAGAAGCCGAGGCTCCAGTAGCTAAAGGCGGAATTCCAACTACTCAGCAAGAAACCCAGAAAGAATTAGAAAAAATGATTGGCGAGCAATTAAAAGGAATATTGCCAGTAGCTGCTTTACCAAAATTGCTTAATTTGATTGTTTGGTCAATCTTGGCCGGTATTTTAATCTTTGGTGGCAGCCAAATCTCCGGCCTCGGCATCAAATTAATGAAAAGAGGATGAAGTCCTCTTTGACTAATAATGCAAAACATTTTTTTGCAATATCTTAACTGGCAGTTTTTTGATGTGCCGGGAAATATTTTGAAAGCCTGGAGAAATTTTCTGAAATTTAATTTGAACTATTTCTCGGTTCCCTTACTTTTGAAAAGTTTTTTCTCCCCCTGGCGAAGATATAATATGCCTTATGGCCGGGGTTTCGATATCGGAAAATATTTAGAGACCCTGATTTCTAATTTAATTTTCCGATTTTTGGGGCTAGTAATGAGAAGCTTTTTAATAATTATTGGACTTTTAGTTGAAATTTTTATAATTTTTGCTGGTGCAATTTTGTTTTTTGGCTGGTTGGTTTTGCCAGCCATTTTAATTGCCGGATTAATTTTCGGCTTCAAAGTTTTAATTTAAATATGCTTAATTTTGATTTAAAAACGGCTAAGATTTTTCAGGCGGTAAAATGGGCGGGGCATCCAATTTTTAGATTTGCTTCAACCTTAAAGAAATTATTTTTAATTTTGTTTATTCTTACTTTTTTGGCATTTCTTTACGGTTTTTTACTTGAAAATTTCTCTCAGAAGTTAAATTCTCAGTTACTTGGCCTTTCAATAATATTTTTAATTTTATCCCTAGCTAAGTCTCTTAAAGAGGCTTTTTTAAATTCGAAATTAAAAAAGCCAGAGTTGAAAGCCAAAATTGAGGAGGCAGTTTCAAATCCCGAGGAATATAATTTGGCCGAGTTTCTAAGTTTTGAGGTGGCCAAAGCTGTTTTTAGGGCAAGAGGTAACTCCACTCAGCTTTTCTACAACCTTTTGGCTGAAAATCCTAATTTAAATTTTATTTTTTCCAGAGCCCTTTTGAGTTTGAAAGAAATTAAAAAGGTTCTAAAAGAATATTTGGCAAAGATTCCGCTTAAAACGGAAGTCGAACCTCAACTTGAGTTTCAAGCAGCTATTTTAGAATCCTTAAAGATAGCCCAGAGAAAGGGTCACCAGAGAGTTGAGATGGGGGATATCCTTTCAGCTTTGGCTAAACACGATTTAATTTTTAAGAAAATCTTAATTGATGTCAATCTTAAAGTAGAAGATATTGAGAATTTAACTTGGTGGTTAGAAGGGTTGAAAGAGAGGATAGAGGAAAGAAAAAAATTTTGGGAATGGAAGAATTTAATAAAAAGGAGAACTCTAGCTAAAGAATGGGCAGCAGGCTACACCCTCAATTTGGATAGATTTTCAATTGATTGGTCAGAAATAGTAAAAAAGCAGCACTTTCCAGAAACAATTGGCCATCAAAAAGAGATTGCCGAAATGGAAAGAATTCTTTCCAGACGAGAAAGCAAAAATAATGTTCTAATAGTTGGGGAACCAGGAAGTGGCAGAAAAAGCATGATTCAGGCCCTGGCGGTAAAATCGGTTTTGGGTGAAAGTTTACCAGAAATAAATTTCAAAAAAGTTAAGCAACTGGATTTACCATCTTTGTTAGCTCAAACCGAAACTATTGAAGAAGCAGAAAGCATTTTGGACACAATATTTAGGGAAGTGGTGACGGCTGGGAATGTCATTTTAGTTATAGATGAATTTCACAATTATGTTTTGCCTGCTCCTCGACCAGGAACAATTGACATTTCCGGAATTATATCGTCCTATTTAGCCCTCATTTCTTTTCAAATTGTTGCCATTACTACTTTTGAAGGACTTCACAAAAATATTGAACAAAATCCCTCAATCCTTCCTCTTTTTGGAAAAGTTGAGGTCTCAGAAATTTCAGAAAGAGAGACATTGATGCTTTTGGAAGATTTGGCTTTGCTTTTAGAATACAAATATAAAAAATTTATTTCTTATCCTGCTCTTCGAGATATTATTGTTTACTGTTCAAAGTATTTGCCGGCAACTCCTTTTCCAGAAAAAGCAATCAATTTGTTAGATGAAGTGATGGTTTATTTAACTCAAACGCCGAGCCCCACAACGGTGGGGCGAGGCGGGAGAAGAGATTTATCTCTTCGAACAAAGGATAAAATATTATTACCAAAACATGTGGCTAAAATTGTTACTGAAAAAACCCGGATTCCGGTTGGCGAAATTGAAATCAAAGAAAGGGAGATTTTATTAAATTTAGAAAATTTAATCCATCAAAGAATTATTAATCAAGAAGAGGCGGTAAAAGAAGTTTCAGCCGCCATGAGAAGGGCCAGGGCGGAAGTAACAATTAGAAAGGGACCAATGGGTTGCTTTTTGTTTTTGGGACCAACCGGGGTAGGGAAAACCGAAACTTCAAAAGCTTTGGCTGAAATTTATTTTGGTTCCGAAGAGAGGATGATTCGACTTGATATGTCGGAATTTCAAGCGGTTTCAGATATTCCAAGGCTAATTGGCTCTCTTGGCGAAGAAGGATTATTGACCACCAAAGTCAGAGAGAATCCTTTTTCTTTAATACTCTTAGATGAAATTGAAAAATCCCATCCAAATATTTTAAATTTATTTTTGCAGGTTTTCGATGAAGGTCATTTAACTGATGGCTTGGGTAGAAAAGTTGATTTTAAAAATTCAATAATCATTGCCACCTCTAATGCCGGTTATCAAATAATTTTAGCAGCGATTAAGGAAAAAGCTGAGTGGCTGGGAGTTAAAGAAAAACTTTTGGATTATCTTTTTGAAAAAGCAATCTTTCGGCCAGAATTTATCAATAGATTTGATGCGGTAATTGTTTTTCGTCCCCTGAGCAAAGAAAATCTTTTAGATGTGGCGGAACTTCTTCTTCAAAAAATGAAGAAGAATTTAGCCCAAAAAGATATCGAATTTATTATTACTCAATCTCTCAAAGAAAAAATTGTTGAACTGGGTTATGACCCCAAATTCGGTGCCAGAGAAATGCGAAGAGTTATTCAAGACAAAATTGAAAATATTTTAGCTCAGGCAATTTTATCAGGCGAACTAAAAAGGGGAGAGAGAGCAGAAATCGACCCCGGAACTTTCACGTTAATTAAAAGATAAGAAGCCCTGCTTTACTCGCAGGGCTTCTTCAGTAGCACCTTGGTTACTTCAATCTTAATCGCCAGACTCCAGCTGAGATGAATTGAAGAGCGCCGGGCTCTCGCTCTCTGGCAGGATTGGGAATATAGCAAACCACATACAGGAAACTACCATCTTTACTTGTGGTGAGATCTCCTGTTCTTTCTGCTCCTAATCCCTCGCTGATATCCTGCCAACTTTTGCCTCCGTCAATGGATTTGTAGACACCTTTCGTTCCGGCCGCATAGAGAATTCGAGGGTCAGTGGGATCAATCTCTATTTCCCAGAAGTGCCTGGCATCAGGAAGCAGAGACTCCCATGTTTTTCTATCTCGGGTGAAAAAAAGAGTACCACCTTCGTTTGTTACGTAAATGTCATTTTCGGGACCAAATTCTATATCTATTATTGTATAAATTGGTCCCCGCCTCGTCCAAATCGGTGCTTCGGCCGTGTCGCGTTCATCTCTGACTTCTTCCCAGGACTCTCCATTATTTTGGGAACAATAAAACGTTCCGAATTCCCAATTTACCTTAGTACTGGCCCTGACTGGCTCTCCTCCAGCCATAATAAAGGAGTCATCATCAGGATCAACGGCTACTGTCCAAAACAAGAAGTTAGTGGGGATACCATTATCCAACAGCTTCCAGGTTTCTCCGCCATCAGCTGATTTCAAAAGTCCGTCCTGGGTCCCCAAATAAACTACTTGAGGATTTTGATTACTAATGGCGAGACTTCGAGGTTCTGAGTGTCGGTAGTCAATTAGGCTCCAGTTTTCTCCCCCATCAGTGCTCTTGGCTAACCGCATCGGCGCTCCTAATCCAGCATAAACAGTTTTGGGATCGGTAGGGTCAACTGCCAAAGCACCTACCCAGCCAAATCCCGGTAGTTTATATCCAATATCAGACCAAGAAGAGGTAGCTTCCGACCATTTAAGGATTCGACCTGGTTCGCCGGTTCCTACATAAAGAATGGTTTTCCCATTCTCTTCAGTAGCGACAAGATTCCTAACATAGAGAGTTTTACCCTCTATAATCGGTCCGATGAATTGCCATTTACCAACCATGCTTGGATCAAAAGTCGGCGTCTCAATCGAGGCGGGCAGGGATTCAACTGTCGGCTCAGGCTTAATTGGAGCTTCTTTCTTTGATTGGCCACAGCTTACTAAAACGCTCAGCAAGACCATCAAGAGAATCAGAAAGATACTTATTCTTTTCACTTCTGTCTAGACCTCCTTTCCAGATTTTCTTTCCCTAACTAATTGTGAAAAGTTGAAACTGGATTAATTATATCCCTTTTTACAATTTTGTCAACTTTATATTATTTTATGTTATAATTAAAAATGTTATAATTAAAAAACCCTATGAACCCCGTTAGAAGTCCTTGGCAGAAAAATTTTAATAAAATTTTTCTGTGCTAGACAAACGGGGTTATCAATAAAACATAATGAAGCTGTCTGAAATTGGCTATTCCAGCCATATAACGACAGACTTCTAACGGGGTGAAGAAAAATCAAATTATAATTTTAGCGGTGGTTATCGTTTTAATTTTTGGCGGGATTATCGGCTGGAATCTTATTCAAAAAGGGGAAATGCCTGTTAAAGAAGAAGTGATTCCAGAAGAAGAAGAAGAAATTGAAGAGTTATTTAGTCTTTCGGGGGTAGTTTCCAGCCTTGATGTTGAAAATAATTTCTTGATGGTTAAACCAGCTAATCAAGAGAAGGAAGTCAAGGTCATTGTTTCGGAGACAACAAAATTAGTTAAATTAGAACTTCCTTTTGACCCCAAAAATCCTCCCAAAGAAGCCACTTTTACTCCCGAAGAGACCGAAATAGAAATTTCTGATTTTAAGGCAGGAGATAGTGTTTTTATTAAAACTACTGAAAACATCGCCGGGAAGAGTGAATTTGATGACGTCGATTTTATTCATATTCTACCCTAAGGTTGGGTTCTAGGATTAGGAATATCTAAAATAATTGAGAGCTCCGTAAGGGAGCTCTCTTTTATTTTGGTGCCTTAATTAACCACTCACCGTCTTGTTTTACTAAATCAAACTCATTAACTTGGTCTTTATATACGTCACGGTATTCCCCCTTACTCCAGAGAGGGCTGACAATTTTATCACATCGGACTTCAACCTTTGCTGTGTCGTCGGTTTGGGATACTACTTTTATTTTTACCTTCTCAACAGAAAAGGAATAGATTTGTTTGAAACCCTGTTCAGCATCGGTTCGTGCTTTTTCCCTCGCTTCTTTAACAAAACACTGAGCTACTTTTTCTGCATCCAACTGGCACTGGGCATTAAGATATAGTCTGATAGTTCCCTCCGGAGTGGCAGTAGTATATTGGGCAGTTTTACTTTGGCAACTTATTCCTCCTACTAAAGCCATTAACAAGAACACAGCTAACAAGAAATGTCCTATCTTTTTCATTTCTCACCTCCATATTTTATTCTCAGGGCAAAGGTTTCCCTTTGCTGACTACTTTAATTATGTCATTTTTCTTTAAGAAGTCAAGGTTTATTTGGTTATCCACATAGGATTATTTTTCTGGTATAGTATAATAAACAAAGGAGAAAAACTACAAAAGGTTTACCAAAGGTCGGAATTCATTCGTATATTCGTATTAATTCGTAATTCGTAGGGTTATGAAAAAAGAAACTTTAATTGCTATTGTCATAATTGGTGGATTAATTCTTCTTGGAATAGGTTATAGTGTAGGCCTTAGCTCAGGGCAAAAGGCTGTTAAAGAAGTTAAAGCGCCTCTGGCTGAGTTATTGGCATCGAAGGTAATTGGGAGTTTAACTACCATTGCTTCTGGTGAGGTGACAGAGATAGCCGGTCGTAATTTAACTTTGAGCGCTGAAGGAGATACTTTAACTATTTTCATTCGAGAAGATGTCCCTATTTATCAGGAGGCTCTACCAGAAGAAACAATAACCGGAGCTCCCCGGCCGGTAATCAGAGAGGAAATTGAATTTGGGGAAATAAAAGTTGGAGACCAAGTTGATATTTCTTGCCAATTGAAGGCTGATGCTTCCTTAGAGGGAATAGAAGTAATTATTTTACCTCCTAAATAAATAAAAAATTCAATGAAATGATTAGTTTTTCAAAAAGAAAAATATTTTTAATATTATTTTCTTTATTTTTATTGATAGGAGGATTTATTTTTTCTTCTTCAGCGTTTGCCCGTTCCTGTTCGGGTAGTTGCACTTATATAAGCGGAGAAACTTGTCAATGCGATAGTTATTGTATTACTGCTCAGGATTGTTGTTCCGATGTTTGTCAATACTGTAGTCACAGTTTTTGCTCTTCTTGTGCAAAACGCTGTAGTTATTTAAGTTATGCAAGTGGTGCTTCATGTCAATGTGATAGTTACTGTGTTACTGCTTGCGATTGCTGTTCTGATGCCTGTTCTGCTTGCAGCCGTTGCCCCAAAAGCAATGGTCAAAGTTGCTCAAATAATTGTGAATGTTCTTCTGGCTATTGCGCAGATGGAGTCTGTTGTAACAGTTCTTGTACTGGCACTTGCCGCACCTGTTACCTATCAGAAAGTTATAAGGGAACTTGTTATTG
>Ga0210053_1003830_pt1 | contig 11980 bp, 9 predicted proteins | sample CryGeymeta201512_FD_185467 | JGI IMG/M metagenome (GOLD analysis project Ga0210053, IMG submission 185467) | Groundwater microbial communities from Crystal Geyser aquifers in Utah, USA - Crystal Geyser metaG 2015-12 (SPAdes) (version 2) | ecosystem: Environmental > Aquatic > Deep subsurface >... | reverse complement strand
ACCCGCAACGGCTAATGTTACACCTGTAACAATTAAAGCTGGCTTTACTGGCGCACTCGAAGAGACAATCCCTCAACAAATAGTCGACTTAGCCTCTCAGAAAAAAGACCTAAAATTAAAAGTTCCTTTGAATCTTTCCACTTTCTCAATCGACTTTGACTACAGCACAGACAAATTCGTAGTCGCACTCCTTGATCCAAAAGATCAGGCTAAAAAAGAATTTGAAAGTTGGAGAACAGCCAATTATCCAAGTCTCGGTTCAGAACAATTCTTACTTAAATAATATTCGTATTATTTCTTATCCCAAGACTCTCTTTCTTTTTTTACATATTCAATTGCATCAATCCTATTCCAAATATTTTTTCCTAATCCAAGACTAAATCTAGCTATTGGTAAAAATTCGATTAATGATGCCGGAATTTGATCGATAGGTTTTTTTAAGTCAAATTTATCTTTAGTTATTAAAAATGATTTGACTGCTTTGTTTACTTTTAAAAAGGCTTTGATATTTTTACTATCACTACTATTTATTTCATTTTGATACTTTACTTCAAATAAATAATTTTTTTCATCTTTGACTGCTATAAAATCAATTTCTTTATCTTTATTAAAATAAACTCCCGGGAATTTAATCTTAAGATAATTGAATATATAGTTTTCAACAAGGAATGGCATTGGAGCTTCAGTTGCAAAATTTGATGATACCAAATATGCTTTTTTGCTAATCCGTGGCGCTTTGATTGGTTTTTTCCCAAAATTATAACATAGAGAAATTAAAAAGACTTTTTCTAAATAACCAAAATAATTAGCAAGCGTTCTCTGGTCAAGACCTACTTGACTGGCAATATTTTGATATTCAATTATTTGGCCTGGTTGTTTTTTTATTTGATTAATTATTGCCATTAATATCTGAGGATGTTCTATAGTAAATGTTTTAGGAAGATCCTCTTGAGTGATTTTATTTTCAATTGATTCAAGGTATTTTTTAGTATCACTATTATTTAATTTTTGATAAATTGCTTCCGGAAACTGACCAAAACGAAGATATTTTTCAAAATAACCATTAATTATATTTTTATTGGCTGATATCCAAAGATCGTTCTTAATATCAATTTTATAATCTGGATTGACGAGTGATAAATATTCTTTAAATAAAAGAGGTGTTATTTTTATATCTATGATTCTTCCCGCCAAACTTTCCAGTGATTTTTTTTGGACAAAAAGAGAGTTTGAACCTGTTACTATAAATTTAAAATTTTCATTTTGATCATAAAAAAACTTAATTACATCTTGCCAATAGGGTATATACTGGACTTCATCCAAAAAAATATAGATTTTTTCGCTTATTTGATAGCTTTTCTTTATTAAAACAAAGTCAAAATAATATTGAATTATTCTTTTAAGAATTTCAGGGTCTCTTTTTGCTTGAAATTTTTCAAAAGAAAAATAGAAGCATTCTTTTCTTTTGCCTTTTAAAATCAAATTGCTCATTATCTGTCTCAAAATCGTGCTTTTCCCAACTCTTCGTAGACCCGTTAAAGTAATAATAAATCTTTTATCTAACCAATGATTTACCTCACTATATGCCCCCCTCTTAAACCAAGAGTTCTCTACTGGTAGATATTTTTCGTCACTCCACTGTGGATTTTGTTCGCCTATCAATGTATCTATTTCCATATTTTAGTAACATTGTATAGTAACTAATTACCATTGTCAAGCGTAAATATCCCTTGTTGTCATTCCCGTTCTTTCTTGTCATTCCCGCGCTTTGCCGGCCGTAGCCTTGTGCGAAGGCTGGAAGGCGGGAATCCAAGCTAAATATACCTCACAAATTATTTGCGGAATTCGCATTGCTTAATTCGTGTCATTCGTATTATAATCAAATTATGTTTCTATTTTTAAAACCCGCACTAAGTTTCTTAAAAAAAGCCTTTCTCGTTATCGCCGTCTACTTCATCGTCATCAGCCTGTTTTCGCATTTTATCAATAAGGACAAAGTTTCTTTGTCCTCTAATAAAACCGACCCAATTAAACAAAATCGTGCTGAGATCTACAAGGTAATCAATGACAAAGAACTTAATAAAACAAAAGAGGGTAAGCTGACGATCGCTCTCTATAAAATGTCCATGTGCTCGATGATTGGCGAAGCCTGCACGAATAATCCTGATGACGCTGATAAAAATTATGGTAAAAGTGTTTTTGGGTTCATGAGTAATTTAATTATTATTCCCTATGCCAATCCCCCTGCCTCGGGCGTCATGTGGGCTTATGAAGGTCTTCAAAATGCCGGCTTCGTCCCAAAAACCATGGCCGCTGAAGGCATCGGCTTTGCCGCCATTAAACCTTTTTCTAATCTTTGGAAAATTTTTCGTGATCTTTCTTACATGCTTCTCGTCATTGTTTTAATCGCCATTGGCTTTATGATTATGTTTCGCGCTAAGATCAATCCCCAGACAGTCATCTCCGTCGAAAACGCCCTGCCAAAAATTGTTATTTCTCTAATTTTAATTACTTTCTCCTTTGCTATAGCTGGATTTATTATTGATTTAATGTACGTTATTATTGGCATAACGGTTTCAGTATTAATTAAAGATCCTACAAAAGTTACTACATTTAAAAATGAATACATGTTGGCTTCAGGAATGGACCTTTGGCGTGATGTTCGTGGTCGTTTTGGTACTCAATGGGTAGGAATGGCTTTAGGTAGTGCTTTTATCCAAATTGTACCTATGTCAGTCAATCTTATATTGAGGTCAGCTGGGGGAGTTATTTTTATATTTTTAATGAAATGGCTTTTATTATTCGTTACGGAACATGGAGGAAATTTACTTGGTTTTGCTAATACAAATATTGGTGTAGCTACGGCTATTTTGGGTCCAGGGGAAATGATAAAAGCAATAGTTTCGTTTTCTTCCATAGGGTTTGGTCTTCTTTTTTTGTTTTTAGTCGGCTTCATATATCTTATTCCTTGGTTAGTTTCCGCAATAATCGGTTTTTCCTTTATATTTTTGATGTTTAGACTTTTTTTTCTTTTATTTTCCAGTTATCTTAAACTGATTATAAATATTATGATCTCTCCTTTACTACTTTTATTTGAAGCCGTTCCCGGGAAAAATGCTTTTAAATACTGGATTATGAACTTAGTCGGCAACTTAATAATTTTTCCGATTATGATCTTTGTTTTTATCCTTGCCTATCTTATTATTTTTGATACAGCATCGTCAGATATGACAGCTCGCCTACCTTATCTTTATGGAATTGATAGTAATTCTTTCCGATTGATGATTGGTTTGGGAATAATATTTTTGATTCCTGATTTTGTCAAAGCTATTAAAGAAGCTTTAGGTATAAAAGAACTGCCATTCCAAATAGGAGTAGGTACATACTTTGGTGGGCTGGCTGCTGGTGGAGGTGCTGCGATGGGTGCAATCGGACAGTTTGGTAGTATAAGTTTAGCTCTCGGAGCATTTAATTCAGGCGGAATTCTTGCTAATACAGGTCTTGGAAAGACAGTGCAAGGTTTCTTGGGTTTTAATAGAAATAAAACGGGGGGAGCAGACACAGGAGATGTAGATAAAAAAGGACAATAATTATTGTTACCCAAATCCAGGTATCTTTAAAATATTGACTCCAATTAATCTCAATATAAACACTGAGAAGATAATCAACATTAAACCCATAATACAAGAAGTAATCATCTCTTGTGCCTTCTTTAGCTTCTCCGGGTTGCCCTGTGATGATTGCATCATAAAGGCTGCATAGATTATACAAAGTAAAGAAAATCCACCGGCTAGTCCAATTCCCAGACCAAAAACTGTTTCTTCGATAAATTTTTTTGTGTCAGTCTTTATGCAACCGATTCCTGAGAACACTCCACCGTCATTAGAACAATTAAGACAAGCGGATCTATCTTCTGGTTTTTCTTGCTTTTGGCAAAATGCATTTAATGCTAATAAATAATTAGGAGTTTGAGAAATTGGCTCTATACATTTACAACTTAAGTCATTAGGATTAGCTGTGGACTGGATACCTGTATAACATGACTCTAAATTTTTACCAATAATTTCCTGATATACGTCGACTATTGGTTGTATTAAATTATCTTTGGCAAAATTTGTAAAAAAACTAAAAAAATTTGTTACCTGACTTAATGGTCCTAAATTTGGAGGAATAAAAGAAGATGGATAATAAACACGGCAGCATTGATTTTTTAATGGATCTTCAGCTACTCCACAATTAGATCCTGGAATGGTTATGTTTGTATTAATTACTGGTGTTGGGGTTTGGGCTTGGGCTTTGGGCAGAGAAAAAAATAAAAACGCGCTGAGCAAAATAAATGAAATAAATAAAACCAAAAATATTTTCTTCATAGTTCCATCATACCGAATTTTCTATTCCCTGTCTATATACATCGGATCATCATAATCGACCTCCCCTGACTCATCCCCTGACCCAGACTCCCCAGGGTCAGACCCTCGACGAGGGTCTGACCCTACCGAACTCTCTACAAGGCTCCGATACACTTTCACATTTTCAAAATTAGACATAATTATATCTTTGATTAACCATTTCACCTGATGATTTCCAATATATGCGGGATAGCTACTCCAAGAATAAGATTCTAATAGTTGATTCTCTGCCAGTAATTCAATTGGGTTTCGATGAATATATAAACTTAAATCGATTAATCGCTCTTTTCCAAAAATTGAGACAGCTTTATATCTCCCCTGAAATAAAGTTCCAACCCTTTTATATTTCTTATTAAAATACATTGTGTACTTTATAATCAAACAACGCATAAAATTTTCTAAATCCTTAACCCCCACTTGTTGTACCTCAAGATGAAAATGATTTGGCATAAGGACGTATGTGATCAATTTAATTTTTCTAAAAAAGTTTTTTAATTCATTCAATCTAAATATTTTTGAATTTTTTTCTTCGTAGTCTAGATTTATATTATTTGTTGTATTTTTGATTGTTTCCTCAACTGGCGAAAGATAAAGCTTTAAATAAGAAAGAAATACCAGATAATCCTGTTCATCCAAAAATATATTTCGTTTTTCAACCCCACGATTATAGACGTGATAGAATCCATTCGCTATATAAGTTTTTACAGAATTTTTTGCCGGCATATTTAGGGTCAGACCCTCGTCGAGGGTCTGACCCTATTTAATAACACCACTAGAAATCTGTCAACCGCTTATAACCTACAAAAGTATATTTTTAGTTTGTTGAAACAATAAATTTTTATCAATAGGCATATCTTATATACGATCTTGGTATCGATTGATTTTTATGCGAGAACAATAAAAAACGCGCTTAGGGATATGAGTGAAACAAATAAAACCAAAATTATCTTTTTCATAATTTTATGATATTAGAATTTAGTATTTTGTGTCTCCCGACTTAGTCGGGACCAGACTAATAATTATCTTATTGTTTTTTTTGCAAACTTTAAGAAATCTCTAAATACTTCCTCTAATTTGAAGTCATCCTTAATCAAAAATGGCGTTTGTTTTACTTTATCATATTTTCCATCGTGAAAATGAAAGGGAAATGTTTGAACTCGTTTCCATTTTGTATCTGGAGTATTATCAAGTCTGTAGATGGTTTTATCTACGTGATTTCTTTCCCAATGAATCGAAAATCTTTGCTCTTTAAGACGTGTTGTGAAGAAAAAATCAAGATAACTCTTATCTTTAAAGTATATCCTGAGTTTTAAATCAAGTAAGTGAGTCGAAAGAACTATGTCTGAAAACTCAATTTCGGCAATTCGAGCAAACTTTGAAAATTTTTCCATATCATACCTTTACTTATCTCTAATTTTTTTAATTCTTTTTCCAAGCTTTCCTTTTCACTAACTAAATAATCAAAAAGAAATACTTCGTTTCCGGTATCTTCTTCATTCAATCTACCCTTTTTAATTAGAAGGTCTAATTCATCAACAGTTTTTACACCATATTTAGAGGATAGGCGAAATATTTCGCTTTCAACTAATCGTAGTTTTTCAATAATTTTTATTGCCTTATTCTTATTATCGTCGGTCATATTTAAATATTATAGCAAAAAAAATCTTATTCGCATAATTTGTATCATTGCTTCTTTTTCCCACTTGCCTCATCCATCGCGTCCTTGATATATTTCCACAATAAGAATGCCATTGCTAGTGGTAGGAACTGGTTGATATAATCCCATGATATTGCCTTCCAGTCTGCTCCATGTTCCTTTCTTAACTTCCATGAATTAAATTCATAATCAACATGTCTTTTTTTCCCAAATTTAATTGGTTTTTTTATTCCTGGTATTTTTATCCACCTGTCTTCCGGCTGGCCACCTGTAAATTTCCCATCTTTAAATTTATGTAAATCATAAGGGCTGTTTTTCAATAAACCGTACGACTCCATTGCGACCGCAAATCGGTCAATATCCCTCGAGTCCCATTCCCAAACGGCGGTGGAACGACCTGCATATTCGGCCGCCATTGAATTCATTTTTCCTAACCTGAAAAGCCCGAATAAAGGCTTGGCCATCGCATCTTTTTTGAAATAGTTGATGATAGTACCGGCAATCTTATACACGTGTTCGTAAGTGCTCGGAACGTCATGAATCTCGGTGATCGCTTTTTGGGCTTTTCTCATGTATTCGATGAGTGGTGAAAAATCATGTTTGCCGTTGATAGCTATTTCATTCATTATCCTTGGCATTTCGATGATCCAAGGGGTGATTACCTGTTCTGCCGACGCCACGTCTTTGACGGCCCTCGCCACCATTCGTGGTCCTGTCCCCCGGAAATTCATCAGCGAAATGTCTGTATCCTCCAATCCGAAAGTAAAAGTATAATTTTGTATTCTTTTTTTACCTTCATTGTCCAGAAAATTATCTTTTTTAAAGCTGTCTTTTATATGGCGGAAAACTTCGATTGCGTCGTTTATTTCTTTTTCCGATTTAAACGCTTTATCTTCTTTATTTTTCGAAAGCAATTCTCTTATTTTTGACTCATCCAATCTATAATTAAGACCATCTATCTTATCGAATTGACTCAAGGTCCATTTTTCATCAAGTTTGATATTTTCCCTTATTTTTCCGCTTATTTGCCGTCGGAGAAGCATCTCCGCCATCGTTAAATCTTTCATTGATTTGTCAAAATCCTCTCTTTTCCAATCTTTGAATTTCCTTCTTATTTTCTCCCAGTGGCTTATTCCATCGTCGTGGAGCCTGTTTTTATCCATCCGCAAAAATATCGTCGGGAATCTGGCCGCCGTATAACGGGCTAAAGTATTTTCCATGAACAGCTGGTAAGTTTCGTAAGCCACCTGCTCTTCCCAGGAACCACCTTTAAAAGGCTGACCCTTAGTTTTTAATTGGTCTAAAGCTTTTTCCTCTCCTTTTATTTGTAATTTTGATAAATAATTGTCGAGCTCTGCTTCCTGAAAATTTTCCGGGTTTTCCGAAAAATACCTTTTGAAGATGTACCGGAAAAGCTCTTTTTTTTCTTTTGCCTGATCCGGATCGGTATTTTTGGTTGACTTCATTAGTTTTTCTCCCGCCTGTTCGGTGGTGTAAAAATTAAAGATTGCTTCATACCCAATCGCTTCCATTGCTTTAAACGTTTTTGGCGCGTTGATCGTGCCATCAGGATCGTAGGCAAAATGTCCCTCCAGACTATATTTAGTACGCCAACCTTTTCTTTTACCAGGGCCGCCAACATTGGTCAGATCCATCATCGAGTCAATAAACATTTCCGGCAGGGCGTCTTTACCTGTCCCCCGGCCTTTACCGACCAAAAGCGAATCTATATACTTGGCTGCGTTGCTCATCGACTTGCGATGATCCCATGGTCCAGGCTGACCTTCCACTGGCATAAAATACATTGAGTTCATAAAATGTTCTCCCTGCCACCTCAAAATCGTGTGCATCGGATTGAAGACGTTTAAGGAACCGGCATCGTTGGTCGAATATGAAGCGATCATTCCTTTTCCTTCCGAATCGATCGGGTCGGCATAGGCTGATTTTTCCGATTCCGTTAAAAATATTCCCCGGCTGATCCCGACTCCGGAGTTGACGATATTTCTCAGTCTTTCATCCGATAGCTCCGGATAAAAATCTTTCAATTGCTTAAAAACCTCAAGCTCAATCTGGCTATTGACTCTTTCCAGTTTGTTACTTAACTGATCGGGCCGATGACGCTGATCCAATTGGGCAAAATCTTCCTGAAGCATTTTTTCGTAGAGTTGATAAGCCTCCAATATGTGTTGTCCGTCGGGAAGCATCAAAATTTCATCGATCCCGCCCCCTTTCATTTGTTCGGCAAAATCTCCCAGCTGTTGGTAAAAGCCTTTTTCGCCGGGCGGATGGCCATAGATTGCCCGGGAGTTATGGAAATATTCGGCTTTGCTGATCGTCTGATCGATCGTGTGATAGACGTGCCGGATGAAATCCGTTACTTCGATTTTTTCGCCATGGGTAAAGGGATGGATTCGAGGATAAATTTTTTTGTTTTCCCCGTCTTTTTCGCTTCCGCGCTCTTCGATATACGAATCCGCAATTTGCTGCTCATATAAATTAAGTTTTTTTATTCTCATTGCCAATTCGCTATTGCCTCCTTCGATCTGCTCCATCTTCGTCATCAAGTTGTTGATGGCGCTTTGGATCCGGTGCTGGATCTGGGACGGTCCTTGGAAGATATCTTCCTGCATTATCTGATCATAAAATTTATTCGGTGATTTTTCCTGCAGTTCCAAAAACAGCTGATTGATGACGTCGGAAATATTCCATTCCATGTTTTTTGACACTTCTTCCGCCCATCGTCTTTCCACCAGTGTCTGCAAGTCTTCCCCAGGTTTGAAACTCTTGTTATTTTTCTCGTAATATTCTTTTATGTTGCGTTCGATTTCCTGTCTTCTCTCTTGAACTTTATCGGGAGTAAGAATAAATTTTCCGTCGCCGTTTTTATCCCCATTGTTTAAGCGTTCAATATATCTGACAAAGGCCGTTGGCGAATAAAAAGATTTAATCAGGTCAATTTGATCTTGAGTAAACCTACTCAAATAATATTGTTTTAATTCGCCTATATATGAAGATTGGCTTAACTCGTTGATTATTGCCGGATCCGTTTCATTAAGAATTGCCTTCAATCGTTCTTCGTTTTCTTCATCTTCCCCAACATTTTGATTTAAAGTATTTTGCGATTTTTGTTGATCGTTTTCTATAGTCTGATCTATTCTACTCAGCAAATCCTGTGGAGTTCCTTCATATCCATAAATATCCTGATTCTCTCGTAAATCCCTTAATAATGGGGTCGTCGCTACGGGGTCCGCTTCAAATGCAATTCTCAAATTTTTTTCAAAATTACTTGGCGGTTCCCCCTTTTTTGAAAAAACTATTCCGTTTAGAAGATCTTTTCCAATATTACGTTCCAACACCAGTGCCCCCTCGTCGGATATCTGACCATTTTTTATATATTCAACTATCTTATTAAAAGCTTGTTGAGATCCTGCATTACCAACTTTTACGCCTACTTCGTCCAACGCTTTTGCTTCAAGAAAAATATGCTTGGCCTTTTCCGCCTTTGTTTTCTTGTCTTCAGGGGTAACTGCCTGACCAGTATCAGATGCTTCTCTTATTTGTTCATTGAGCTTTGATCTAAATTCTGACACTTCTTTTTGTTCCAACAAAGCTAGTGCTTTTAATCTTTCACTATCATTTTTTATCAAAGAAATTTCTGCGACTGCATTTTGGTGATTCTCTATCATATTTGCAATAATCTGATCGGCAGTAGCACGAGCCTGTTCTTGCATACTTTTTCCTGGAGGTTGTTCGGCTGAACTATTTGGATTCATACTAAAAATATATCAATTAAAGGCAAGCTAAACAAGTGACGAAATCATAATTAACCAATTTGACCAATTTCACCAATTTCACTAATTTCACCAATTTCACCAATTTCACCAATTTACCAATCAATAAAATAAATGTTAGAATCAAATTATGAATATATATCGTGATACTGAAAAAGATATTCATAAAAGAATTTATAAATTTGTCCTGACTTCTATCACCCCGTAAACTTCGTGCCTAAATCTTAAATTTGGGGACACTAACTGTATTTTTATGGATAATTAAGATATGAGAGTTAGAATTGTTCCAACCTTTACTGATAAACATACTGTACAGGTTGTTTCTAAATATTTAGGAAGATTAACTGTTCATAAGCACATAGGTACTTTTAGATCAGAAACTGAAAAACAAAATCTAATAAAAAAAGCTGGAGAATATATTAAAGTTCAAACAGGTCAGGAAGAGCTCTTCTCTATACCACAATCTCTTCAACTTAAAAATGTAGTTATTACTCAAAGCCGTCCACTATTTCTTTATCGTCTACTTAGTCGTATTTACAATCATTTTGGTTTTGATAAATACGACGATCCTCTTATTCGCGATTTAATCGTAGCCCGGGTTTATCAACCACAATCAAAACGAGAAACAAAAGAGGTTGTTTCTGATTTATTTGGAATCAATTATTCCCTGATTACAATTTATCGTCACCTAAAAAAAGCGATTGATCATAATTTAAAGGATCAATTTCAAAAGGCGCTTATTAACTTTGCTAAAATCGGATTAAAAGATGATTTAAGATTAGTCTTTTATGATGTAACAACCTTGGCTTTTGACAGTCATGCAAAAGTAGGTCTTAAGGATTTTGGTTTCTCTAAAGACCATCGATTTCAGGACGTACAAGTTGTTGTTGGGTTGGTTGTTAACCGTGACGGTTTTCCACTGTATTTTGATGTTTTTAACGGTAAAACTTTTGAAGGAAAAACATTTGTTATGGTTGTTGAGAAAGTTAAAAAGCTCTTGGACAACCCCGATTTAGTCGTTATTGCTGACGCCGCCATGATATCTCGTATCAATGTTGAAGAGCTTGATAAAAGACATGTTGGTTTTATCGTTGGAGCAAGACTCGCTAATCTACCCGTCAAACTACAAGAACAAATTTCAAGCAGTGTACAAGGCTCTGATTTAAAAACCACAACTGTTAAATATTTAGGTCATCGGCTTATCTGTCAGTACTCAAGTTCAAGAGCCGCCAAAGACAGATCAGATCGGGAAAAACAGATTGAAAAGGCAAAGATTATTATCTCTTCACCCTCCAAAATTTCCAGTCGTTTTCGTTTTGTTCAAACTGTAAATGGTAAATATGAGGTTAACAACACACTTATTGAAAAGGCAAAAAGACTTGAAGGAATTAAGGGTTATTTAACCAACACTAATCTTATCGAGTCAACTGTTATTGAGCGTTATCATGATCTATGGCGTATTGAAAAAGCCTTTAGGATAACGAAAACTGATTTAGAGGCCAGGCCAATATTTTTGAGGTTGGACAAAACCATTACATGTCATCTGATTATTGTTTTTGCTGGACTGGCAATAGTCAGATATCTTGAAATTAAAACCAATATGAGTATTAAAAGAATACTTAAAATTGCATCAAAAGTTTTAACTCATGAAGTTACAAATTCGCAAACAGGAGAAAAAGCCATAATTGAGACTACGATTATTGACGAAGAACTAAAACAAAAAATCGAGCTACTAAATTCTTTGGGACACTAAATGATAGAAGTCAGGAAATATCTACGAGAAATAATTAAATTTAAGCTGGTTGAAGATTTGGTGAAGCAGATAGAAGAAGATGTAAAAGAAATAAAGTTTATTTTTTAGTGCTTTTACGTCCTTTTCCTCCTTTTTTTTGTGTAGGAAACATTCTATCAAGCGCCGAAAACGTTAGCTTGCCAGCTGCTAAAAGACTAACAACCGAAACAAACACTGTTCCAATAGTCCTTACAACAACTGGAAGAACTCCTGACTTCTATCACCCCGTAAACTTCGTGCCTAAATCTTAAATTTGGGGACACTAACTGTATTTTTATGGATAATTAAGATATGAGAGTTAGAATTGTTCCAACCTTTACTGATAAACATA
>Ga0210053_1003817_pt1 | contig 12011 bp, 10 predicted proteins | sample CryGeymeta201512_FD_185467 | JGI IMG/M metagenome (GOLD analysis project Ga0210053, IMG submission 185467) | Groundwater microbial communities from Crystal Geyser aquifers in Utah, USA - Crystal Geyser metaG 2015-12 (SPAdes) (version 2) | ecosystem: Environmental > Aquatic > Deep subsurface >... | reverse complement strand
CAACCAACAACCAACAACCAACAACCAACAACCAACAACCATCAACCATCAACCATCAACCAACAACCATCAACCAACAACCATCAACCAACAACAATTAAACGACTTAGCGACTTAACAACTAACAGCTTAATACGATTGATAATTAACAATTGACAATTGACAATGTCTATTCACCACTCACTACTCACCACTCACCATTCACCACTCACCATTCACCATTCACCACTCACCACTCACTACTCACCACTCACTACTCACCACTCACTATTCACCAACACCCATGAAACACACCGATAAAAGCATCCCTTTCAACTCTGTGAGCGTAATTTCATCGTAAAAACTAAGGACTTCACATAATAATAACCCATCTTACATTTATTTTTCACATCTTTGTGAAGCTATTAATAACCCAAGTCAAAAATGCAGTATCGAGAATTAAAAAAAATTCAAGGCTCTAGAGTATTGATTACTGGTGGTGCTGGCTTTATAGGCTCCAATTTATGCGAAACCTTGTTAAACAACCAGTTACAAGTAATTTGCTTAGATAATTTTTCCACAGGCAAACGCGAAAACATCGCAGCTTTTTTAAATCACCCACAATTTACGCTTATTGAAGGTGATATCAGAAACCTGCAAGATTGTCAAAACGCTTGCACAGGCGTAGATTATATTTTACACGAAGCCGCTTTAGGCTCGGTACCCCGATCCATACAAGATCCCATTACCACCAATGCCGTTAATGTGTCCGGGTTTTTAAACATGCTGGTTGCCGCCAGAGATGCTAAGGTAAAGCGCTTTATCTATGCCGCCAGTTCCTCCACCTATGGGGACCATGAAGCCCTTCCTAAAGTAGAGGACGTGATTGGAAAACCCTTATCACCCTATGCTATTACCAAATATGTGAATGAATTATACGCCGATATTTTTCATAAAACCTATCAGTTGGATACCATTGGGTTGCGGTATTTTAATGTATTCGGCAAACGCCAGGATCCTAACGGTGCGTATGCAGCCGTTATTCCAAAATTTGTACAACAATTAATGAAGCATGAGTCACCTATAATAAATGGAGACGGCTCTTATTCAAGAGACTTTACCTATATCGACAACGTGGTTCAAATGAATATTTTGGCGATGACCACGACGAATAAGGATGCCTTGAACACGGTCTATAACACAGCCTATGGCGACCGAACAACCTTATTAGAGTTAACGAAGTTGTTAAAAGAAAACCTTGGCGAATTCGATAAGGACATTTTAAACGTAGCCATCAAACATCGCGAAAACAGATTGGGCGACATTCCGCACTCGCTGGCATCCGTAGATAAAGCAAAACAATTACTCAATTATAGTCCAAAATACAACATCGCAGATGGGAGATGGGATAAAAGAAGCCGTCTCTTGGTATTGGAAATATTTAAAATAATGAACAATTGACAATGAACAATTGACAATGAACAATTGACAATGAACAATTAATAATTGACAGTGAATAATTAATAATGAATAATTACAATAATAAATAGTCAATAATAAATAGTCAATAATAAATAGTCAATAGTCAATAGTGAATAGTGAATAGTGAATAGTGAATAGTGAATAGTGAATAGTGAAAAATAAATAATATCCTATTAAACGATTAAACAATTCTACAATTAAAAAATAGTCAATAGTCAATAATAAATAGTCAATAGTCAATAATAACATGGAACAGATTAATATAGGCATTATAGGTTTAGGCTACGTAGGGTTGCCTTTGGCCAGACTCTTTGCAACCCAATATAACGTGGTTGGTTTTGATATCAATCAAAAAAGAGTGAACGAGTTACAAGCCGGAAAGGATCTTACTCTGGAAGTAGAAGAAGACCTCCTAAAAGCCGTTTTAAAAACAGCCAACACGCCAGATCTAGGGCTGTATTGTAGCACTCAATTAGAAGACATAATCAACTGTAACTATTACATCATTACCGTCCCTACACCTATTGATAAAAACAATCGTCCTGATTTAACACCACTATATAAATCGAGTGAAACCGTTGGTAAGGTTCTTAAAAAAGGTGATATTGTTATTTACGAATCCACCGTATATCCCGGAGCTACTGAAGAGGAGTGTGTTCCTGTTCTAGAAAAATTTAGTGGCCTAAACTTTAACCAAGATTTTTATGTAGGCTACTCACCAGAGCGGATTAATCCGGGTGATAAATTGCACACGGTAGAAAAAATATTAAAAGTGACGGCGGGTTCCACTCCAGAAGTTGGAAAAAAAGTCAACGCCTTATACGCCTCTGTGATTACCGCCGGTACCCACCTCGCTCCTACCATTAAAGTAGCCGAGGCCGCCAAAGTGATTGAAAACTCACAGCGCGATATCAACATTGCTTTTGTCAATGAACTCGCCAAAATATTTAATTTGATGGATATTGATACGCACGCCGTATTGGAAGCGGCTGGCACCAAATGGAACTTTTTACCTTTTAAGCCCGGTTTGGTAGGTGGCCATTGTATTGGCGTAGACCCTTATTATCTGGCTCAAAAAGCTCAAGAAGTAGGTTATCACCCAGAAATCATTCTGGCTGGTCGCCGTGTGAATGATGGTATGGGCCAGTATGTGGCTATGGAAGTCATTAAACTCATGCTGCAAAAAGACATTAAAATTAAAGGCGGCAAAATTTTGGTATTGGGCGTTACCTTTAAAGAAAACTGTCCTGATGTGCGCAATACCAAAGTGGTGGATGTCATTAAAGAGCTTCAAAGTTTTGGAACCCAGGTTACTGTTTTTGACCCATGGGCAAACCCCGAAGAAGTCATGCATGAGTATGGTTTAACTACCACCGACCGTCTCCCTGAGCCTGTCGAAGGGTATGACGCCATCGTATTAACCGTAGCCCACCAAGAGTTTTTAAGTTTAAACCTCCAAGCTCTTTTAAACTCCAAAGGCATTATTTATGATGTGAAAGGGGTTTTAAAAGAATCGGTAGATGGGCGTTTATAAAAAATAAAAATTTATGAAAATACTAATAACTGGCGGAGCAGGTTTCATCGGGTCACATGTGGTAAGACTTTTTGTAAATAAATATCCAGAATATCATGTTTACAATTTGGATGCCCTTACCTATGCGGGCAATCTAGAAAATTTAAATGACCTAAATGGGTTTAAAAATTACAAATTCATTAAAGGTGATATAACAGATGAAGCATTTATTAATGTATTATTTTCAAAATATAAGTTTGATAAAGTAATTCATTTGGCGGCAGAATCGCATGTAGATAGGTCAATTACCGATCCTTTGGCCTTTGCAAAAACCAATATTCTGGGAACCATGATTTTATTAAATGCCTTTAAAAATCTTTGGAAAGATAATTGGCAGAACAAACTGTTTTATCATGTAAGTACCGACGAGGTTTACGGTTCATTAGGACAAGAAGGTTTTTTTCTGGAAACAACCCCCTACGATCCCAATTCACCGTATTCAGCCTCCAAAGCAAGCTCCGATCATTTTGTAAGAGCCTATGGCGAAACCTATGGCTTGCCGTATGTCATTTCAAATTGCTCTAATAACTATGGACCCAACCAATTTCCGGAAAAACTAATTCCATTATTTATAAATAATATCATCCTAAACAAATCCCTTCCTGTTTACGGGGATGGTAATTACACCAGAGATTGGTTATATGTGATTGATCATACTATTGCAATCGATTTAGTTTTTCATAAAGGAAAAAACCATGAAACCTACAATATTGGCGGATTTAATGAATGGAAGAATTTAGATTTAGTAAAATTACTATGTAATGTAATGGACGAAAAGTTAGGCAGAGCAATGGGTGCCTCTGAAAAACTCATCACATTTATCAAAGACCGGCCAGGGCACGATTTACGTTATGCTATTGATGCGTCAAAAATTAATAAAGAATTAGGTTGGAGTCCATCCGTTACCTTTGAAGAAGGCTTAGCTAAAACCATTGATTGGTATCTCGAAAATGATGAATGGTTGTCAAATATCACTTCAGGTGAGTATCAAAAGTATTATCAGGACATGTATTTAAATAAAGAACTATGAAAGGAATTATTTTAGCTGGGGGTTCAGGAACACGTCTGCATCCATTAACACAGGTAATATCAAAACAACTATTGCCAATTTATGACAAGCCCATGATTTATTATCCCTTGTCCGTTTTAATGTTATCTGATATTAGGGAAATATTAATAATCTCAACCCCGCATGATTTATCTAGTTTTAAAAAGCTTTTTGGTGATGGATCGCAACTGGGATTAAAGTTAACATACGCTGAACAACCGTCTCCTGATGGATTAGCACAAGCTTTTATAATTGGTGAAGAGTTTATTGGCGAGGATGACGTCTGTCTCATATTAGGTGATAATATCTTTTATGGCGGAAATTTGCAAAAGCTGCTTTTTGATGCTAAAGACATCGTGACTAAAGAACAGAAAGCTGTTATTTTTGGTAATTACGTTCAAGATCCTGAACGATATGGTGTTGCTGAGTTCGACAAGGAGAAGAATGTGATTAGCATCGAAGAAAAACCTACTGAACCAAAATCTAATTTTGCGGTAGTTGGGTTGTATTTTTATCCAAATTCAGTTATTAAAATTGCAAAAAATGTTAAGCCTTCTCATAGAGGTGAATTAGAAATTACAACCGTAAATCAGGTGTATTTAGAGAAGCAACAACTAAAACTAAAAATATTAAGTAGAGGTTTTGCCTGGTTAGATACAGGTACCCACGAAGCGCTTACAGAGGCTACCGAATTTGTTAAAGTAGTAGAAAAAAGAACAGGTCTAAAAATAGCCTGCTTAGAAGAAATTGCAGTGAGCATGGGTTTTATTAATAAGGAGGTAATCCTTAAAAGGATTTTAGATTTAAAAGGGGACTATTACACCTATTTAAAAAGGATTCTAAACTAAATTAATGCAATTTATAAGTAATGATGTCATATTTATATATTTTAGGAACGCTTGTTTTTACAGTCTATGGCCAGATTGTGCTTAAATGGAGGCTTACCAATTTAAAGGTAATTTTGCCAGATTCTTTTATTGATAAAAGCATATATCTTTTTAAATTAATTTTCGATCCCTATATTTTTTCTGGTTTTTTCTCAGCATTAATAGCGTCGCTATTTTGGATGGGTGCGATGACAAAATTTGAAATAACAGTAGCTTATCCTTTTATGAGTCTAGCTCCTGCCCTGGTATTCTTAATAGGAATTCTCTTTTTAAATGAAACATTCACTATGGGCAAGGTAATTGGGTTAATACTCATTATAATAGGAACTATAATTACTGTGAAATATTAAATATTTATGAATAAACCACATATATCAATTATAAGTCCTGTATATAATGCCGAAAACATTATAGAAATTCTTGTAAATAGAATAACAGAAAATGTAGAAAAAATATCTTCAGATTTTGAAATTATTTTAGTTGAAGATGATGGCCCAGATAATTCATGGAATGTTATTGAAAATATTGCTAAAATTAATAAAAAGGTTATTGGAATAAAACTTAGTAGAAATTTTGGACAACATTATGCCATAACAGCTGGACTCGACCATGCCAAAGGGGAATGGATAATTGTTATGGATTGTGATTTACAGGACAAGCCCGAAGAAATAAAATCTTTATACGATAAAGCGCAAGAAGGATATGATATAGTTTTAGCCAGAAGATTTAACAGAAATGATAATTTTTTAAAAAAATCATTTTCCAAATTGTTTTATGGCGTATTAGGCTATTTAACGGGCTCTAATCAGGATGCAAGTATAGCTAATTTTGGAATTTATCATAGAAATGTAATTAAGGCTGTTGTTTCAATGAAAGAATCTATTCGGTACTTTCCAACTATGATTAAATGGGTTGGTTTTAAATCAGCTAAACTAGATGTTCAGCATGATTCCAGATTAGAAGGGGAAACATCCTATAATTTTAAAAAGCTAACTAATTTAGCATTAGATATTATTCTTGCATACTCAGATAAACCAATTAGACTGTTAATAAAATTTGGAATCATTGTCACATTTTCTTCGGTATTAATTGCTATATATTTTGTTTTTCAATGGTTAAGCGGAGAAATCATTGTAATGGGATATACAAGTCTTATTATTTCAATTTGGCTCTTATCTGGAATTATAATTTCTACATTAGGAATCATTGGATTGTATGTTGGGAAAACTTTTGAAGGTGTAAAAAATCGACCTATATATATTATAAAAAAATTAATCAATGGTTAAAAATTTAGAATGGGATTCTGATTTTTTTGGTTACCCAGTGGGATTAAAAATAATAAATTCAATAGATGAATTTCATCTTAATCCGTTGTTGGAAGAATTAAAAAAATTTAAATTAATTTATATATTTTCAGATGTTGAACTTCCTAAAAATAGCAAATTAAACCATGTTGATACAAAAGTTGATTTTTATAAATCGTTAGAAAACGATTTTGAAGTCTTGGAAACTGAAGAGTTTGATTTAAAAATACATTCATATGAAGAATTATTAGACCTGGCCTTTTTAAGTGGTAACCTATCCAGATTTAAAGTGGATTCTAATTTTTCTAATAATGAATTTGAAAAATTATATAAAGAATGGGTAAATAATAGTATTAATAAAAAAATTGCTTTTAAGACATTCGTAAAAACAGTTCAAAAAAAAGTTGTAGGATTTATAACTTTAGGAGAAAAAGATGCTGATACAGCCAAAATTGGTTTGATAGCAGTAAATGAAATGTTTCAAGGAAAGCGAATTGCTAGTAAACTTATTAAGTCATGTGAAATAATTTCCAAACAAAATAAATATGCAGGATTGGAAGTATCAACTCAATTTAGTAATAATCAGGCAATGGCTTTTTACAAAAAGAATGACTTTGAAATTAATAAAATAACATACATATATCATCTTTGGAATTATGATACCATTTAACAAACCATTTTTAACAGGTAAAGAAGCACATTATATCTATGATGCGGTCTATTCTGGAAAGATTTCAGGAAACGGAAAATATACACAAAAATGTCAAGCTTTTTTTGAAGAAAAATATGGCTTCAAAAAAACACTTTTAACAACGTCCTGCACAGATGCTTTAGAAATGGCAGCAATGCTTTCTAACATTGGACCAGGTGATGAAGTTATCATACCAAGTTTTACGTTTGTTTCAACAGCAATAGCTTTTGTACGGCAAGGCGCTAAAATTGTTTTTGCCGATTCATATGCAGATAATCCAAATATTGACGCTGATAAGATTGAAGCTTTAATAACTAACAAAACCAAAGCCATAGTCCCGGTACATTATGCAGGTGTGGCTTGCGATATGGATAAAATAATGGCATTAGCTGATAAATATAATTTATTGGTTATAGAAGATGCAGCGCAAGCTATTGATAGCTATTATACTGGTAAAGATGGTGTAAAAAAGGCTTTGGGAAGTATTGGCCATATGGCCGCTTTTTCTTTTCATGAAACTAAAAACATTATTTCTGGTGAAGGTGGAATGTTAACCATCAACGACGAACGATTTATCAATAGAGCCGAAATAATTTGGGAAAAGGGGACCAATAGAGCTGAATTTTTCCGAGGCGAAGTTAATAAATATGGTTGGGTAGATATAGGTTCTTCTTTTCTTCCATCTGAAGTCATTGCGGCTTTTCTATGGGCTCAACTTGAAAACATGGAAATGATTCAAACAAAAAGAAAGTTTATTTGGGAAACATATAATGTTAATTTAGGAAATAATAATACAGATAAATTGAAATTGCCAGACATACCTTATTTTGCAACAAATAATGGACATATGTTTTATATTGTTCTTAAAAAAGAAGATCAAAGGGGTACACTAATAGCTAAATTGAAGGAAAATGGATATCATGCCGTTTTTCATTATATATCACTACATTCTAGCGATTATTATAAAGATAAACATGATGGCGGAAAATTATATAACTCAGATAAGTTCACGAGCTGCTTATTGAGGTTACCCATGTATTATGAATTAACAAATGATAATGTTTTAAATATCTGTAAAATAATAAATGAATTTAGATATGACTCATAAAATTTATAAAATTTCGTTTTTTGTTGTGCTTAGTGTGATTGCGCTAATCATATTTGGTTTTTTTTACTATACCCTAATAGGTGTTGATTCTGGCACGTATTTATCTATGGCAAAAGAATTTTACAAAGGTAAAATCTATTTCCAGGAAATTGGCACTAATTATAATCCATTAGCCATCATAATTATGGGTATCCCTTTTCTTTTTGAAAATGAACCCTCATATTATTGGCATTACATCATACATCTTTTAACAATGATATCCTCCACAATAGTTTTTTATAAAATATTGTGTCAGATATCAAAAAATCAAAATCAAAATTTATTCTATTCATCTTTTTTTCTACTTGGGAGTCTATTTCTTGACGGTAGATATATACTTCTAGAGCCATTGTCTGTTTTTTTTCAATTGCTAGTCGTAAACCTATATTTAAAATCAAACCACTTAAGACAATTCTTTTTAATAGGGATTTTTATTTGTCTTGCTTTTTTAAGCAAACAATTTGGTCTTTTTATTTTGGCACCTATAGGAATTGATATTTTGGTAAGAAAAGAAAATGCTATAAAAAAGATAGTTTTAATAGGGATTGGAATGCTAATTCCGTTAATTGTCTTTTACATATATCTAAGCCAAATAGATTTAAGTGTCGAACAATTTGTTTATTTCATTCTTGGTCAGGGAAATAATTTAGATGTTGGTACAGGTACTGGGAAAGATTTTGTGCTTTTGGATTTCATAAAAGCTCCTCTATATTTTTTAATGCAACACTTATATCTTTTATTAATTCCCATTTTAATATTTAAAAACAGCAAAATACTAAATAATCATTTTTATTTTTTATCCTTACTGGTTTTATCTTCCTTATTAGTTTTATATTTTGCTGTTTATTCTCATTATTTTCAATATGTTCTTCCTTACGCTTTACTTTTATTTGTTTATTTAGTTAATTACAATAAAAATAAACGCCTAGAAAAAATAAGTTTCTCTTTATTTGTGCTATCGTTTTTTGTTATTAGTATTATATCAACAATATCTTTTACAAGAAAAAAGAATCAAGTTATTACACAAAGAGACGGTGCTAAAATAATAACATCATATATTAAACCTAATTCTGAAGTCTACCTAGATGGTATTTCACCGGCATATTACTATATATGTAATTTACAATCAATTAATCTCAAAGATATTTCTTTTACTTTTCCAGGATATTATTATCCGAAGACTATTTTTAATAATTTAAAAGACGGAAGTTATATTATTATAGCAGAAAACAGATATAAATTGTACGAGCAGTTTTTAAAAAATCAAACCGTAAAAGAATTTATAGTTGACAATAAAAAGTACTACGTTGTAAATATTAAAAAAACACATTAATGAGCCAAATAAAAATTGGGGCCTTATTAAATTATACCACCATATTCCTAACCAATGTCATAGGAATATTGCTTACACCCTTTATACTTAATCATTTAGGCACAGCAGAGTATGGTATTTATTTAACTATTGGAGCTTTGGTTGGCACCATTTCACTACTGGATTTTGGTCTTAATAATACCATTGTAAGATTTGTCGCAAAATATAAAGCTCAAAAGGATACCATAGGGCAAGAAAATTTTTTGGCAACGGCATTTATTCTTTATGGCATCATTTCATCCTTAATTGTTATTATTGGCGTAATATTTTACGGGTATCTAGAGGCTTATTTCACTCAAATGGATGCGCAGGAAATTGAAATAGCCAAGGTTATATTCATTATTTTTATTTTTAATCTTGCTACGGGATTACCCGGAGGCGCTTTAACAGGTATTTGTTACGGTTACGAACGCTTTGTATTCTCAAAATCCTTAAATATTATTCGTTATATTTTAAGATCCATTGTGGTGGTGGCCATACTAAGTATGGGTGGTAAAGCCATAGCGCTTGTAATCATAGACTCTATATTTAATATATTAATTATTATCATCACAGGCTATTACGTATTTAAAACATTAGAAATAAAAATTAAATTACATAACTTTTCTGTACGCTTTATCAAAGAAATATTTGGGTATTCAACTTGGATATTTGTTTTTGCCTTGGTAAGTTTGTTCCAATGGCAAGCAGGTCATTGGGTTTTGGGTCATATAAGCCCACCCGAGGTGTTGTCTATTTATGGCATTGGCATTGTTTTAGGTACCTATTATGGCGCATTTTCCACGGCTATTTCCAGTTTGTTTCTGCCAAGGGCTACTCAAATGTCTGTGGCTAATGCCACAGGTGAAGAACTAACTTCCATGATGATTAAAATTGGGAGAATATCATTTATTGTATTAATGTATATTTTAATAGCTTTTGTGCTTTTTGGAAAGCAATTTGTGTTTTTATGGGTTGGCAAAGAATTGGGAGAAATAGGTAGTTTTCAATCATGGATGATAGCCGTCTTGATTATGGTTGCCTACACGCTTCCGTTGGTGCAAGGTTTTGGAAACTCTATTTTAGAAGCAAAAAGTAAGTTAGCCTTCAAAGCTATCCTGTATTTGTCATTCATGATTCTTGGAACGGCTCTAGGTGCTTATTTAGCGACCAAACATGGCGCTATTGGAATGATAATAGGGTCTATTACAGCATGGATTATTGTTCAAAACGTTATGAATTTTTATTATCACCATCGCATTGGCCTTAATATTCTTAGATTTTTTAAAGAACTACTTCATAAAACCTTCTTTGCTCTTTTAATAATTATTGCCATAGGGTATGTAATCCGTTTTATACCGGGCGATGGATGGATTAATTTTGTAATAAAAGCAATATGTTATACCTTGGTATTTACTTTTACCATCTACCATTTAGGGTGTATTGCGTTTGAAAAAGAGTTATTTAAAAAATCATTTGGGTTACTTTGGAACAAAATAAAATTATAAAAGATGCTTAAGTTATTACAGTGCGCCCTAGAGAACAACGGTAAAAAAATAGTGTATCACTATAAGGTATCGCCAAAAATTGAAAAGTACTTCAATAAAAACAGTCCCCTTTATATAGCCTATCAACAGGCTGTAAACCCAGTGCCGCAAAGCATCCTGGTTATTCCTTTTTTATCCAATATGCTTCCCATATCTTGGTTTGCTGGGTTTGATATTGAGGTCGATGAAGTCGATGAAGATTTTTTCAATGCCATAAAACAGGTAAAATCCGAATTTCAAAAGCAATATGCCTCTTATCCATTAGCAGGACAGTTAATAGCTAAAACCTTGGTTAAAAACAAACTCTCTGGAACTAAATCTGCCATGCTGTTTAGTGGTGGTGTTGATGCCTATGCTACCTACATACGTACCTACCAGCACACCCCCGATTTAATAACCATCCATGGTGCCGATATTGAGATACAAGACCATAAACAATGGCATGAGTTTACAGAGTTTATAGCCTTAGAAGCGTTGTTAAAAAACAACACAAAAAACTATATTGAAACCAATGTTAGAACCTTCTATACTTACCAAGTAGAACTTCTTTTAAAAGATATTGGATGGTGGGGAAAAGTACAGCACGGCCTTTCGCTGATAGGGTCGGTGGCTCCTTTATCGTTTTTAAATAATTACACTCAACTGTACATCGCCTCTTCCTATACCAAACAAATTGAAATTGCCTGGGGTTCAACACCGCAAATAGACGAAAAAATTAGTTGGGCAGGCATTCGGGTACATCATGACGGTTATGAGCTTAAACGTCAAGACAAGGTTGATTTAATTACTGCTTTTTCAAAAAAAACGAACACCCAATTCAAATTAAGAGTTTGTTATTCTGAGCTTAGAAGCGAATTTAATTGCAGTCATTGCGAAAAATGTTACCGAACCATTTTAGGGATTATTTTAAATGGCGAAAATCCTAACCACTATGGGTTTCAAGTAGATAAAACGGTGTACAAAAGCATGTTTGAAGTTTTAAACATTGGAAGTGCTAGCCGA
>Ga0210053_1003794_pt1 | contig 12061 bp, 9 predicted proteins | sample CryGeymeta201512_FD_185467 | JGI IMG/M metagenome (GOLD analysis project Ga0210053, IMG submission 185467) | Groundwater microbial communities from Crystal Geyser aquifers in Utah, USA - Crystal Geyser metaG 2015-12 (SPAdes) (version 2) | ecosystem: Environmental > Aquatic > Deep subsurface >... | reverse complement strand
AAAACGGACATGCATTCCTCATCCGCCAAGGTAAGCATCAAGAAGCCTGCTGTCGCCCTGCCGGTCAAGGCACCGACCTCGCCGGAAATCACGGCCTTGATGCGCCTGGCCTTTCAGGATGGCAAGATCGAGGAGGCCGTCGCCGGACTCGACAGGCTGATAGAGACCGGGCAGCCGCCCGACCTTGAAGAGGCCTTGTTCCGTCGTGTCCAGATACTGCTGTTCACCAACGACGAGCGCGCTATTCCTCAAGCGAATGCCCTGCTGCACTCCTATCCGGATTATCCTCTTGTACCCTATATGCATTTGTGGGTGGCGCAGCGGGCCGAGGCGCAACAACAGGATGACCGGGTGTTACGCCATACTCTGGCGGCTTTGCAGCATCGTTATATCAGTGACGAGGTGCGCCCGAGGGTTGCTGCACTGGGTGCTGCGGCGTCACGCCGCAGTCCTGACTGGGACGCTGTGCAGTGGCTGCTGGCGGCTTCGGGTTTTGTTTCCGACCAGCGGGATGCCTGGTTGCGTGAAGCTGCCTCGCGTGCATCGATGGCCATGCTTGGCCGTTTGCGTGACGATGGCCTGATGAATGGCGATGCCGGTCGGATGCTGTTGCTGAATGCCGCACGCGGGCATCTGATTACCGGTGATATGCCGGCGGTGCGCACGCTGGCCGGATGGCTGAAGGAGTCCTTCCCGAATTCGGAAGAGGCACGCCTGACTCGCGACTGGGCTGCAGGCGAGATTCATCCGGCAAATATCGGTGTGATGCTGCCCCTGTCCGGTCAGTATGCTTCGTTCGGGCGGCAGGCGCTGCATGGTGTGCGGCTGGCAATGGCTGCGCTGGAGGACAATCTGGGGATCACCCTGCATATTGTCGACACAGCCTCCGATGGCGGTGCAGCGTGTTTGCAGGCCTATGATCAACTGATGTCCGAACAGGTGAATCTGATCATCGGACCCTTGCTCGGAGAGTGTGCCGACGCGCTGTCTTCCCGCATGCGCGGTACGGTTCCTGTGATCAGCCTGACCAGTCGTTCGACGCTGGTGAATAAATCACCCCTGCTGTTCGTGCATACCCTCTCGCCCGTGCTGCAGGCCCGCTTCATGGCCGATTACTCGGCGCAGGCAGGGGATAAGCGCATGGTGGTGATGAGCAGCGATGCCGCATCCTCCCAGGCCGAAGCGAACGCATTTGTCGAGGAGTTCGCGGGTCTGGGCGGCGAGGTGGCGGACCGGCTGGTCCTGGCGCAGAACAGCATCGATTTCCGCAACGATCTGCGGGCCCTGCGTATGCGCACCGACGATGAGGAATTGCTGGCCGAACTGGATGAGGATATGGCGCTTTCCGCGCAGGCCGACGCGGATCTGGAAATCGTCATGCCGGTGAATTTCGACGCGGTATTTCTGGCTCTTCCCGGGCGACAGGTTGCTTTGCTTGCCGGGCAGCTGGCCTATGTCGGCGTGCGTGATGTCCGTCTGTATGGCAGCAGCCGCTGGCAGGATGGCTTCCTGCTTTCCGACAAGGGGCGCTATCTGCAACAGACGCGCTTCTCCGATGTGTCCTTCCCCAACGGTTCGTCTGCCGAGTTGCGCCGTTTCAAGCTTGCATGGCGCGATGTATGGGGTCTGGAGCAGCCTAGCAAGCTGGCCGGACTGGCTTATGATTCCATGCTGGTCGCCGTTCTGTTGACGCATCGCATGGGCCTGACCGGCCATGCACTGATTGCCGGTTTGAAGGACAGAGCAGGGTTTCCGGGGCTGACCGGGCATGTGCGCTTCGGAGCCGACGGCTTGGGCAGCAAGGATTTCGAGATCTATCGTATCCGGCGCGACGAGATCGTTCCTGCGGGCTGAAGGTTCGAACGACAAAGGCACGATGACACAAGAAAAAGGTAAAGACGACTTGAGCGCTGGATACAAGAGAGTGTCTGCTGATGTATCCTGTTCGTCGGCATGGAATCAATTCAGCCGGGACTTAGCCTTTCTTTGAGTCTTTGTGCCCTGATGGCAAGTCTTTAAAGGCCCATATCGAAAAAGTCTTTCTTCTTTTCGGTCGATCCCGGCTCAGCCGGTCCGTCGGGGTTCGATTGGCTCGGCGCTGTACCGATGCGGAAGGATTCAAGGAAGGGCTTGCGGGTTTCGGGGCCTGGTAGCATGCCAGTGTCCGGATCGATTGCCACCCATTCCACGCCCTCCGGTGGCGCGAAATTCAAAATTGGACGATCCTGTTCAAAGGTCTGCATGGCCTCAAGCCAGGTCGGCAGTGCTGCGTGCGCGCCTGTTTCGCTGCGTCCCATCGGTGTGGGGATGTCGCGGCCGCTCCATACACCGGTCAGCACCTGCGGCGTGTAGCCCATGAACCAGGCATCGACCTGATTGTTGGTGGTGCCGGTTTTGCCTGCGGCAGGGCGGCCGAGCGCCAGTGCGCGCCGTCCGGTGCCGTGCTGGATGACTCCCTGCATCATATTGGTGGCCAGAAACGCATTGACCGGATCGAGGGTCTTTTCTGCCGGCTGCATGGCGTTGTTGATGGCCAGCACAGGGTCGGCATGGCAGGTCTGGCAACGATGACCGGCGACCGAGCGATGCAGGGTCTTGCCATTGCGGTCCTGAATCTGCTGGATGCTGACCGGTTTCCAGCGCAGGCCGCCACTGGCGATCACAGCATAGGATTCTGTCAGTTCTTTCAGTGTGACCTCGGTGACGCCCAGTGCGAGTGCCAACAGAGCCGGGAATTCGCGGGTGAACAGGTAGTTGTCATTCATGGCCTGGGTGAAACGGTTGATGCCGATGTCCTGCAACAGCTTGATGGAAGCAAGATTGCGCGAGTGCTCCAGTGCATTGCGCAGGGTGACGGCGCCGGCGAATCTGTCCTTATAGTTTTCCGGGCGCCAGAACTCGTCGCTTTTCAGGTTTTCGAACACCACAGGGGAATCCATGATGATGCTGGCAGGAGTATACCCGGCCTGCATCGCTGTTTCATACAGAAAAGGCTTGAATGCACTGCCGGGCTGGCGATTTGCGCTGTCCACCCGGTCAAAATCGCCCAGTCGGAAGTCGAAGCCTCCGACACGCGCCAGTACTGTTCCTTTCTGAAGATCAATGGAATACAGCGAGGATTCGATCGAAGGTTGCTGGCTAAGTCGTATACCTCCCTTGCCATCACCCTGCAGCCATACCTCGTCACCTGCGATCCAGTGGCGGGGATGTGCGGGCATGGCAGGCTCGGCGCTGTCGGAAGCTGCTTCTTCCTGAACCGGCTTGGCTTTTTCCCATTTCCATGAAGGCTTTGCAATGTTCCATCGGGCGATGCCGTCGTTCACCAGCAGGTCGCCTGCCGGACCGACCTGTTCGACCAGTGCCGGAACGATGTCATCGTCGCTGACAATATTTCCTGCCTGAGTGCTGCGCTTTTCCGCCCATCCGGCCAGCAGTTCCTGCCAGGTTTCAGGCAGGTGGTTGTTAGGTATGCGGTACAACTGCCGCTGTTCGATCTCCAGAATACCCTTGCGAACGGCGTGGATGGCAGCTTCCTCGGCGCGCCAGTCATAGGGGATGACGATACTCAGGCCCTGTCTGCGCAAAGTCTGTTTGCCGAAGCGTTCGATAAGTTGCTGGTAAACATGATTGGCATAGGCATTGGACAGTTTGTCGGCGGGCAGCGGGGAGAGATTCATCGGCTCCTGCTGCGCCTGCGAAACAGCCTCGGCGGTGGTAAAGCCACTTCTCTGCATCATGCTCAGCACCAGATTTCGTCGTTGAAGAGCCTGATCGGGGTTCAGGTGGGGCGCGTAATAGCCGGGAGCTTTCGGCAGGCCAGCCAGCATGGCCGACTGGGCCAGAGTCAGTTCGTCCAGTCGTTTGCCGAAATAGCGCCATGCGGCGCTGGCTACACCATAGGAGCCGCGACCGAGATAGATCTGATTGAGGTAGAGATAAAGGATCTCATCCTTGCTGAAATCCTCCTCGATGCGCTGCGCGAGGATGATTTCCTTGATTTTGCGCGAATATGAGCGCTCCGAGCTGAGTAGAAAGTTTTTGGCAACCTGCTGGGTGATGGTGGAGCCACCCTGTACGGTATGTCCGGCACGCAGGTTGGCTACGGCGGCGGACAGGATACGGGCTGGATTTACCCCCGGATGCTGGTAGAAATGCTCGTCTTCGGCAGCGAGGAATGCATCTCGTACCTGTTGTGGGATTTGCTCAAGGGGGGTAAGAATGCGATGCTCATCGGCATATTCGGCCAATAGTTCGCCATCCGTGCTGAACACCCGGGTGACCAGTGGCGGCTGATAATCGGCCATGCTGCTCAACTTTGGCAGGTTGCTGGCGAAATACAGGTAGATCCCGGTGACGCAGGTCACGGACACAACAGCGCCAATGAGGATGAATTTGAGCATGAATTTGAAGATACGCATCGGCCAAAGCCTAGGACGAAGCCATGCCTCGCGGCAAGGGTCGTCTGGTGAGATTGATTCACGCAAGGCTGGTATTGGACAGCGCGGCTTTACGTTGTTCGAGATGCTTCTCGTTATCTCGATTATTGGCATTGTTTCGGCGATTGCCGTGCCTCAATTCAGCAAATGGAGAGATAAACAGGCGGTCAACAGTGCGAGCAAGACATTACTCTCGCACATGAAACAGGCGAGAGTGATCGCCATGGCAGAAAATCGCAGCGTGAGGATTTCTTTTGCGGCGAACAGCTACACATATGATGACGATGAAGGCGGCATATGCGGTTTGTGCAAGCCCCAGACGGTTCCTTATTCCACGTTCTCCAATAAGTTGAGTATTGCGCCGACAACAATGCGCACCTTCAGCAGTCGGGGCACAGTGAACTCAGGAAGCATGACATTGACGGCCGGTGATTCCAGTCTTGTATTGGTTTTGAACATTATCGGCAGGGCCTACCAGCAATGAAACTATCGACAACAGGCAGGCAATATGGTTTTACGCTGATTGAAATTCTTGTCGTGCTGATGCTCACGTCCATCGCCCTTTTGGCGCTTGGCACATTTTCACTTTCAGTCATGGATTCCGGAACGGTCTCGCGTGAGCGTCTGACAGCCGTGCATCTGGGCGAGCAGGTGATTGAGGAATGGCAACGGAACATTAATGATCAATTGCCCGATATTAATTTGGATTGCTCGATGGATGCATCGGTCGCATCAATCACGATGGTAAAAGGTACAACCGTTACTCAGACCTGCGGGCTTACCTCGGGTAACTCTACTGTCGATTTTACGGTGGAGGCTTCGGTGGCTGATGCCAATGCTCCGCTGCCGAGCAATTTAAATGCTCTGCAGTCCATGTCGGGGACAGTGGCGTTTCCCAATATCCCGATGGTGAAGCTTATCGTAGTTAGGTGGGACCACAAGGGTGTGGGTAAGTCCATTTATCTTACGCATCTGACGCGCGGAGGGCAGTAAACATGAAGTTATATGTGATGGTGCCGCACGAGAAAGTCAGGCAGGCCGGATTTACACTTATCGAACTGATGATTTCCATGGCTATCGGTTTATTGTTGTTGCTCGGCATGACTATGATGTTTACCAGTGATGCCAAGGTATCCAAAACGCTTGCTTCGCGCACCGAGAGTTTGGGTGATCTGTATCTTGTCAGTCAGATACTGCAAAGCGATTTGCGCGGCTCTGTTTCCGACCCTGCTCCTGCATACCCTGCAGACCTTCAGTCGGGTGGTCGTAAGCCTGCTGGAACATGTACTTCTCCCAACAATCAGAGTGTCAGCCTTCCGGACAATTACCCCAGCAGCTTCACCGAATTGCCCTACTGGGATGCGACATCCAAAACACTGACCTATCAGGACCCGGACGGAAATACCGGGATTATCCAGTATCAACGGACGGAAAATGACAGAATCTACTGGCTTAGGCCGGATCCCTGCGTGTATCAGTTTGAGGAAATCGTTCGCGGATTGGATCCGGCTTCGGGGATGACAGTGATTGCCTCGGGCACTTCTCCGAAGGTATATACCATCACGCTGAAATCGGCCTTCAAGAATGAGGACCGTGATATCAGGACGCTTGATTTGTCCTTCAAGGCGTGGGCGAGGAATTGAATATGTCGAGCCAGCCGGTCAACCATCGGGAGTCCGAGCAGGGCTTTGTGCTGGCTACTGCCCTGGTCATGTTATCTCTTCTGACCCTGATGGCAGTGTCGATGTTCTTTACCGGTCGGACATCCGTGCATGTGAGTAGCAGTGCACAGCACAGTACTGAAGGTCATTATTTTGCCGAGACGGCCGTGAACTACATGATCTGGGCGATGCGAAACGATGCCGAATTCGACAGCTTTGATTATGGCGGTGGCGCCTTGTTCGCTGAGCCGCCGGGGACGGCCAGCGCTGCGGCGATCGGCGACTGGAATGAGTTGATCGATAATTTTGCCGATCCCGGGCCTACTGCAATTAGTGATTCGACGGCCGAAGGCACCTCCGGCCAGCTGATGTATTACGATAACAGGCCTCTTGCATCGCGTTCGCTGCGCTGGCCGTTGCCGACATCCGGCGGGGAGCCGGTGTATCCGACGATGAATAATATCAGTCACGATTTACCACGTTATATCCGTTTGGATATTGATGCGAGCGGCAATGTCACGCCATCTATTCCCTCCTTGCCGCATATTGACGGGCCGGCAATGGACGGGAGCGACGATGTTCCAAAAAACGGCGCAGTTGTGTGGCTGACTACCGGCAATGCTGCGACGGATTTTGAGCTTGATCCCACGCTTGACGCCTGTTCGGGTGATGAGGTTGTGCTGGCTGAGGTTGCCTGTGATATAAGTCGGGGAAAATGGTTGCGCACCACTGGCACTCTGGCTGACGATGGCGGAGATCTGCATGGTGTGGTGGTGTACGCCATCGGATATGCGGGCGGCAGGCCCAGCAGCATTATCCGTGCACAAATTAAGTGATATGCTTGCAAAAATAACGCTTCGTGACTATGTTGCAAATCCTGGCTCACTTGTGAAATGTCACCTGAATCGGTGATTGTGAAGTGGAAAAGCAAATTTGAGAATTGTGAGGGCAGTCACATAGGGAATACATAAGGGGGATCAAAGTTCGCTCATCTTGACGGAGAAACGAATGCACCAAAAAGAGGGACATTCGAAAGAGGCGTCAAGCGGAGGCATAAAATGAAAAAAACGATTAATAGTATTTCTCTCATGGTATTCGGTACGGCAGCTTGGCTGGTATGCGCGGTGGCCATGCCTCAACAGCAAGGCTCGGATCAGTCCGGGGTGGTTTCAAGCGTTGCCCGGCTTGCTATAAGCACAGCCTATGCAGATGATAAGAGTGACGACGACGAGAGTAAGAACAAGAGTGCAGGAAGCTCCAGCTTTTCGGTTACCAAGACGGTCCCCGTTTGTGTAAGCATTGCGCTGCTTAAGGAACACCAGAGCAATGATCAGGCTGCAGAAGCCGGTAAGGCCAAAGATGAATACAGCAAGGCTGAGGAAGAGCGCGGTAAGAAAGAGGATCTGGACAAGCTGAAGTCAGACGAGGATGATAAGGCCAAGGCGGAGTACGAATACGCCAGCAAGTCTGAAAGCGAAGGTGATGATAAAGGCAAGGCTGATCATGAAGGCTATGCCAAAAATTATGAGGACAAGTCCAAGGAATATGAGGACAAGTCCAAGGAATATGAGGACAAGTCCAAGGAATATGAGGACAAGTCCAAGGAATATGAGGATCAGAGTGCTGTGTATGCCGATGCCCTGGCCAAGATCGAGGCTGTTCAGGGCAACTGCAAGACGGTGGACAGTGAAACTCGCCAGTTCGTGCCGGGTGTGTGGATCAATGGCAGGGCTGAAGAGGTTACTGCCAAACTCAATTCCGCCGGTGGTGCAGGTGACTTGATCGATGTTGCAGCCGATAGCTTGGATGCATCGATGGAGTCCTATCGCGAAATTCGCGGTGAATAAAATTAAGCGCTAGTACAAGGCTTAAAGGAAGGAACGCGCCCCCGTCCCGGGGGCGCGTTATCTTGCTTAGAGAGGGCGCGAAAGCGTTCAAATATAGGGGGAAATAGAGATGAAAGGAACAAAGTTGTTGTACGCAGGTTGTGTTGCTTTATCGATGGTTGTGGCCGGTGGAGTGACATTTGCAGGCGATGGGGGCGGGTCGGATAAATCCGATTCGGATTCGAAAGCAAGCTCCGAGTCAAATTCGAAAGCAAGCTCCGAGTCAAATTCGAAAGCAAGCTCCGAGTCAAATTCTGAGTCAAATTCGAAAGCGAGTTCCGAGTCAAATTCCGAGTCAAATTCTGAGTCAAATTCGAAAGCGAGTTCCGAGTCAAATTCGGAAGCAAGTTCCGAGTCTTCGAATGCAGAATCGAATTCCGATTCAAATTCCGAATCTCAACCCGAGAATGTCAGCGTAGTTGAACCTTCAAGCGGCAGGTCGATTGCAGTCAGCGGGGGGAGTGTCGTCGAAGTAGATTCATCTACGGGCGAGATCCAGATCAGTGAGCCGATTCAGGAATCAATCAATGTTAATCCTACAGCAAGTCAGGTTGCGGTGATCGACCCTGTAAGTCATGGAATCGTTATCCTTGAGGCTGCAGATTCTGTATCTGTCGAGTTTGCTCCGACGGCAAGCACTCCGGCAGCAAGCACTCCGGCAGCAAGCACTCCGGCAGCAACCAATAGGTGGGGGCGTATTATCATTTACAGCATTTCGCCCAGAGATGAAGTTTGTGATAACGCTGCGATTGTTTGTAAGTCTCTTGCCCAGTTGAATGCTGTGGGTCGTGATGTGGCGAATGCATGTAATGCTCTGGGTGAACCCGGTGCTTGGGTTGGTGAATGTGACACACGTCTTCCGGATGAGGAGTATCAGGTACGCCCTGAGGCTGGTTCAATGAATTACAGAGAAGTGCACGGTCAGTAATATGCAGAAGCATCAGAGGGGGAGCGATTCCCCTCTGATGGTTTGACGGAAGAAGCCTCTCCCTCAGTTTGATGTGCATCACTTTTCTACTCAGTAAGTTCTGTTAGGATAACTTGACAATATTCCTTTATATCAAGTATGTTACATTACTTTGTGATAGTAGCTCATAAACTGAGAGGTGGAAGTTGAATCTGTTTGCCCGCAAGTCGGATGTTTTGATTGCTGTGGATATCAGTTCCGCAGCCGTCAAGCTTGTCGAGCTTGGCAAGGTGCGCGGTGGTTTTGAGCTTAAATCCATGGCGATAGTCCCGTTGCCTCGCGACGTGATCGTGGAAAACGAAATTATCGATTCCATGACAGTCACGCAGGCTTTGATAGATGCTGTTCGAATTGCATCTCCATCCTCGCGTAATGTGGCGTTTGCCGTGTCTGGCAACGCCCTGATTATCAAGACTGTGAATATGCCGCCGATGAGTGAGCTTGACCTTGAAGCTGCGATTGAATTCGAGGCTGACCAGCATATCCCGTATGATATGGAGGATGTGTACCTCGACTTCCAGATTCTGGGTATGACCGAAGACGGCTCGGAAATGGAAGTGGTGCTGGTGGCCTGCAAGCGGGATGTGATCGAGGCCTATCAGCAGGTGATTCAGGAAGCAGGGTTGACGGTCAAATGCGTCGATTGCGCTGTGTTTGCGTTGGAAAATGGTGCCGAGATCCTGTTGGATAAAGTGATGCCCGACTCTGTTGCCGACCCCGATGAGGAAGCTGCGTCTTCAAAGGTCTATGCGCTGGCCAATATCGGAGCCAATTTCACCAATATCAATATCATGCATGGCGGGCAAATGGCGTTTGCGCGCGACCAGTTTTTCGGCGGCAATCAGCTGACCCAGGAGATTCAGGAAGCGCATGGCATAAGCTTCCAGGCTGCCGAACAGATGAAGCTGGATAACTTCGCCGGCATTGATGCTAATGCGATTGAAAATTATTTTACCGCTCTGGCAGACGAACTGGTGCGCACGCTGGATTTCTACGCGGTGCGGCATGCCGATTTTCCGGTGCGGAATCTTTTTCTCAGCGGTGGCGGGGCGCTGGTTCCCGGAACTGCGGAACAGATATCCCAGCGTCTGGGAATTGATACGAACGTGTTAAATCCTTTTCCGGAAATAAAGGCCTCGCCAAAGAAGTTTTCTGCTGATTATCTGGAACATATGGGCCCCATGATGTTGGTTCCTGTTGGTTTGGCCCTGCGGGGTTTTGACAAATGATTCGCATTAACCTGTTGCCATACCGCGATATGCGACGGAGAGGCCAGATTCTCAAGTATATTCTTGTTGCGCTGGTAGGTTTGATTGTGACCGGTTTGCTTCTGCTTGCATCATACTCCTGGACAAATATGGAATTGAGCGACGCCAAGAACAGTTTGCAGGGTATTCAGCTGCAAAACATTGCATTGAAGAACAAAATCGGCGAATTGAGCAAGTTTAAGGAAGTTCAGGCAGAAGTTCAGAAGAAACTTGAGCTGGTGGATAAGCTGCAACGCGGCCGTTTCCGCAGCCTGCAGTCCATGCAGGCTTTGTCAGAGTCTATTCCGAAGAATGTATGGCTAACTCGGGTAACGGATAATGGCAGCACGATCAGCATCAGTGGTCTCGGCGAGAGCAATCGGGCGGTATCCGGTTTCATGCGTGCGCTTGAAGATCAGAAGGTGTTTTTCGGGGTGAGTTTGCAGGTTATCAAACGCGAAAGCATCGGCGGGGTGGCCTTGCGCAGTTTTTCGCTGACCATGAATCGTATCGACATTGCTCCTCCGGCTGACGCACAGGATAAAATCGCCAACCCGGATGGAGGAAAGGCATCATGAATTTGCATCTTCCGCAGCTTGATGCCCTGCGCCCTGTTCTGGCCTTGCCGGTTTGGCAGTGTATTTCCGGGCTTGTTGCTGTTATCGCCTTATTGATCGGAGGCTATGTGTTTTCCTTCTGGATGCCTTTGCAGGACGAGATCAAGAGCGTGAATGACAACATCCAGCAGCAACAGACCATATTGCTACGCCAGCAGGCCACGGCCAGAGACCTGCCCCGCAAGAAGCTGCAGTTTGAGGAAATGAAAAAGCAGCTCGCGCTTGCAAGCAGCATGCTTCCTGAAAAGTCACAGATCCCGGATCTGCTGGATGGGGTCAGCAGGGCGGGAAAACATGCCGGTCTGGAATTCAGTATCTTCCAGCCTATGCCCGAATCGAAGAAAGATTTGCATGCCGAAGTTCCGGTAACCCTGAATATGACCGGAACCTTTCGTCAGATTGCATTGTTCCTGAGTACCGTGGGTGAAATGCAACGAATTGTGGATGTGAAAAATCTGAATTTCGTGCAAGGCAAGGATGGCGCTCTTAAGGTGAACGGGCAGGCGGTGACTTATCGACTGCTGGATGATAATGAAATCAAACAGATTCAACAGAAACCAGCCCAAGGCGGCAGAAGGCGCTAGGATGCTGGGAGGTGATATGATGGGTACCGAATTCTATACCAAGGGCTTGGCAGCTGTGCGGAGTGCCGGATTGATGGCATTGATTCTGCTGATGCCGTTTGCTGCGAGCGCTTCTGAAATCACCTCGCTGTCGCTGGAAAAGTCATCCCAGGGTGATGTTCTAAGCATCAAGTCCGATGGGGAGCTGGACTATCAATCTTTTGATCTGAGTGCGCCACCGCGTCTGGTGCTCACCTTTCCGGGCGCTACCTTAAGCAAGCAAGTCGAGGCGATCGAAGGCGGCGATGCCGGCGTGAGCAATGTTTCGACGTCGGTGACCAAGACCGGAGCCCGTGTGGATATCACCTTGTCCAAATCGCTGGACTACAAGGTTGAGCAACAGGACCACGCGCTGGTTTTCCACTTTTCTCCTGCCGACGCGAGCAGCGAAAAGGTTTTGCAGGAAGCTGCGGTGTTGAAAGACTTTTCCATAGTGGACAAAGGGGACATGACCGAATTGGTTGTGCGTGGCGAGCATATGAATGCCAGTCATGATGCCTTTGTTACCAACCACGGACGCACACTGATCATGGATTTCTGGGGTGCGACATCGCTGTTGCCCAAGGAGCATTTTCCGGCTGCGACCCAGAAGGTGCAGAGTGTCACCGTTGGTGAAGCCAAGGG
>Ga0210053_1003788_pt1 | contig 12068 bp, 8 predicted proteins | sample CryGeymeta201512_FD_185467 | JGI IMG/M metagenome (GOLD analysis project Ga0210053, IMG submission 185467) | Groundwater microbial communities from Crystal Geyser aquifers in Utah, USA - Crystal Geyser metaG 2015-12 (SPAdes) (version 2) | ecosystem: Environmental > Aquatic > Deep subsurface >... | reverse complement strand
GTATAGGGATGGCGGCAGATAACTCTTGGGTCGCAGGCGCAAGCGCGGGTAGATCGGCTGCCTGGGTCAGTCCCTCGCGGATGGCGTACACGGCGGCTTCGGTGCGCGAGGTCACGCCAATCTTGGCAAAGATGTTGCGTAGATGCACCTTGACCGTGTTGACGCTGATGAACAAGTGACGCGCGATCTCCTTGTTGCTTGCGCCGGTGGCAAGCAGTCGTAAAGTCTCGCGCTCGCGTTCGCTTAATGTGTCATTGGCTGGCATAATCTTCATCAGTCAAACCTGCCGCGCTCGAGGCGCTGGCTCCCAAATTATATTCGATGAGGGAGGTGTGTCAACGCTACGCGGGACGTCGTGAATAGGGAGACCATCGAACAACGTCAAGGGATACAAATAATTTCGTAAACCCGAGCCTTGGGCAGGAACAATACGGTCTGATACCAATCAGGATGGTTTCTCAATTGTGAATCATCAAAACTTTGTTTCGTTCCGCCAACATAGATGTAGGTGATTTCGTATTTACAAAGCATATCGAACGTACTCTGCTGACCAAAGTCCAATGTATCAGGCAGACCAAATGTTTGTCTGTTTGCCAACGATGGTATCCAAATCCCTGCGTCCGCCCCCACATATCCTTCAGACACGTTCGATGCTAATACTCTTAGTTCTGTTGTCGAGACCAATATCCGTGAATCCAACGGCAGATTCTTATCAATCCAGTCAAAGGCCACCAGATCATCATAACTCACGATTTTGCAGCAGTCGGACGGATAGAAATTGTAATTCACGAACGCGTTGAGCAATATTAATCCCAAAAGGGAGCTGTTGGCTAAAATGCGTACACCTTTATAGAAGTTACCTCGTTTTTGCTGCGTATCTAATAAATATTGCTCCAACCCGGCGTACCCCAATCCGCCGAGGAGGGACAAGGGGAAATATAGGATCATTTCGACAAATGGTCTGTCAAGTAAAGTCAGATAGCCATAACCTGGTAGTAGTCTGACAACTGGAACAAACAGGCTGGAGAGCAGAAAGAAAATCGCCAAGGTACTTGATAATGCCATGTGTGGGAACGCTTTGAATGCAAATGGAGATAACAACAAAATTATCGAAGTAAATAGAAATCCATTTCGAATGTATGGGTCGAATACCGCCTTGAGGATATCTGACGATTGCACAAATATGACCCCTATTAGCATTCCACCGAGCATCAGGCACAAGATCAGGGATCGGATTGATTTAGGAGAATTGCACCACCATTTTGCCGCTATCCAGGATGCAAAAGCGATTCCAATAATAATCGCTGACCTTGTATGGATAAGACTGGATATGAAAATTCCTAAGCCAAGTATGGCAAAAAGCCCCCATTGTTTCGATGGGCCATTTCTGTATTGAAAAGCGATATAGGCTATGCTCGATACAAACTGGATAACAACCAGGCTGGTCAGCGCGGGATATTTACCCCAATTTACTGCATATGCTGGCATGTACCAACCGAAACTGGCTAATAGAACAGCAAGTAATCCGGCGTTGTCTGACTTGGTTTCATGTCTAATGATAAAAAAAATTGGTATTGGTATGATAGCCAGAATAATTTGCCCCAAAATCAGGATAGTATCTTTCACATCCCCCTGTACAGCAGCGGTCAGGACTGCGGCGAGTAAATGAAACCCCAGGTGATAATATCTCGAAACGGGCAAACTCGATCGAAAGATCGACTCTGAGGATTTATAAACCTCCAATAGATTTTGTATGATTCTGTAGTGTTCTGCCGAGTCGAAATACAGAGGAACGATAGCTTTAGAGACGAAGGTCAGACGAAAGAAGATGGAGACGAAAAAAATCGAAATCAATGCCAGTAAAGGTAATTTAGGCCCTTGCACAGGCGTCTTCTTCATCCGATAATGCAGGAGGAAGGCGCCAAGAGACATAATCGTCAAGACGATGAATATGCTCATTCCGGTTCTGTGAAAAACCCCCTGCGAGAAGATAAATAACGTCCCAAGAGAGACGGGTAGTAAACATCCTCCTATGCTAAAAGAAAAATGTTCGGCGGCAGTCAGGTTGTCTTTCGAAATTGCTTTCAACACGGGCGAAACAGCGCCGTACCCCAATAATAAGATCAACAAAACCCCAACCACAATATGCCAGTGATTCGAAAGGACCAACAAACCGTCGAGCAATATGTTCATTCACGGCTATGGATAAGAAGGATACGAGTTGACAGCCGTTGCTGTAGGGGTGGCTTGGGATGGTGGCGTTGGGCTGATTTTGGTAGTCGAAACTGTTATTGGCGTCGGAAGCGCAAGAGACGAGATGACCAAACTTCCTTTGGCGATCAGGTGGTCCTCGGTTTTCGAAAAGACCTCCAGTTCTATCGTTTCTCCAAGGGGAATTTGTTCCCCTACGCAAGAAATACTGGTGGGGAACCCCTCGACTCTCTGACATTCATATACAATTTCATTTCCATGCCACCGAATTTTTAAATAGAAATCCGGGAAAGATAAACCTGGGGTTATAAAGTTGACCAGCATCCCGCCCTCAGTTTCGACGCCACATGATACGACACACAACCCGGAAGGATCAGCGCCGCAGTAAGTTATGTCGAGAACAGGCTGACTGCCTGTAGGGGATGGATGCGCAGGCTTTGAATTGGCGTTAATGAAAACCTTATATCCCCAAACTCCCATAATGGTTAAGGCAACAAAGATGGCGATGCCTATTGCAAATCGTTTTTGCTTCATAGTGCCTCCTCGTATGATATGTATTTGGTAAGCACCAGCTTGCTTACCGCATTGACAAATTGTAGTCCTGATAGCTGGCTCAGGGAGGCTTGCGCTGGTTCTCCTTATAGAGTGAGCGGTGAATGATGACAACCGAGGCGGATTCTGCTTTTCATCTCAATTGAGGGTTGGTGATGTGCGAGTAAGAGTATCCCATCCAGGGTGGCCGAACCGCCGCTCCAGGCGTAATCCAGGTAGGCAAGCGTGGGCAGCGCGGAATCACCGTTGGCATTGGTTGTGAGGATTTGCGGGGGAACAGCCAGAATTTTACCCACCGCCTGAGCGAGGTAGACCCAGCGCCCGCCGAATGCGTCCGACACGGCGTGGCCGTCTTCGTTGGAGTAAAAATACTTCAACGTTGCACTGTAACGCTCAGTCCGCCAGGAAAAGCCCTAAACTTTACGTTACTGGCATTCCTGGCGGTAAAAACGCGCCGGTTTGCGCTATGGGCAAATGGGTATGGTACGGATTTTTCTATGCGACCGGGTCGTCGGGATGGGCGGCGTTCCAGAGGGCGACCAGATCGTCAGCGGATTTGCCGATGTTCTCGCGGTTTTTGATGCTCCCGGTGAAGACGCCGGGGGTGTTCAGACCGTTCTTGACGGCGGTATCCAGGCGGTGCTGGAGGTCGAACGTGCCATCCAACTGGAGGTTGGGAAGGTAGGAGCCTAACCCCTCCAGTTTGACGCCGCGCCCGGCGCGATTGAAGAAGATAACCGCGTCGCGCAGTTCTTTCGTGACCAGGCTGACTTCGCCCTCGTTCAGCCCGGTGCGGTCGGCCAGATAGCGATTGAGTTCCTCGCTCTGTACGGTCTGCCCCAACTCGACCTGGGGACGGTACGCATTGATGGCTTTGATGCGGTTTGCCATTTTGAAATTCTCCTCTCGTGATGGTTTTGTCTGGAATCTGCCAATTTCTTGGGAAGAAATGTTCTATTTCTTCCCAAGGATTATACCATTTCCTGGGAAGAAATATGATTCACATTAGGGTAAATTACATGGTACTGCTGTTCTCGTCCAATCGCACCACGCGCAGGGCCAATTATGGCCAGCGAGATTCCAATCCATACAGGGAGCCATCCGTAGAGCCGTTGTCAACGAGCACGATTTCGAAATCCTTAAAGGTCTGTGCTACCAGGGCGTTCGAGCAACGAGAAAGGTAGGCCGCACTGTTCCAGCAGACGATGATCACAGAGACGTTTGGGGCAAGGCTTTGGGCGTTTGGCTTGCGCATGGTATCTACCGTGGTTATGGTGGCGTCGCCAGGCCACCTGGGCATCATAGGGTGAGCGGTGAATGATGACAACCGAGGCGGATTCTGCTTTTCATCTCAATTGAGGGTTGGTGATGTGCGAGTATGAGTATTTGCCAGGCGTTTAATGTACGACGAGAGGAAAGTGGACTTTATACAAAATATCGACCAACTTTAAATTAACGATCACCTGGGCAGCTCCCGCCGTACCGGCATCAACATCAATAGTGCCAACATAGTCCCCAGGCGGGAGCGAGCCAACATTCAGGGTGAAGCCAATCGTTCCCTGTGTAGCTGTCTGTCCCGTAGGCGTATCCATCGTGATCAAGCTGGGGGTCTGACTGGTTGCCGTCCATTGCAACGTGCCGCCTCCATCGTTCTGGATGGTAAAGGCACCCTTGTTCACCGAATAATTCAGCCCGGCCAAGACAGTAATAGTAGATGGCACATTGAGTATGGGCGCTCCCGTATTGACAGATTTTACAATCCCGCCTTCCTTCGTGATCACATACAACCAGTAATCTGTATCCACCGGCGGCGAGACCTGTACCGAGCCGCTGGGCGAAGATGGTATCGTAACGCCATGATCTATCGCCACATCCAGGAAGGTTCCGGCGGTCACAGACCAGTTGAGGGTGACCGGTGAGCTGCCGCTGGCGGTAAACGCGGCGGCCGGAGTAGGCGCCTGAGAAATACTGGCTATGAAATCCGTGCCGCCAACCGACAGCGTATGCGTGCCGGTTCCCGCAGAAGAAACCCCGGCGTTGCCAGTCACTGCCTGCCCATCGAAGGTGACCGAACCGCCGCTCCAGGCATAACCGAGATAAGAGAGTGTGGGCGAGGCCGGGAAACCGGCGTAACGCCGCCAGGCCAAACCGCTCGTGTGAAGGACATCTCCTGTGCCATCCAGTAAGTGCGGCGCGTTGGCTTGAAGCTGGCGGGAAGCAAAAAACGAGAACCCCGGCTCCTGCTCTGCTGTTCGAAGCAGCTTTTCCAACCAATCCGGATCAGGAAAAGCGTCGGTATTGAGCAAAGCCAACCAGTCCCCATGCGCCAAGTGAGCGCCCAGGTTATTCGCCGCCGCAAATCCTACATTTTGATTTAACCGTGTGACCTTTATATCCGGCCAACGCTGTTCCAGCCCATCAACTGATTTATCAGTAGAACCATTATCTATCACCAGGACTTAAAAATCAGTAAAAGTCTGGCGCACCAACGCCTCGAGGCAGCGCGGCAAATGCTTTAGACCATTCCAGTTTACTATAATAATCGAAACGGCTGGGATTGGCACCAACTCTCCATAATCAGACGTCGGTCAATATCCGCAATTACTTCTGGAAGTCTTTACGCCTTTCCATTAAGTACAAATAGCGTTCTGACTCAAGCAACTTTACCGCTTCGCGAATGTCAAATCGTTCCTGGAAGATCTCCTCAAAATCGCCTTGTGCATATTGAGTGAAAATATCTTCTCGGCTTTTGAGCAATTTTTGCACCTGCGAATCGGACTTGGGGACAAATTCAATCACCAGCCAGTGGCACATGTCATAAAAGAACTCTGCCAGTTGTGAAAAAGGTACATTATTGGAGATCGCCATATGATGGATCAGCGCCAGCGCCAGAACAACATCCACGGGGCCTCGCTCACCCAATGAGCGACGTTCGCGGTTGTGCCAGCCAAGCGCCGGGCTGGGGTTGGTCAGGTCGAGTACAAGGGGAAGCATATTAGGCTTTCTTTCAGCCTTGACCTGACGATAATTTTGCTCGACTGCTGCTGGATCTACATCAAAGGCGATCGTGTATCCTCCAGCCTGACTGGCCAACCGGCTGAAGATGCCCGTATTTGCGCCCAGATCCCAAGCAGTCTTTGGCTTGATGCGCTCCATCCATTCCGAAACCAACTGTTTTTTGTGCACAAAGGCTGCATCGGTGTAATTGGTAATCTCATAATAGTTGCCCCATTCGGTCCCTGCTGGCTTCCACTTCAGTCTGTGGACAGTAGACTCCAGACTTTCGACCAATCCAAGCATTGCTTGTTTGCTCATACCTACATTAGATTTTGATTTTTCAACAGCTTTATCCGCATACTTTTGCTGTACTTTCGCGTGCAAGAAAATATGCGTAAGCAGCCCGAAGTTGAGCAAGGCACGGCGCGGCAATAGGCAACTGGCCAGGTCAAGTGGAATTCCATCAATATAGATGCGCAGCAACTGGTTCAGGCGCACGTCACGGTAGGCCATCAACGCCAAGGGGGCCATAAAATGCTGACAAAACTGTCGGTAAGCCACCCATGGCTCTCCTTCACGATATTTCTCGAAGGAGAGTGTATCTATCAACGCGGCCTTGCCGTTGTAAAATTGGATGTTATAGGCACTACTATCTTTGAGCGAAAGGCCAAGTTTCAGAGCACGTTTCTGGATCGAAAGCGTGGCCAAGGCAGCCTCTTGCAGTTCGCCAAAAGACCACTCGTAAGGATATGAGATGAAGGGTACCCGTTCTGGTTGGATAATTTTGTAACTCAGGCCAGGTTCAGCAGGCTTGACGTCGGCTTCGCGATGAGGAACAAGCAAGCCAACTTTAACTAGTTTATCATACAAGCCGGAACTCATTAGTAAGTCATAATCCGCGGCGTAAGAACGGTTGACCTGCCGGTATAAAATCCCAGCGCGAAAAAACAGGAATCCGCTCGGGTCCCGGAACGAGGCGCCGAGGCGTTCGTTACTTGTCATCTTCATCGTCCCCATCGGTTTCAGTCCCAAATTTATCAGACTTGGATTTAGTGATGAGCCGTTTGATCTTGCCCCAAAATAAACGCAGGGCCACTCCCACACCTAGCAACACCGCGAGAAGTATCTGTAGAAGCATGCTTCCCGTACCAGGGTCGAGATAGGCGAGAGGCACTGAAAGTCCAGACAAAAGATGGGGGGAGAAATACATGGTGTGCTCCTTATTTTATGGAATAGCTATTTGTTCGGTACCAACTGTATCGGTATCGTTTGTGGAAACTTTGATACGTCGTATCCGCTCTTTTTTAGGTGGTCTAAGATCATAGAAATCGCTTGTTCTGGCAGAGGCATATCGTTCTTCTCACACGAGGCGGTAGACCCACCCACGTCCCCATATTGTAATCCGGGGTTTTTTAGAAACAACGAATACCAGCGATCGCAAACAAACAAGTTCACAACCCCCAGTTGATAAAAGGGGGGAATCAGCCTGCCCTCATATAAACCATTTGCCATTTTTATATGTTGTTCACTTGCGGTATTAATAGAGAAAATATTCCTTTGAGGGACATCCTGAAGAAGCGATTGTCCGCCCATCCAGTCAGGCCGTGAAATCCCCAAATAGTCGAGAATGGTAGGCGCAATATCCAACAGTTGAACGTTTTGTTGGATCGTCCCCGCATGTTCTCCATCCGGAAACCAGAACAAGAGGGGGATTCTCTTCCGATAATTCCACTTCATCCCGTGATCAGAGTAGATGATAACAATAGTGTTGTTTAGTTCTCCCGTTTCGGATAAATGCTCGAAAACCTTGTCGACATCATTATCAAAGTCCAGGATTGCATCATCATAGAAATCCGCCATCCAGTCCGCATCCTGAGTTTCACCAGCCGAAAACACGCTTTGGAGCAGTTTAAATCTCGGGCCATGCGTCACAAGCATGTGGACTTGAATGAAGACGGGGCTCTTAGACTCATCAATAATTGACAGTATCCTGTCAATCTGTTGTTGCGCGCTTAAAGAGGACCCCTCTTCTGTTACCAGTTTGTATGGGTTCAGCATGGTGTTGAGGTAAAAGGCGTGTTGAAGGCGTTCCGTCAGTCGTTCGAGTATGACGAAATTAAAATACGCACTCCCCCCATCACCCAGGTATTGGTTTATGATAGTAAAGAGGGTCTTGTTTTCTGAACGGTTATTGGCCATGTCAAACCCGTTCAGTAAGTTCCGAGTATAAGCATCAGCCTGGTAGGGATCAGTAAGCTGAACCGTTCGATACCCCATCTGCCCGAGAATTCCAGGCAAGTGCTGGTATGAATCGGCCCCCGTCAGGATATCAGGGGAATAATACATGCGAGTCTGAGTGGGCAATTTGCCCGTCAGGACAGATGTCAGCGAACCGGCCGTATTGCCAGCGTTGGAGAAGGCGTTTTCAGCCATGAGGGCGTTGCCCATAAGCTTACGCATGTTGGGTGTGGTATCACGCTCATATCCATAAATCGACAGATGGGTCGCATCCAGCCCATCCGTGCTCAACAAAATAATGTTGGGAAGAGACAAGACCCCCTCCCCAGTGTCTGGCATCCCCACATTCAGATCAGCGTTCGCTCCCGGCGATTCGATGACAATAACAACGAGCGATACAAGTAACAGGGAGAGAACTAGATACGTCTGCACTTTTGATGGCTTTCGTACTACGTTCCCCTGTAAACCAACCCTCCCCCACAGAACTCTATAAATAACTACACATAAAACGACGAAAAGAAGCGCATAAGCAGTCCTCCATACTCCCGTGGTCGAAACGACACCAAACTTGAACATTGTGTAAGTGAAATTGTCAATCAATATAAACGCAAGAGACCCAAAAACCAGCGCCGGAATCAAAGTGCCTACCCCAATCAATACCTTGGTCAGGCCTTCGCGCCTTATCATCACATCAAGTCCGGCTAGAACTAACACGAAGACCAGCCCCGGAAGTGCCAGTGCAAAGGCAGATAACAGAAAAACACTGATCCGTTGATAAAAATTCATCGCCGACATGAAGGATGTCTTCGTGAGAAAGAACAACCATTCCATAAATACGTATAAATAGACCGCTATCGCGGTGGAAATAAACAGCCTCAACCAGTTTGAAGGGATTTTCTTTATCTGTTTATTCAAGGTTTCCTGTCCTTTTTATAGAATCAATGTTCTTTTTGAGCTATTTTCTAACTACCTTTTGCACAGTCCGCTTGAAGAGGTACAAGGAATTGCTAGTAGAAGGTGAGGGAGTTATTGTGTCATTGGCAACTATGGTTATGACACGAGGAAAAATGGGAGAGTGGCTAAACCACGAAACACGGGAGGTCAAATGTCGTTATTTTTTGAAACGAGCGATCGGTGTTACATCACAAGTCTCATATCTTTCAACATCTTACAGAACTTGCTTTGAACACGATCTACAGAAAATCTCTCTTGAACAAAAGCTAAACCATTTTGCGATAATTTCTCCCATAGTTCAGTTGAATTGTAAACTCGCACAACGGCTTCCGCGAACTCTTCGGGAGTGTCAGCTACAAGAACATGGATTCCATCCTTGAGTTCCATTCCTTCTGCAGCCATGGATGTTGCAACACAGGGCACGCCAAATCCCAGGCTTGTTACCACTTTCCCTTTTACTCCTGCTCCATATCTTAAAGGGGCTACACTTAGCTTACACCTCGAATAAAGACCATCAAGGTCTGAAACATGGCCGAGTATAACTATATCACCTTTTCTGCCCAATTTCCTTACTTTCTTCGGCATGTTGCTACCCGCTATAAGAAACCTACAAGCTGGTACTTGTTTTTTTATAAGCGGCCATATTTTATTGACAAAGAAAAAAACAGCGTCTACATTGGGCAGGTGATTATATCCCCCTAGAAAAAGGACATCACTACGCCCTTCAAATCCGGTCGATCGGCCAGGTATCTCCCTCGGCAACGGAATAACAGTCGCTTTTACCTCAGGTGCACAATCGCGAACAACTTTATATTCAAATTCACTAACAAGAATTGTTTGGTCAGCCTTCCGCATAACAGATATTTCTTGTTCGCGAGCTTCCCTTGCTTGCTCAAAACTTGCTTTTGAATCACCTAGTGCTGCTGCACGTTCTTCTCGGAGAAAGTGTAAATCAACTGTGTTGAATACAATTCGCGCGCGAGGCGAATATTGACGAACCATATCAATATACTTAGCGGCGGTAGGTGCTCGGGATAAAAACACAAGGTCAAACCGTTTTCCCTCATCTTTTAGAAAATCCTCAACGGATCTGATAAATGGCGCATATTGACATTCAATGCCAATCCCCTGCAAATCTTGGGTGTATCGGCCAAAATAAAGCAAATTTGTTGCGGGAATAAAACTTACTTCGAATCCTAATCCTCTCAACATTCTCAAGAAATTAAAGGCATCAATTGAGCCCGAATCCTGGTCAGGCGTTAGGGTACAAGCATCAATAAATAACGCGAATCGTTTTCTGTAGTGATTACGATATGAGAACTCTTCGGTTGACTCACGCACTCCATAACCCCGGATGGCATTTTTCCACCTCTCCACGAATTTGTGTCGGTTTACTTCTTGGTAATGTTTTATTCCAGCGTTAACATCTGTTCCGGAAGTTGTGCCTTCAACATGGAAGACTTGTGATAACGGCTGATATATAACGCTATACCTGGCTTGACGAACTCTAAAAGCCAAGTCCGTATCTTCATAATAAGCGGGGGTAAATAATTCGTCAAAGCCACCTAATTGTTCCCATAAACTACGCGGGATTACTATACTTGCACCAGAACAATAATCAACTTCTCGTAAATAGTTGTATTCGGGCTTTCGCGGATCATCCTTTCGCCCATAGTTTAGACCAGTTCCATCACTCCATATTACGCCGCCTGCTTCCTGTAATGTACCATCTGGATAGAGAAGCTTAGAACCAACTAGCCCCGCACTAGGAAAATTCGAAAAAGTATCGATAATGGTATCCAACCAATGCGGCAGTACTATCACATCATTATTGAGGAACATAATATATTTTCCTCGTGCAGTCGCCGCCGCGCGATTACAGTTTCGCAAGAAGCCAAGGTTTTGTTCATTTCTAATATAACGAAGCCCCTGACATCTTGTTATTAGAGAACGCGTCCCGTCGGTTGATGCATCGTCAGCAACAATAATCTCAAACTTTGTTTTTTCGTTCGTCATTGCCACCGACAATAAACACCGCAAAGTATCATCCAAGTGGTTATACACGGGTATAACAATAGAAACATCCGGGTCATTTACTGGCTTATTCGAAAATGCTCGGATGACCTTTTTGGTAGACAAATCCAAATTGTCAAAGATGCTTTTGTCAATAGCCGGTATTGCTGGAAGCGGTAAATCCGTCGAACCGGTTGTCTTTCTCCTCGAAAATTTAACCGCACTTCGAATCAAAGCTGTTAATTTCTCAGTCCCCAAAATATTCAGGCTCCTTCGAACGAGACCCGCCAATCGTTCTCTTCTGCTTCCGTGGGGCATGAAAGTTGTTCTAATTCTCCAGAGAACTTGTATCAGCTTCCATGCTCTGCTCCCCTTAATCTCTGCCAAGTACGCATTCAGCGCCTGCACCTGCGCCTCACGCTCCGCTACCTGGGCCGAGAGCGCCTGCAAGGCCTGCTCCTTCTCCGCTACCTGCGCCATCAAGGTCTGGACCGCTACTTCCTTTTTATTAAATGTCTCAAATAATTGGAGATTAATGGATTCTACAATACTTATTGTGTGGCTATTCTGTTTTGAAGACATAACATCAAAGGCGTTTTGGAAAGTTTCGTTCCAACGAAATGCATTTCGAGATAAAAGCCAATTTTCTCTGATTGTTTTCTGGGCGTTTTTTGCTAGATAAAATCTTAATTCTTTATCTTCAATCAATTGAATTAAGCAATCTGTCCATTCATCAAGCGAGGTGGCTAACAATCCATTCTGTCCATGTGTTACAACATCTGCATAGGTTTCAAGACGGCTAAATACCCCCGGCACCCCTAACGCGCTGTACTCAAAGAATTTTATTGGGCTTTTACACCTATTGAATAGGGTATCAATTAATGGTGCAATAAAAATATCAGCAGTTTGGGCTTGGAAAAATGTCGCAAAGTCTTTGTATCTGTAAGTAGTAGCAGGTGACCATTGCACTTGAGTAAGAGAGGCAACCTCAGTAGGCGGTTGTACTCCCCAAAACTGAAAACGTAATTTTTGGGAATAACGTTTAATTAAATCCAGTAATACTGGCGTGATGTACTCCAAGTCAGGTTTGTGTGAATTTCCAC
>Ga0210053_1003783_pt1 | contig 12075 bp, 7 predicted proteins | sample CryGeymeta201512_FD_185467 | JGI IMG/M metagenome (GOLD analysis project Ga0210053, IMG submission 185467) | Groundwater microbial communities from Crystal Geyser aquifers in Utah, USA - Crystal Geyser metaG 2015-12 (SPAdes) (version 2) | ecosystem: Environmental > Aquatic > Deep subsurface >... | reverse complement strand
TTTAGAATTCCTTTTTCCAGGATATTACAAGTAGTGCTTCTTGCTCCTATATCAATAACGGATATCACTCTTTTTTCGTTTTTACTCAAAGAACGTTCGTTCTTTTCCACCCTTCGCTGCGCTTGGATAATTGAAGATCTGGCCAAGGCAAAGGCTTCCGCCTCCAAAGCTTTCATTTCAAGACCGGAAAAAGAAGCAATCTTCTGGTATTGGTTAATTATTTCATTAGGAATCGCCACCACCAAAATTTTCAGGGCGGTCTTTGCTTTGTTAGACACGTCCCCTTGAACTACTGACCAGTCAAGAGTTATTTCTGAAAGAGGAAGGGGAATGTAAGACCTGGCTTCGTATCTGATAGCTTGAGGAAGTTCTTTTTCGCTCATTGGCGGTAACTCAAAATTAGTGAAAAAACTGGCAAAATCAGGAATAGAAAAATTAACTTCTCTTGTCTGGATGCCTGTTTCTCTCATTATAGCAGAAATGGCTCTGGCTATCTCGCGATCGGAAAGTAAAAGCGTATCTTCTTCAATTGTCCGAAAAGCTGACTTTTGCAAAGACTGGATTTTGATTTCTCCGTAATTTTTAAGTTCCCGAGTCTGTCCCTTGCGGCCCAGCTCTACAACTCTTATTGATGAAGTACCAATATCAATTCCTAAAAAATTCTTAGGAGTTTTTTTAATCTTAAATGGGAACCGAATCATTATTTATATTTTACCATTTTAAAGAAAAAGGTCTATGCTCCCACCACAACTTGTTGTGGCGGGAATATGTGGAAAAACTCATAGAATCTAGGATATAATATCTTTAGAAGATTATATCAAAATGACAAAGTTTTTAAACACCATCTATCAGTTTTTGTCTGGCCTTTTATTTCCTCAGTTTTGCTTAAATTGTCAAAGAGAGAAAACTTATCTCTGCCAAGATTGTTTTTCTTTGATTGATATTTTAATCAATCAATATTGTCCTTTTTGCAATCCGCCAAAAATTGTTTTAGACGGCAAGACTTGTTATTCTTGCAGGAAAAGTAAAAAACTTACCGGTCTTTTTTGCGCTGCTTCTTATCAAAATTTTATAATAAAAAAATCAATCTCGCAATTCAAATACGAACCTTACATTAAAGAACTGGCAAAACCTTTAGCTTCTTTAATTATACAGCACTTTCAATTACTTGACTATCCGCCGTCATTTTTTAGAGATAGGTCTGATTTTGCTTTAATCCCCGTCCCTTTGCACAAAAAGAGACGAAGATGGCGGGGATTTAATCAGGCAGAAGAAATTGCTCTCCAGCTTTCTCTATTCTTTAAAATGCCTTTAATCTCGGACTGTTTATTAAAAACAAAACAGACTTTGCCTCAGGTGCAACTCTCGGAAAAAGAAAGAACAGATAACGTAAAAAGCGCTTTTGTTTGCCAGAACAAAAATTTAATAAAAGAGAAAAAAATTCTTTTGGTAGACGATGTTTTTACCACCGGCTCCACCATGGAAGAATGCGCCCGAGTTCTGAAAGATTCCGGCGCCAAAGAAGTCTGGGGAATAGCTGTAGCCCGAGAATAAAAATTATTTATCGCGCCTTAATTTTTCAGCTTTCCGCAGTTGATAAGCTAATTTATTAAACGCCAAATCAAACGCCTCAATTAAATTCTGGCTTACTTCTTCCGCTTCTAAATTATTCTTGGCAATCTCCAGCCCCAGCCGCACCACAAAGATATTGTGATACCGGTGGTATTTGGCGTTCAATACGAATTTTGCCAACTCCAAATTGCCGTACTGAAACAGACGGGTCAGACGGTCCAATTTTTTCTCGCCTAAATGCTTTTCCAACTCTTCCTGTCCGGCCTTATTAATTTCCTGAAAATAAAAACGTATATTCATATCCCAACTGGCGGACTGTTTTAATCAAAATCCGAACCGATTTCATTAACGGGCGAGCCAAACGCTTCTTTTTCCAATTGGCGGTGTGTATTTGAAAATATCCGAACCGATTTCATTAACGGGCTCGGCGGGCGGAAGCGCTAAAGACCGAACCCCCTTTCCGCCCGCCTCGCCTTGAAGCGGAAGCGAAAAGGACGATTTCAAGTTTTTCTTTGGCGGCAAATTCTTTTATATTTTAGCAAGTTTTACCTTTTTTTCCAAAACAACAAACAAAAAAGCGGAAATTACCGCTATGATACTTCCAAAGATAAATGGCGCGCTAACGTCAATATAAGTCCAAAGCAATCCGGCGATAAGAGAAGCAAAGAAAGTACAAAGGCCAATGGCGGTCTGATAAACACCAAAAGCCGTACCGGATTTTTCTTGGAGAACTAAATTGGAAATGTAGGCCTTGCCTACTCCTTCAGTGAGGGCCATATATATTCCATAAACCGGGAAAAGGAACCAGAGGAAAAGACTGGAATGTGCCAGGCCAAAAAAAAGATACACAGCGGAAAAAAGCAAAAAACCACCCAAAAGCACTTTTTTAGGTCCGATTTTATCAGAAATAATTCCGGCAGGTATTGAAAATATAGCATAGGTAAAATTGAAAAGAACATAAGCCAACACAACCAAAATCAAAGACAAACCCAAATTTTGCGCTCGCAAAATTAAAAAGGCGTCTGAACTATTGCCCAGAGCAAAAATGAAACTGATCAATAAAAAAATCTTAAAAGAGTGGTCAAGGTTACGCCAATTAAAATGAAAGGCAGGGGAAGAATTTGCTTCTTTCTTCTTTTCTTTGACAAAAAAGAGTAACAAGAGAATTCCAATAAAAGCCGGGATAAAGGCGAGAAAGAAGATTAAGCGAAATTTATTATCTAAAAAATGAATTGCCAAAAGAGCTATGAGCGGCCCGACCACCGCTCCCAAAGTATCAAGAGAGCGATGAAAGCCAAATGACCTGCCGCGAATCGAATTTTCCGAACTTTCAGTAATCAAGGCATCTCGGGCAGAAGTTCGCGTTCCTTTGCCAAAACGGTCAACAAATCTGGCAATCAAAACAAAGGGCCAACTAAAAGCCAAGCTTAAAAGTATTTTAGAAATGGCTGAAAATGAGTAACCAGCAACAACAAAAGGTTTTCTTTTTCGCCATTTGTCGGAAAGCCAGCCGGAAACAACTTTTAAGACGCTGGCGGTTGATTCCGCAATACCTTCTATCAAGCCGACAATAGCCACTGGTGCGCCTAAAACACTGGTCAAAAAAATCGGCACCAGAGGATAAATCATCTCCGAGGCCACATCATTAAAAAAACTCACCAACCCCAAAACAAAAACATTTTTAGAAATACCGAATTTGGAATTTTTAAGATTAGATAAAAACATTTTCTTCAATTGCTGTAAATTATCATGATTTTTATTTTATCCCTTTCTTTATTTCTCAATTGTAAAAAGCCTCATTGTATTCAATAGTACCAAAAAAGAACTTAATTCATGGAGTATCGTACTTCCTAGTATGCTAACGACATTAAAAACTACTAAAATACCAGCAAAAAAATGTATAGCTGTGGCTATAAAAAGATCGTTTTTAATTATCCTAAAGATATTTTTCGCTGAAGTTATCATTTTGGGAAGCATCACCAGATTATCATTCAATAAAACAATTTGTGATGATTCCAGAGTAATATCTACCCCCCGTAGGCCCATAGCAATGCCAACATTTGCCTCAGCGAGTGCTGGCGCATCATTAATACCATCGCCAACCATAATTACTTTTTCTCCTTTACTTTTAAGATTCGTAATAAAATCTATTTTATCTTTTGGTAAAAGATTTGAATATACTTCGGTAACGTCGAGTTCTTTAGCAATTTTATTGGCGACAATTTCGTTATCTCCCGTTAAGATAATTAGTTTGTATCCCATGGTGCGTAATTGATCGAGCATGGATTTAGCTTCCGCTCGTAATTGATCTACTATAAAAATTATACCGGCGAGCTTCTTATCAATAGAAATAAAAATCGCAGAATTGCCATTTTCTTCTTTCTCCAGCACATTCTTTAAAATACTATCTGAAATAAAAACTTTAAATTCTCTCATCAGTTCTAAATTGCCTATCAAAATGGCTCTTTTATCTTGACGAGCTGAAATTCCTTTGCCTTTTAAAATTTGAATATCCGTTACGGGAAGAAGTTCTAGATCATTCTCCTTTGCTTTTTTAACAATAGGAACAGCGAGATGGTGCTCAGAATATTTTTCAACGCTCGCTGCCAATTGAAGCAAATTCTTTTGGTCAGTGGACGAAAAAGTGGCGATCTTGCTCAGCTCCGGCGAACCTTTGGTTAGCGTGCCTGTTTTGTCAAAAACAAAAGTATTAATTTTGGTCAGATTTTCACACGCTTCGGCATTTTTTATAAGAATTCCTCTCTTGGCTAAAATACTTATGCCTATGGTTGTAGCAACAGGCACAATAAGGGCAAAAATAACCGGCACGAGAGCAATCCATAAAGCTAAAGCCTGCAAAATATTATGCTGGTAAATAAAAATGACAATAACTAGGGCAAGCGCTACTAAACTTGTGATCTCGGCATACCGGGATGTAAAACGTGACAGCGGGGTGCTTCTTGACTGAGCTTCTTCGACTAATGTCTGAACTTGAGCTATGGTGGAATTTTTGCTGGTATCTAACGCCTGCATCTCTAGATAACCATCTAAATTTATTGATCCGGCAACAATACTATCTCCCACCTTCTTCTTTACGGGTTTTGATTCTCCTGTAACAATCGACTCATCAAAAGATGCTTCTTCGGTTAAAAGAGCACCGTCCACCGGCGCCCTGCTACCCGCTTTAATAATCACGATATCTCCCTTTTCAATATCAGAAATTTTTACTTCAATGATATTATGCTTTTTTATAAAAGCAGTGTCGGGTAAGAATGTCGAAATGTCTTTTATTGATTCCCTGACTCGCCATAAGACGTACTCTTTAAAAACCTGCCCAAAAAGAATCAATAAAACAAAAACAGCCGCTACTTTTGTTTGTTCTAAAAATACTAAAATTAAAATTGTTATTACCACCGGCAATCCTAAATCGATCCTTTTAGATTTAAGAGAAGAACAAATTTCAAGGATAAGCGGTGCCAATCCAGCGATAATGCTCGCAATCAATAAATAGTTTGCCCAATAAATGGAGAGGAAACTAAGAAAAAGCGCCGTGGTAATGGTAATGATGGGTGGTAAAAAAATATAAATTATTTTTTTCATTTCAATAAATCTTCGATTGAAACGCCCAACGCTTTAGCGATTTTTGCCATAGCAAACACTGACGGCTTTTTAATTACGCCTGTTTCAATTTTAGTAAGGGTAGTATAAGGAATATCCGCCTTCCTTGCAAATTCATCTTGCGAAAGTTCAAGTTTTGTTCGTAAAGACCTAATTCTTTTTCCCAATTTATTCTCTTGATTATTGTCCATAATTTGATAACATTAAATTGTTGACAAATAATTCTACCACTATTATACTAACAAATATAATGATAAAAGGCAAGGTTTTAAAAACTAAGAAAAGCCCGCTTCTGGCCAAAATAAAGTTCGAGCCGACATTTTTTCAGGTTCTTTGGCGGTTTGCCTTTTCGCTTCCGCTTCCCGCCTACGCACCGCTTCGGTCGGGCAGGCAAGGCGAGGCGGGCGGAAAGGGGATTTGGTCTTGGCCCTTCCGCCCGCCTGCGGAAGCGACCCTTTCGGATTGGACGATTTCAAGTTTTTCTCCTAAGATAATCAGATAATCTTCCCAACAAATCCGCGATAAACCCCGCCAGAGTTCCTATTATTGCAGCTTTACCAATAATATGCCAGTCAAATCCATTACCTCTAAAGACAAAAATAAGAGCAGCTATCACACCAACAATAATTCCTAATGTTAAACCGCCCCATACAGAATTTCTTCCACCTGAAAAATATAAAATCAATAAAATTCCACTGATAATTGTAAGAATTGTCCAAATCATATAAATTTTTTCTAATCCCGCTTTGCGGGATTGCTTGGCTTTATCTTAATTTGGCGGCAAATTCTTTTATATTTTAGCAAGTTTTACCTTTTTTTCCAAAACAACAAACAAAAAAGCGGAAATTACCGCTATGATACTTCCAAAGATAAATGGCGCGCTAACGTCAATATAAGTCCAAAGCAATCCGGCGATAAGAGAAGCAAAGAAAGTACAAAGGCCAATGGCGGTCTGATAAACACCAAAAGCCGTACCGGATTTTTCTTGGAGAACTAAATTGGAAATGTAGGCCTTGCCTACTCCTTCAGTGAGGGCCATATATATTCCATAAACCGGGAAAAGGAACCAGAGGAAAAGACTGGAATGTGCCAGGCCAAAAAAAAGATACACAGCGGAAAAAAGCAAAAAACCACCCAAAAGCACTTTTTTAGGTCCGATTTTATCAGAAATAATTCCGGCAGGTATTGAAAATATAGCATAGGTAAAATTGAAAAGAACATAAGCCAACACAACCAAAATCAAAGACAAACCCAAATTTTGCGCTCGCAAAATTAAAAAGGCGTCTGAACTATTGCCCAGAGCAAAAATGAAACTGATCAATAAAAAAATCTTAAAAGAGTGGTCAAGGTTACGCCAATTAAAATGAAAGGCAGGGGAAGAATTTGCTTCTTTCTTCTTTTCTTTGACAAAAAAGAGTAACAAGAGAATTCCAATAAAAGCCGGGATAAAGGCGAGAAAGAAGATTAAGCGAAATTTATTATCTAAAAAATGAATTGCCAAAAGAGCTATGAGCGGCCCGACCACCGCTCCCAAAGTATCAAGAGAGCGATGAAAGCCAAATGACCTGCCGCGAATCGAATTTTCCGAACTTTCAGTAATCAAGGCATCTCGGGCAGAAGTTCGCGTTCCTTTGCCAAAACGGTCAACAAATCTGGCAATCAAAACAAAGGGCCAACTAAAAGCCAAGCTTAAAAGTATTTTAGAAATGGCTGAAAATGAGTAACCAGCAACAACAAAAGGTTTTCTTTTTCGCCATTTGTCGGAAAGCCAGCCGGAAACAACTTTTAAGACGCTGGCGGTTGATTCCGCAATACCTTCTATCAAGCCGACAATAGCCACTGGTGCGCCTAAAACACTGGTCAAAAAAATCGGCACCAGAGGATAAATCATCTCCGAGGCCACATCATTAAAAAAACTCACCAACCCCAAAACAAAAACATTTTTAGAAATACCGAATTTGGAATTTTTAAGATTAGATAAAAACATTTTCTTCAATTGCTGTAAATTATCATGATTTTTATTTTATCCCTTTCTTTATTTCTCAATTGTAAAAAGCCTCATTGTATTCAATAGTACCAAAAAAGAACTTAATTCATGGAGTATCGTACTTCCTAGTATGCTAACGACATTAAAAACTACTAAAATACCAGCAAAAAAATGTATAGCTGTGGCTATAAAAAGATCGTTTTTAATTATCCTAAAGATATTTTTCGCTGAAGTTATCATTTTGGGAAGCATCACCAGATTATCATTCAATAAAACAATTTGTGATGATTCCAGAGTAATATCTACCCCCCGTAGGCCCATAGCAATGCCAACATTTGCCTCAGCGAGTGCTGGCGCATCATTAATACCATCGCCAACCATAATTACTTTTTCTCCTTTACTTTTAAGATTCGTAATAAAATCTATTTTATCTTTTGGTAAAAGATTTGAATATACTTCGGTAACGTCGAGTTCTTTAGCAATTTTATTGGCGACAATTTCGTTATCTCCCGTTAAGATAATTAGTTTGTATCCCATGGTGCGTAATTGATCGAGCATGGATTTAGCTTCCGCTCGTAATTGATCTACTATAAAAATTATACCGGCGAGCTTCTTATCAATAGAAATAAAAATCGCAGAATTGCCATTTTCTTCTTTCTCCAGCACATTCTTTAAAATACTATCTGAAATAAAAACTTTAAATTCTCTCATCAGTTCTAAATTGCCTATCAAAATGGCTCTTTTATCTTGACGAGCTGAAATTCCTTTGCCTTTTAAAATTTGAATATCCGTTACGGGAAGAAGTTCTAGATCATTCTCCTTTGCTTTTTTAACAATAGGAACAGCGAGATGGTGCTCAGAATATTTTTCAACGCTCGCTGCCAATTGAAGCAAATTCTTTTGGTCAGTGGACGAAAAAGTGGCGATCTTGCTCAGCTCCGGCGAACCTTTGGTTAGCGTGCCTGTTTTGTCAAAAACAAAAGTATTAATTTTGGTCAGATTTTCACACGCTTCGGCATTTTTTATAAGAATTCCTCTCTTGGCTAAAATACTTATGCCTATGGTTGTAGCAACAGGCACAATAAGGGCAAAAATAACCGGCACGAGAGCAATCCATAAAGCTAAAGCCTGCAAAATATTATGCTGGTAAATAAAAATGACAATAACTAGGGCAAGCGCTACTAAACTTGTGATCTCGGCATACCGGGATGTAAAACGTGACAGCGGGGTGCTTCTTGACTGAGCTTCTTCGACTAATGTCTGAACTTGAGCTATGGTGGAATTTTTGCTGGTATCTAACGCCTGCATCTCTAGATAACCATCTAAATTTATTGATCCGGCAACAATACTATCTCCCACCTTCTTCTTTACGGGTTTTGATTCTCCTGTAACAATCGACTCATCAAAAGATGCTTCTTCGGTTAAAAGAGCACCGTCCACCGGCGCCCTGCTACCCGCTTTAATAATCACGATATCTCCCTTTTCAATATCAGAAATTTTTACTTCAATGATATTATGCTTTTTTATAAAAGCAGTGTCGGGTAAGAATGTCGAAATGTCTTTTATTGATTCCCTGACTCGCCATAAGACGTACTCTTTAAAAACCTGCCCAAAAAGAATCAATAAAACAAAAACAGCCGCTACTTTTGTTTGTTCTAAAAATACTAAAATTAAAATTGTTATTACCACCGGCAATCCTAAATCGATCCTTTTAGATTTAAGAGAAGAACAAATTTCAAGGATAAGCGGTGCCAATCCAGCGATAATGCTCGCAATCAATAAATAGTTTGCCCAATAAATGGAGAGGAAACTAAGAAAAAGCGCCGTGGTAATGGTAATGATGGGTGGTAAAAAAATATAAATTATTTTTTTCATTTCAATAAATCTTCGATTGAAACGCCCAACGCTTTAGCGATTTTTGCCATAGCAAACACTGACGGCTTTTTAATTACGCCTGTTTCAATTTTAGTAAGGGTAGTATAAGGAATATCCGCCTTCCTTGCAAATTCATCTTGCGAAAGTTCAAGTTTTGTTCGTAAAGACCTAATTCTTTTTCCCAATTTATTCTCTTGATTATTGTCCATAATTTGATAACATTAAATTGTTGACAAATAATTCTACCACTATTATACTAACAAATATAATGATAAAAGGCAAGGTTTTAAAAACTAAGAAAAGCCCGCTTCTGGCCAAAATAAAGTTCGAGCCGACATTTTTTCAGGTTCTTTGGCGGTTTGCCTTTCCGCTTCCGCTTTTGGGCGAGGCGGGCCCCGCACAAATCCCTTCGGGATTATGCGGGGTAAACTCCAGGGGGCTAAGGGGAATTTTTACCCCGCACTTCGAGCGAAGCGAGATAGTTGCGGGGCCGCCCGCCGAGCCCGTTAATGAAATCGGTTCGGATATTTTCAAATACATACCGCCAGTCGGTAAAAGTTCTTGCTGGCTCGCCCGCTACGCGGGCTCGCCACCCGATTTTGAACGCAAAATTGAATTTTTTGTCTTTGTTCCGCAAAGCGGAACGCCAGAAGCGGGCTTTTCTAAATTAAAACTATGAAATATTTTATCTACACAAGAAAATCTACTGACTCGGAAGAAAGACAAATCTTAAGCATTGAAGCGCAACTCGCAGAGTTGCAGGAATTTGCCGCCAAAGAAAAACTTGAAATCGTCGCCTCGCTCTGCGAGGCGCAAACCGCCAAAGAACCTGGCCGAAAAATTTTCGGAGAAATGCTTGATCGGATTTGCGCTGGCGAAGCCAGCGGAATTTTGGCTTGGCACCCCGATAGATTAGCCCGTAATTCCATAGACGGAGGCAAAATCATTTATCTGCTGGACACAGGAAAACTTCTAGATTTGAAATTCCCCACATTTTGGTTTGATTCAACACCGCAAGGAAAATTCATGCTCTCTATCGCTTTCGGCCAAAGCAAGTATTACATTGATAACCTTTCTGAAAATATAAAGCGAGGACACCGCCAAAAACTGCGGAAAGGAATTTGGCCCGGTTTTGCGCCTCTCGGCTATCTCAATAATCATAGGACAAAAGAAATTGATTTGGACAAAGAAAAAGCCCCGTTTATCAGAAAAGCGTTTGAACTTTACGCCACCGGTGAATATACACTAAAAGCCGTAAAGCAGTTTTTGGCGGATAGCGGAATTTCAAGTTATAGAAAAAGGCCTCTTTCTGTTTCCTGTGTCCAGCGATTTCTCAAAAATCATTTTTACTACGGAGTATTTAGGTTTAACAACGAACTTTATCAAGGAACGCATGAGCCAATTATTTCCAAGAAACTTTTTGATTCTGTTCAACAAGTAATGAACAACCGAGGAAAAAAGAAACGCAAACGAAAACACGAATTTGCTTTTTCCGGCTTAATGCGTTGTGGGAATTGCGGTTGCTTAATAACTGCCGAGAAACAAAAAGGACATAACTATTATCGTTGTACTAAGAAAAAGCAAAAATGCGATGAAAAGTATTTAAGAGAAGAAAATCTTGTTGGACAGATGAGAGATTTTATTCAAAAAGTTTTTTTGCCTGACGATTGGGCGGAAAATATGTTAGCCGAGATAGATAAGGAAAAAGAGCAAGCCAAAAAAGAAAGTGAGGTTTTTGTTCAAAATCTCCAAAATCAAAAATCGGAAGTTGAGCAAAAAATTGAAAACTTGCTAGACCTCTATATTGAAGGCGGGGTTTTAACTCTTGAAGAATATCAAGCCAAGAAACAAAAACTGCTCAACGAAAAACTGGATATTGAGCAAAAAATCCGAGATTTTGAACAAATGGGGAATAATTGGCTCGAACCGATGAGAGAAATGATTTTTGAGGCGAGACAAGCCAAAATTCTGCTGTCGCAAGGCGACAATCAGCAAATCCTAACATTTCTAAAAAATGTCGGCTCGAACTTTATTTTGAAAGATAAAAAACTCAATTTTGCGTTCAAAATCGGGTGGCGAGCCCGCGTAGAGGGCGAGCCAGCAAGAACTTTTACCGACTGGCGGAGGGTGCAGGACTCGAACCTGCAAGGGATTTCTCCCACTGGTTTTCAGGACCAGCCGAATAGCCATTCTCGCAACCCTCCGGCGGTGGGTGCAGGATTTGAACCTGCGCGGGACTTTTTAGATCCCCTCGGGTTAGCAACCCGATGCTTTTAACCAGGCTCAGCCAACCCACCTTATTTTTAATTTTACCTTCTAAAATCGATCAAGTCAATTGATTTTAAACAAATTTTATGATAAATTTAAAGAGTCTTGCCCTCGTAGTTTAATGGAAAAAATGGAGGGTTGCGGACCCTCAGAGTGTAGGTTCGATTCCTACCGAGGGCACATGAATCTCTCAACTCCTATCGAAGAAATTCCAAGGATTGGCCCAGCTTATCAAAAGAGATTAAAAAAATTAGGGATTAAAACCATCCGCGATCTTTTATTCCACTTTCCTCATCGCTATGAGGATTTTTCTGATATAATTCCGATTTCACAGGTCAGAGAAGGCGGCCCTTTTTGTTTCCAGGGCGAGGTTCTGGATATAAAAAACATCAGAACTTTCAGGAAAAGAATGATGTTAACTCAAATGATTATCGCCGATGAAACTGGGAAATTGAAAGTCATGTGGTTCAACCAACCCTATCTTATAAATACCTTCAAAAAGGGCGATTTTTTGTGCCTAGCGGGGAAAGTAAATGGCAAGGGAAGTTTAATGTATTTATCCAATCCAGCTTACGAAAAGATTGAAAATTGGAAATTGAAAATTGAAAATTCCGACCTGACGCATACAGGTCGGCTTATTCCCATTTACCCTGAAACCGAAGGAATGTCCTCACGGTGGCTAAGATTTATTATTAAACCCCTTTTAACAAAAATAAAAGACGGAATTCCCGAAACTCTGCCTGAAGAAATAAGAA
>Ga0210053_1003776_pt1 | contig 12088 bp, 9 predicted proteins | sample CryGeymeta201512_FD_185467 | JGI IMG/M metagenome (GOLD analysis project Ga0210053, IMG submission 185467) | Groundwater microbial communities from Crystal Geyser aquifers in Utah, USA - Crystal Geyser metaG 2015-12 (SPAdes) (version 2) | ecosystem: Environmental > Aquatic > Deep subsurface >... | reverse complement strand
TTTTACTGATGAGCTTACCAATACGCATCGTAATTTTCAACAAGCGGCATTTGGTAATACAGCCAAATTAATGACTCTGCTTTGTACTGGTATACCAATGATGTCAACTCCACAGCTTTGCGATACTGATGCAGTGATAGTAGGAGAAACTACTAGCAGAGGAGCAGCGAAGCGCATGTCCCAACAAGTAAAAACACTTGCACATCAGCTCAGAAAGAAAAGATCAGAATTGTCAGAAGAGGATGTATTAGGAGCATATTTCAATGGAACGTTTCTCCTCCTTCCCCAAGAACAACAACTTCATTAAAGAGAAATAGAAGCAAAGACGAGGAGGGAAACTGTGGAAATGATAGTATACAGCTCAAATGCATTCATACGTATTTTAGTTAATTTTTAATAACTAATCCTAGTTTAAACATGTCAGATAGCTTATGCTTGAGCGGTATATTACTCATTCCTGAAAATCCTGAGTGGCTAGAGAATTTTTATTATATAATTGTTGGATATGTTTACTCCCGTACCAGCCACACAGCAATTTCCAGAAATGGAACGGACCCTTCTTGATAAATGGTACTCAACGGGAATTATTGATGGCTATCTTCATAAAAATAATGCAGAAAAAAAGACCTTTTCATTTTTGGATGGTCCCATCACAGCCAATAATCCTATGGGAGTTCATCATGCATGGGGAAGGACGTATAAGGATTTATGGCAAAAATTTTATAATCTATTGGGATATCGACAACGATTCCAAAGTGGCTTTGACTGCCAAGGTCTCTGGGTAGAAGTTGAGGTTGAAAAAGAATTAAAACTCCATAATAAAAAGGATATTGAAAATTTGGTTCCTGGGGATAAAAAAGCTTCCATTGCAAAATTTGTAGACCTCTGTCGAGAAAGAGTTTACAAATTTTCCAAAGTTCAGACAGAGCAATCGAAGCGTTTAGGCTACTTCATGGATTGGGACAACTCCTATTTCACCATGAACGACGAAAACAACTACATGATCTGGCAGTTTATAAGCAAGTGTCATAAAAATGGGTGGGTATACAAGGGGCATGGGTCTGTTCCCTGGTGTCCGAGATGTGAAACTGCTATTTCTCAACATGAAATGCTTACGGAAGATTACAAGGAAGTAGTACATGAATCAGTTTTCATCAAACTTCCTGTTGTCGGAAGGAAGGATGAATATTTATTGGTTTGGACAACGACACCCTGGACTATTCCCGCGAATATAGCAGTCGCAGTTGACGAAAAAATCGAATATTCACTAGTAAAGGGAATGACAGGGAAGTTATTTTGGATTGCAAAAGAATTAGTGGAGTCTCTATTTGAAGACAAGGAAGCAAAAAGCTTAAAGCTAAAAGCTCAAGGCTTCAAAGTAATGAAAACGGTGTTAGGAAATGAACTTGTGGGACTGAAATATACAGGTCCCTTCGATCATCTTCCTGCAGTTGAGGCAGTAAAGAAAAGCAGTGACAAATTTCATACCGTTATCGCTACTGATAAAATGATAATGCCCATAACAACAACGGAAGGCACTGGTTTAGTTCACACTGCAGTGAGTGCGGGAACCGAAGATTTTATGCTTGGGAAAAAGCTAGGCCTTCCCATGATTCCCGTCATCAACGACGATGCAAGCTATATGGAAGGTTTTGGAGAGCTCTCCGGTAAAAATGCCAAGAAGCACCCAGAACTCATAATCGATTTCCTGAAGACATATAAAGGGGGAGAATTTCTTTTCTCAACGTTGCGGTACAAGCATCGATATCCGGCATGTTGGCGATGCAAGGCAGAACTGGTTTGGAAGGTTGCGGACGAATGGTATATCGCGATGGATGTCAAAGGAACAGATGGAAGGACACTTCGGAGTCGCATGATTGAGGTTGCCAAGAAAATCAATTGGATTCCTGGATTTGGGCTTGAAAGAGAGCTTGATTGGCTCAAGAACATGCATGATTGGCTTATCAGCAAAAAAAATAGATATTGGGGTCTCGCCCTTCCTATTTATGAATGCGAATCGTGTAAAAAATTCGATGTCGTGGAATCAAAAGAAGACCTTCAAAAAAAAGCGATGAATGGTTGGAAGGATTTCGAAGGGCATTCTCCGCACAAGCCGTTTATCGATGAAGTAACCATTGAGTGCAAAGACTGTAAAAAAGAAATGCATCGTATTGACGACGTGGGAAATCCATGGTTGGATGCAGGTATTGTGGCGTATTCGACAATTAAAAAAGACAATAAAGGGGAACCACTTTATCTGGGGGACTCCACCAAAGGTGGATCGCCCTCTGGGCGAAAAAAACAATGGGAAGAATGGTTTCCTGCCGATTTCATAACCGAGTCATTCCCTGGTCAGTTCAAAAACTGGTTCTATTCCCTCATCGCCATGTCTACGGTCATGGAGGATAAGCCAGCATTCAAGACAGTTCTCGGATTTGCAACATGCACGGGAGAGGATGGGCGCCCAATGCATAAAAGTTGGGGCAATGCCATTGAGTTTAATGAGGGGGCAGAGAAGATAGGAGTTGATGTTATGAGATGGATGTATGCTCGCCAAAACCCAACCGATAATCTTTTGTTCGGATATAAAAAAGCGGATGAAGTGCGTCGCCAATTTTACCTCATGGTTTGGAATGTCTACAAATATTTCGTTGACTATGCAACCATGGAAAAGATCGAGATGAAAGGGAAACCCTCACTCGATTTGGAGAGGGTCAATGTACTGGATACCTGGATTATGACTCGACTCAGTACGTATGTTTCCGAATCCAAGGAAGCATATATCAAATATAATGTTCAAACAGTTGCACTTGGCTCAGAGTCATTTATGAATGACGTTTCGACCTGGTTTATTCGAAGAAGCCGTGACAGAGTATGGGTGAATTCAGATAATGAAGCAGATAAACTGTCATTTTATAAAACACTTCATGCGGTTCTTGTCGTATTCTCGGTGACATTATCACCCATCATGCCATTTGCAACCGATGAGATTTTTACGAACTTGACCGGAGAGAAATCAGTACATCTCACTCAATGGATTGATTTGGAAGCACCAAAAGATGTGACTATTCTTGAAACCATGATGGTTGTTCGATCGCTTGCGGAAGCAGGTCACCGGGTTCGCAAAGAAAACAAATTAAAGGTGCGCCAACCACTTGCATTAGTCACCATAAAACTTGCGAAAGATACATCGCTCGTTGGAGAGGATTATCTTGATATTCTCAAGGCAGAGCTTAATGTCAAAAAAGTAATACAATCGATAGGAGAGACAGAACAGCATGAAGTTTCCTTTGATACGGTCCTTACGGAAGAACTTGCGCGGGAAGGGAAAATGAGAGATTTAATTCGCAGCATCCAAGAACAGCGAAAAATAAAACAGGTGAAACAGGACCAAAAAATTAAATTGACTATTCCGAGCGAGTTTATGCAGTGGAAAGAGTATATTGCAAAACGAGTATTGGCGAGTGAGATAAAAGAGGGGGAGTTGAAGGTGAAATAGAGGTGTGTCGTCCTGATCCGCCCAGGGCGGAGAAGGATCTTAAAGTGCTTTGAGATTCTTCGTATGTAAACTAAGCCACTCAGAATGACACCTCATTTTGAATTTGAATTTAGAACTTGAATTTGACATATAGTTTATGACATCATTATTAATTCCTTCATTTTTCCTGTGGATTTTTTCCATTTTCAATCAATTTGGCATAAAAAGCAGGTTTGGATTCACTCAAATAGGCTATGTATTGGCTGGTCTAATCGCCTTTTTCATCATAAAAAAGATAGGAAGGCGCTTTTTTGTCGCCAACGTTCAAACAATTTACTGGGCTTTTTTTGCACTTCTCATTATTACATTTGTCATCGGTCTTGAAGTAAAGGGTTCTCGACGGTGGATAGATTTTGGTTTTGTTAATTTTCAATCCTCGGAGTTCCTGAAGATTTTTTATATCATGTATATCGCAAAATTATTAAGCAGCAGATCTCGTTATGAAATGACTCCATTCTTTTTTGTCAGCATTCTTTTTATGTGTCTTATCCCCGCATTCATAGTCCTTCGCCAACCCGACTTGGGGAATGCATCCGTATTTATCGGTGTTCTTATTAGTATGCTTTTGGTTTCCGACTTGCCCAAAAAATATCTTGTGGTATCGGGGGTAGCTCTGTTAATCTTACTGCCATTCAGCTGGTTTTTATTACACGACTATCAACAGGCCCGCATTCTCAGCTTCGTTCAGCCGCATTCTGACACACAGGGGGATGCATATAATATGATTCAGGCCATTATCACCGTCGGGTCCGGACAATTTCTTGGCAAGGGGCTTGGATTGGGAACTCAGTCAAGACTCTTTTTCCTTCCAGAGAATAATACCGATTTTGCCTTCTCATCTCTTGTCGAACAGTTTGGATTTGTTGGAGGGTTTTTTGTGATACTCTTGGAATTTATCCTCATCGTCATGCTGTTGATACGTGCACACAAGTTTATCAGTGGAGCTGACTCTGATACACGTTTTAAATATTTGTATAGTATGGGACTTGTCTTTCTCCTTTTTATTCAAACGGGGGTCAACATTGGTATGAATGTGGGCTTACTTCCTATAGCTGGCATTGCTCTTCCGTTTATTTCTTATGGAGGCTCGTTCTTTGTTGCTCTCTGCATTGGGTTTGCTCTGTTGAAGACATAGTGCTGCATTTTCTGACTACATATCTCATACGTAAAATATCCTTGCAGATACTCATTTTCTATGATAAAATATATGACCTATATAATTAAATATAGAGTTAATGATTAATACAGTTAATAACATATATTTCTATGCGACCGCGAATTTTTAGCCAGATAGCAGAGCACTATACACGAATAAAATCCGAACGAATTGAAAAATCTGAGGAACGAAAAAGATTTAATAGTTCGATACATATTCTCCAAAGCCTTGCTGCATACCCCAAATTCTTCGAACCAATCGAAAGGGAAGAAGCCGAATTACGAGGAAATATGAAGCATGATTTAGTACCGGGAACCATGAAAGGCGAATATAAGAGAGTTACCACCCATAGCGGTGACCACGAAGAGCGCTTAGAATTTTTTTATCAAGATGATACTGCCACATCGATTAACTTCTATCGGGATGATGCCCCTCTTGTCTCACTGAGAAACAATAACCACGACAAGCCCGATTCTCCCGAGTGGGAAATCGTCAATGACGAATTGTTAATCACTGGAAAAAACATACCCCATCTTAAAGATAGGTATTCCACTGTGGATACAGAAATCAATAAGTTTGTTGGTTCAATGCTGTATGGGCAATTTCCAACAAGTACTCAAGTAGAAAAAAAGGTCAACCCTAAAGAATATGAGAATATACTTGAAAAAATAAGTAAGGGGAGGATCATACCGCCATCAATAAAGCACCCTCCCTATATACTTGCAAAAGATAAGACGGAGGAAACTCTTAACGCAATAACAGTGATAAATTACTACGGGGAGGAAATTGAGACAATCTCAAAAACAGATGTCGGCCGAAAAGATGTAGATGGAGCACGGAAAAGAAAGTATTTGACATACCTAAAAGACATTTTCCTCAGAAGAATAACCCCTCTTACAGGTCTTCTTGCGGTGGGTTTTGTGACAGCGGCTTTTGTTTCAGCATGTGCAAATACCATCCAGACTGGTGTCGTAACTCAGAACTTTGTTGATAATCCACTGCATGGAGAAGCAATTAACGATACAGAATGGAGCAAAATGGTGGAACTTGGAGTTGTCGATCAGTTCAGAAATGATGTAATCGACAACATTAAAAATGATCAACTACTCACCCCTGGATCTCAGGAATTACTCTACGCATATCTTGCCACCGATGCTTCAGCGGGGGCGCTTCGAGGTATGTGGCAAAAAATTGCAACTCCCCAAGAACTTATTAATAAGGGACTCATTGTGGGACAAAACAACAATATAATCCTCCAATCACGCCTCGTAAATGGTGGGTTTAGCGTCTTTGACCAGACTACAAATAAATATATCAAGTTTATCGCTGCAGATACACCGCAGGGCGCCTATCTCCGACAAGCGTTTCCCAGTTGGAAAAAAGCATGGTCAAGTATAAGTATGCCCGAGGAAATGATAAACCAGATTAGCATTGTTGGTGCAAATCCTGGAGAGGGAATCCTGCTAGACGGCAGAGAGTATGTGGCTTTATCCACGCCACGCGCTGGATTTACAACGCTGGAAACATTTTATATGCAATCAGTACGAGCAGCATCGGTAGAAGTTGCGAATATACAAATCACAGCCCTTTTAGAAGACTATTATCTGAATGTTCTTCTTCAAATGAACAGACAAGGCGTTATCCAAAGGGATATTAACTGGAAAAACATAATGGTAGAAAACACGAGCGGAGTCGTCCGTGGGATTCCAATAGATCTGGACGGTGCGGCATATATGATTGACCAAAACGCACTTGCGGAATGGCAATATTCTCAACTAGTTGAGCGAGCAGGTCGCAGGGGTGTCATATTAAAGCCCTTTAGCGAATTTTCTACCATGCATCCTGAAATTTTTCCTCAAGCCCCGATAGCGGGAGAACTTAAGAATATAAGCATCGTGATTGATGGGCTCCCCACAAAAGTGATTATACCCGCAAGTTATGTGGAAGGCCTGAAGGGGGAGGAACTTTATGTCCAAATTGCAAAAATCCAGGACTCAATTTCCAAACAATATAGACGTATTTCCCAAGGGGGCTTGATGACGTTTGAAATAGAAACCGTAGAGGGAACTCGTACACTAAATATAGCCAAGACTACCGCCATTGGCGACAAACTTGTCGGGTATGGAGGAAAACTTGCGGAAGTTACGAAAGTACTGAAAAATGGGGTTAAACTTGCCTCAGATGCACTTCTCATCATGTGGTTGGCGGACGAAGTGGGGAAGATTACGGATCCTGCATATCAGGTTTCATTCCAGTCGGCTGTAGCATTTCCCGATAGAGTAATTGAAAACGGAAGAGACGGCCTTACCTTATTTCTTGGTGCAACCTTTGACCGACTTATCGCGGTAAAACGAAATTTGGCCGCCAAAGCAACTGATGTTCGCAATGGTAACTATCCTACAATACAGGGAGTTTTTGATATAAATGCAGCAGGTCTTTTGCGCTGTATGAGTGAATATGGTATGAATCAAAATCAAATATATGAATACCTCCTCAAAAAAGCAGACGCATCCTTTTTTCCCGCACCAAGCGACGTTCAGTTTGTTTCGCCTTTCCCAATTCTGATTCCTGGTGCGCAGGAACCCATCAATGCATTTTTTTCCGCTGTAACGGATGAGAATCAGAATAAACTCATGGTGTTGTGGGCACAGGAAACAGATATAACCGGGACCCCGTCTCTTCTTCCCATGGCCACCTTCACAAAACAAGGAGAAGCGGGCGAATGGGAGTACCAGGTGATGGCAGAAAAAGAGTGGTCCCTCACCATGAAACTCGCAAGCGGAGATATGTACAATTTAAACTGTAAGCCAACAGATGGATTCGACGGCAGGACGTTTCAGATGCTGTGTGAGGCAAATAAGTGATACGTTAAAATCAGTTTGAAAAAAAGACATACATGCTCTATAATGATATACCTATGAGTAAAATCGCGGTCATTAAAACAGGTGGAAAACAGTATATCGCGCATGAAAACGACTTCTTGGTTGTGGATTTGCTTAAAGCAGAAAAAGATGCAGATTTTGAATTTGATGCAGTAGCGACCTTTGATCCAGAAGGTGATGTCGAAGTTGGGACACCTCTTCTTGAAACAAAGGTAAAAGCGAAAATTATCGAACATGTTTTAGGGGACAAGATACGGATTGCAAAATTTAAAGCAAAAAGCAGATACAGAAAAGTAACGGGATTCAGACCAAAATATACAAAAGTACAAATAGTAAGTATTTAATTGCTCAAAGCTAAAAGTTAAAAGCTAAATAATTATGGCACATACAAAAGCGCAACGCGCAGTAAAGGGAAATCGTGACTCCCGTGCGAGAAGACTGGGAGTAAAAAAATATGGGGGAGAAGTTGTTGTGGCAGGAAACATCATTATGCGCCAAAAGGGAACACGTTTTTGGGCTGGAGAGGGAACAATGCTCACCAATGATTTTACCATCATGGCTCTCAAACCAGGGAAAGTGGAGTTTGTGAAAAACCTCGGAAAGACCTATATCTGCGTAGTTTAAGAACTTCCTTGTGTGTTAAAATGACTTCATGGAGCAGGACATACTTGATTATATTGAGCAAATTAAACGGGAGACTGATTATTTTGGGAAAACAAAATTGGTCAACTTCCTTATCCATCAAAAAAACATTAAAGTAAAGGATTTAGCGGCCGCGCTTGGTTTGAAACCTTCCTATCTTTGTCATATCATGCGGCTCAACAAACTTTCTGAAATAATTATGGATGGGTATTATTCAAAACTCATCACCATGAGCCATTTATTCGTACTATCGCTTCTCAAATCTCAGGAGGATATAATGAATGTGTATGAGATTGTACTTCGTGAGGGGCTAACAGTACTCCACACAGAGGAGTTGGTGAGGGAAAAATTACATGGGGTTAAACCAGGGGGAGAATATGTGGAGGAAATCAAAATTCAAAATTTAAAATCAAAATTCAAAGTGGACTATGGAGCAGAGACAAAAATAGTTCAAACTCGCATAAAAACAAAAATAATTATTGAGTGGAAGGGTCCGCGGGAAGCGAGAAAGAAAGGTGTGGAATCATTCTTCCGAGTGATTGAAAATCGGAAGGAAAAGGATTCGGGATAGAGCCGGCCTTACTGGGTGGGAAATAGCGATAAAATACTTGCCCAATGACACTTTCTTCAGTAACTGGTCCAAACTCTCGTGAATCAGAAGACCGTGGCCTATTGTCTCCCATGACAAAGAGCATTCCATCAGCTATCTTGGTTCCCTCACCATTTTTAGAAAATCCACCTTCCCACAGGTTTGTTTTAGCGGCAATATAGGGTTCGTTAAGCTGCCGCCCATTCACATACACTTCATTGTCTTTTATCATAACGACATCCCCCGGGACACCGATAATACGTTTGATATATTCTATATCGGGGTTGCTAGGTGACTTGAATACCACCACATCCCCCCGATGATAGGGACGCATTTTATACGTAATTTTACTGGTAAATATATAATCCCCCGTCCCAAAAGTAGGGTCCATGGATGCCCCTTTTACTTGATTTGGTTGCGCAACAAAGAGGTACACGACAATAAAAAGAGAACCGACAAATACGATGGTTTCCAATATGTCCATGACGAAGTTCAAAATACTCTTTCCCACCTCAAGGAAGTCAATGTCCATATCATATGATTCTAGTCAATTGAGTTGTAAAAAGCAAGGCTTGAAAGTAGAATAAAGGAGGAGAATCCGTAGTTCAGTTGGTAGAACGTTGCATTCACATTGCAAAGGTCACAGGTTCGAGTCCTGTCGGATTCACACGTTAGTTTGCTATACTGATTTTATTAGCAATTTCCTCGCCATCCTATGAAAAAAGGATTTAGTATACTCATATTACTTCTTTCAGTTATTGCTTTAATCGGTGTTGGCGGAGGAGCTTATTATTTGGGTACGAAAAATACACTTCCTGAGATTCAAATATCGTTCCCCAAAAAGAATGCCCCTGTGATTCCTACCTCGAGTGCACAAAAAGCATCAAAGCCCGCAGAGGCTCTTTTTTCCGGAACGGTAAAAAAAATAAACAAAGACCTGGGATTATTTAAAATCACCGACGTCGATAAGGAAAATGGCGTTCCTGATTCAATTGCATATTATGAAGCTGGCACGTATTTGAGAGGTGAGTATAAAGACTATACTCGTATCTTGGCCATTCGTCCTGCGGAAGGGCCAGGCCCGAGTCTTCAATTCATCTTGGCAACAAAAGATTACAGCTCCTATCTTCTTGACGATCCCAATGACAAGACCGGCAACTATCCATCTGACGATTGGGATAACCCCTATATGTTCATTGATAAAAGTAAAATCGCAAACACAGTAACTCTTGATACCGAGCACACCAAAACGATAGCTGTCGAGAAGCCCTTTACATTGATACGGCAAGATTCAGTGCTTCTTGAATACAAAAAGACAGGGCAGAAAAATAAAAGTGGATATGATATCTACATTGATGCGCCAATGACGGAGTTCGATAAATCATCGTTGCTTGCCTCTTCCAAAACACAGCTTTCGTTATATGCAGGTGGAACGGATTGGGGAAAGGGAGAGGGATTGAATGCGAAAGAAAAGGCAGCACTTGCAACTCGAAACCTCTATCTGAGCAAGACAACGCTCGTACATGGCGTAGATTCAACCGGTCTCACGTATTCGTATGTCCTTTCAACAGAGAAAGAAGTTGGTGCATTTGTGCAAAATGCTCCATCCGTTGAGCAAGAAAATATTGCCTACAAAAAACAAGCTGCATTATTCAATGAAAAAAAGCTAAAAGAATATCCTGAGTATCCAAAAACTGCCCCCTTTCCCGGCTTACGATTTATAAAATCAGATGTTGGGCTGGCGACGGATTATTACAATACGTATGACGCGGCATTCCCTGGAGCTTGTGGAGGAGCTCAAAGTACGTTTGTTGTCGACACAATCAAAGATGTAGATCTTGAACCAGTCACCTCAAATTCAGATTATCCACTCTTTACCCTTAAGGATACAAAAAATCCTCTCTATGAATTGGCATACCAGACGAAGACGGAACAGGGAGAAGAATCTTTCAAACCGATCAACGATAATAAATCGATGCCCTCACTCAATGAATATATCTCAAAAAATCCCCTACTCTTTTTCAAAGATGCATGGGGTAGGTGGGTAGTTGTGGGAGAATACGATCTTAAATTAATGGGTGGTTGTGGAAAACCAGTGGTCTATTTATACCCCGAAAAACAGACAACGGTACATCTGTCTTTCTCTTCTCCAGTTGCACTGAACACCAATATTCCCACCTATCGAAACGGGTGGTTGGTCAGCGCAAGTCCAGACGGCGTATTGACAGATTTGCAACCGCAGTATACGGACTGTTCAAAGATAGATGGTTTACATGCAGCAGGTTCCGAGTACGCGCCAAAAGCGTGTAAATCCAATTCCTACCCTTATATTTATTGGTCAGGAAAAAGCGTTGAAAACTTCTATCCACCGGTTACAGGAGGATGGGTCGTGGAAAGGAAAAACCTCTTGACATTCATGCGGGAGAAATTAAATGAAATGGGGTTGAATAATACGGAATCAGGAGACATGATTTCCTATTGGGTCCCAAAAATGAGTGAAAAGAATGCGCCCTATTATCAAATAGGATTTTTGCAGACAAAGGAAATGAATGATTTCATCCCCATGCAAGTTGATCCAAGGCCGGACTCTGTGTTACGTATATTTCTTGATTGGAAAGCATTAAGTAGTAAACCAACAGTGGTACCTGTCCCTCAAAGGCTAGAGAAGGTCAGCCGAAATGGATTTACGTTAGTGGAGTGGGGCGGGTTGTTGGAATAGTTTTTTGCGGCTTATAAGCCGTTGACCATAGAAGAATATAGATATAGACTTTTTGTAATTAATAATTTATCATTCACTTATGTTAACCAAGGGAGATTTAGCAGCTATCAAAACAATAGTACAGGACGAAGTGAAAATCATCGTGAAAAAAGAGGTAAAAGTTATCGTCAAAACGGAAGTTGGTGAATTAAGAACAGAAATGAATAAATTAAGAACCGAAATTATGGTGGGAATGAATGAAAATACCAAAGATCTTGTCGAACTTATAACCACTGGTTTTTCTACTCATGAATCACTGTTAGATAATCATGAAACAAGAATTGTCCACTTGGAATTTAACAAGATGTGATTTTTAGTCACATATAATGGGACCAACGGATAAGATTATATCAATGGAAACAAAACAAATATATTATTCCGATCCATATACGATTGAACTTCAGTCGAAAGTTCTTTCAGTTCAACCGCAGGGTATTTTGACTAATATCATATTAGATCAAACCATCTTTTATCCAGAAGGAGGAGGGCAACCTTCCGACCGAGGAACTATTGGTGCTGCGAA
>Ga0210053_1003745_pt1 | contig 12161 bp, 10 predicted proteins | sample CryGeymeta201512_FD_185467 | JGI IMG/M metagenome (GOLD analysis project Ga0210053, IMG submission 185467) | Groundwater microbial communities from Crystal Geyser aquifers in Utah, USA - Crystal Geyser metaG 2015-12 (SPAdes) (version 2) | ecosystem: Environmental > Aquatic > Deep subsurface >... | reverse complement strand
GGCGACGGAATCTATACCGCGGAAATCCAGGCGCCTTTGATTGAAGGCGAATACGAGATTATCACGGTAATGGATTTTGAAGACCCTGAATTAGGCAAAAAAGAGATTCGTTTGACGACCGTTGTTGATCCCGAGGGGTATCTTTATGAGCGAGATGGCGATAAGGAAACCCGTATTCCCGGCGCTATTATTTCTCTCTATTGGCTGAACCCCGAAACCAAACAATATGAGATGTGGCCGGCAAAGGAATACCAGCAGGAAAATCCGCAAACCACCGATGTCAGGGGCACTTATTCGTTTTTAGTGCCCGAAGGCTACTATTATCTTAAGGCCGAGACCCCGGGTTATCTTGTTTACGACGGCAAGCCGTTTCAGGTTAAAGAAGGCTCTGGCATCCATATTAATATTGAACTCAAAACCAAGTACTGGTGGCTGAAGATCGTTGATTGGAAAACGATTTTGTTGGCCATCGTCATAATTTTATTGCTCTATAACTTTTATCGTGATAAAATTAGAGAGCGATTGGCGAGGTCCAAAAATCTATGAATAAACCAAAGATAATTTTAATCATTATTTTGATTCTGCTTGCTGGCAATGTCTTTTTGGGCGTCAAGTATTTTTCTGTTGTCAAAGAGCTTCGTCAAACGGAAACCCTCTTGCAAACTCAAACAACTAACGAAAAGGTTTTAGAGTTCTCCAAGCTTTTCATTAAAGAAGTCCTCAAAGCGGAAACTGAAGTGAATTTTGACACGAGGTTGAAACTAGAAACCGCCGTTAGGAATTTAGGCGACGAGGAAATTTTGAACCAGTGGCAAAAATTTACCGAAAGCAAAACTGAAGTTCAAGCACAAGAAGAAGTTAAAAATTTATTAGAGATGTTAGTGAATAAAATTAAGATTCAGTAAGTTTTATTTTTTATTATAGGGGCTGAGTTAGCAGCCAATAACGGGGATAAAAATCCGTCGGTGTGCTAACTCATGCCGGCGGATTTTTGTGTAATTGATAATTTTATAGGAAGTTCCTTTATGTTGCCCGTGGCGTTGGGTGGTGTGGGACAAGAGCAACTAAATAATAATTTTCCGCCGCCAAAAAATCTGGGCGAAGCCCAAGCAGGCGGGCCCCGAAGGAAAGCGCTACGCACTTCCTACGGGGCAAGCAAAAAGGAGAATTTTTGTTTACCCCGTAGCATCTTGAGCGAAGCGAAAGATTGCTATGGGGCCCGCCTGTTGAAGCGGCTCGTCCTTGCGTCAGCAGGAAAGCAAAACAGAAAAATTTTCGTTTCCTTAATCCCGTTAAATAATTTGCTTCGCAAATTAAAATCAAAGATTTTATTTAACGGGGTGAATTGAAAAAATTTTAAGTGGCTTGCCCTTTTAATAGTAAAATTTTTGCTGGCTTTGGCGGTCGGCGTCAGCCGACTTTTCGGAGCCGTGGGCGGGATTGTCGCCCGTAGGGCGACAATCAAAAGTCAGTGTCAGGATTTTGGGCGAAATAGGTTCGGATTTTGTCCAAAAGGTACCGCCAGAGTAGTTATTTTTTAAAGTAAAAATATCTGTTAAAATTAAAATAAGTAACCGGATAAAATATGAATAATGATAATAATGTTAATAATCACGTGAATGATATGAATCGAAGCTCTGAAGAAAAAGATTACAGGAATTATGCTGAAAAATTAAAACTAGAGTATGTTGATCTTAGGGGTTATCCTATTTCTTCGGATGCGCTTAGGATCATTGCCAAAGAAGACGCTATAAAGTATGGTGTAATTTCTTATCTTAGGGTGGGGAATAAAGTAAAAATTGCGACTCCTGACCCAGAGAGTGAAAAGTTTAAAAATTTTCTAGAATCATTAAGAAACATTACGAAATATAATTTTCTTATATCAATAACCTCTCCATCAAATATAGAAAATACTTTAGATCTTTATAATCTGGTTAAGGAAGAATCAGAGATAAAGCGGACTGATACTAAAATTGAGATAACAGCGGAAGAATTAGAAAGATTTAATCAGAGTATTAATTCACTAAGAGATTTAAAGGAAGAGCTTGAAAAAGTTCCCACCTCATTTCTTTTAGAGCTGATTATAACAGGGGCGCTAAAAACAGAGGCTTCTGATATTCATATTGAGGCCGAAGAAACAGAAGCCATAGTTAGATATAGGATAGATGGTGTGCTGCACCCGATTATTAGTTTGAGCCCAGATGCTTTAAAGGCAATAACTTCCAGGATTAAGTTTTTGGCTAAATTAAAACTTGATATAAACAAACTACCTCAAGACGGTAAGTTTTTTGTAAACAGTAGCGGACGAAGGATAGATATTAGGGTTTCCACATTGCCTGAAATGTTTGGTGAAAGCATTGTCATGAGGTTGTTGGATAAGGAACTAGGTTTTGTAAAGTTAGAAGAGCTTGGTTTAAATCAAGAGCAGTTTAATAGGATACGAGAAGCCTATCAGAAACCCCACGGCTTAATTTTTGTTACAGGACCAACAGGTTCAGGCAAAACTACTACTCTTTATGCTGTTTTAGAAAAACTAAATAAACCAGGTGTAAAAATTATTACTTTGGAAGATCCTGTTGAATATACACTACCTGGTGTTATCCAAAGTCAGGTTAATGCTGAAACTAACTATACATTTTCTTCAGGGCTTAGGTCTATTCTAAGGCAAGACCCAGATATCCTATTAGTAGGTGAGGTTCGAGATTTAGAAACTGCTGAGATGGCGATACAAGCCTCTCTTACTGGTCACTTAGTTCTAACGACCTTACACACAAACGATGTTTCTTCTTCAATACATCGTTTGATTGATATGGGGGTTAGACCGTTTTTGGTTGTAGATGCGATAAATCTGATAATGGCACAGAGATTAGTCAGGAAAATTTGTTCTAAATGTAGAGAGGAATATGTTCCAGAAAAAACCGTTATTGATGAAATTAAAAAGGTTATTCCAAGAGTGAAGTTAGGGAAATTCTTTAGGGGCAAAGGTTGTGACTTTTGCCACCATACCGGTTTTAAGGGTAGGATTGGTATTTTTGAAATGCTGGAGTTAGATGAAGAAATTAAGGAATTGACTTTAAGGGCCGCGACCTTAGATGAAATAAATAAAGCTGCTATTAAAAACGGTATGATTACAATGGAGCAAGACGGTTTATTGAAAGTATTGCAGGGTATCACTACTCCTGAGGAAGTTTGGAGAGTAGTTAAAGGTTAATTATTTATTTTATATATTCTTTGGCTAATTTTGCTAAGTCACCGCTTAGATCATATTCGATAGTTTTTAAGAAATAATCTTTATATTCTTTTTCGTTACTTTGTTTTTTATATAACTCTCCTAGTTTTAATGATATAAACGCAGAAGAAGGTTCTTTGGCTTCCGCTTTTTGTAAGTATTCCAACGCTTTTTCTTTATCTCCTTTTTCAACATACACCCAACCTAAAAGTTTATTGTTTTCTGCTGTAGCTGCTATTTTCTCAGCATCAGTCAATTTTCCTTGTTTTATGATTACATTTATTAAAGGCATTAGCACAGTTTCGTCTTTTGGAGCGAAAGTTAATGCTTTGTAGAAGTTTTCTTCAGCTGTCTTATTATTTCCTTGTTGTTCATTTATGTTACCTAACAATTTATAGGTATTTTTATTTTTATAGCCAAGGTTAACAGCTTTATTAATATTATTTATTGCTTCATTAGCATTGTTTTCTTTAAGTCTTACTTCGCCTAAAAAGTAATAAGACAATCCGTATGCCGGATCTTCTTGAATCGCCTTTTGGATGTTATCGCTAGCTTGATTATAATTTTCTTTTAAGATATTTGAATAACCTAAATATATAAATGCATCGCGATATTTTGGATTATCTTTTATGACTTTGTTGAGTATTATTTCTGCTAAATATGGTTCGTTTATTTCGTTTAAAGCTTCTGCTAAAGTAATAGATTTAAATGTTGTATTATCGCTATTTTGAATTTTTTCAAATGTTTTATTTATTATAGGCAAACTATCAACAGAACTTTCTTTAGATTTAAGATTGTTAATAATATCTTGTGATTCTTTCAATTGTCCTTTCGATATTAAAAAAAGGCTTTTATAAAATTTTCCTTTTTTACTATCTTGATTTAGTATATTTATTGCATCGTCAATTTTACCAAGATCGGCATATACTCTAGCTTTCTGCGTGCTTAGATTATCATCGTTACCAATTTTTCTTGGTATTTTTTTGATAACAGTTTCAGCGTCATTAATTTTATTTTCCAATATAAGAGTTTTGATTAGGTAAGTGTATGATATAGGATTTTTCTTATTTGCTTTAACCGCTTTTTTAAATTGTTTCTCTGCTTGATTGTAATTTTTATATAAAAGATATATCTCTCCAGTTTTTATATTTATATATTCATTATTAGGCATTAAGATTGATGCTTTTTCAAAATCCGATAGTGCGGATTTAAAATAATTTCTCGATAAATTATTAGCTCCCTTCTTTATATAAGAATCTGAAAGCTTAACTCTGAATACAGTAATAACAATTGCTACTAAAAAAATAGCCGCTAGAATTTTATATAAATTTATTTTGTTCATACTATGAGTATATCTGTTTTTAATACTTTAGGGCAAGTTTTTATAAAGGACTTTATTTATGATAAATTAATCTATTATCTATTTAGGTATGTACTTTAAAAGGAGTGTTTACATTGCTTCTTGAAAAAGAAACTCAAGATAAACAACTGACTAAATTAGAATGGATGTTTAGAGAAGCTGTTGATAAAAATCTACCGATAGCTGAAGTTCAGACAAAGTTAACCAAGCTTACTATTAAAAGGGAAGCTGCTGAATTTGAGGTAATATCAACTTTGGTCGGAAGGTTAGTCTATTTGGTAGAAAATAGTACAAAGATATAAGAAGGAGACATTATTGCTCTTATTAAAATAGCCGGTTGTATAAAACCATTCGAAGTATTATCTCCTCATCCTGGTATTGTTGTTAAAGTCTCAGTTTTTACTGAGAAATTATATAAATATTATCAGGCAGTAGAATATGGCACGGTGCTTGTCGTTATGGATGTTATTAAAGAAAGGGTGATTGATAATGAGAAAAAAATTTAGTTCAATTGATACCGAGGGCATGCTAAGCATTAAGAAGATAAATAGAGAAAAAAGCTTATTGTTTATTGATGATTCCGCAGGGAGAGAAGCTATAGTTCCAATATTCGATTTGCTAAAAATTTTAAACGAACAGGGCTGCTTAAAAGACAATGGTTTTTTTGGATATGATACTTTCCAGTCGGTTTTTACGTGGCGGTATGCTTCAGAAAAAATGCGCAGTGTTTTTTCCGTATTGTATGAACGGATAGAAATACCAGGGCGGATTTGGGTTGCTGTGGCTAAGGTTCAATCAAAACATGGAATAATTTCTACCGCTCAATATGAAGATATAAGAGATACCATAAACGGAATAATCAATAGTCCTGAGTCCCTTGATGTATTGTTAAGATCGCTTGAGCTGGAAAAAGAGTTTGATCATGATGTTATTGCTACAAAAGAGGCTTTTGCGGAGCTATGTAAGATAGGCGGTGGCGTAATACATCACGGTTTGACAAGTATGGATAACGTAAATAATACCGAAGCTATTATACTTGCGGAAGCATTAGCGATAATAGAATTGAAAATTAGAAAACTGTTGTCAATTTTAGTGCGGAGAATGGACGAGAATATTGGTTTAGTTTGTATGGGCTGGACTCATCTCGCTGCTGCTGAACCAATACCATTTCCATATAGGCTTGCTCAATATGCATATGATCTTTTTGACGATCTAAAGTCTTTAAACTCCTTAAAGATAAAAGGGAAAGGCTTTAAGGGTGCAGTAGGTACAAGCGCAAGTTATAAAGAAATGTTAGAGGGCAAAGGAATTACAGCTCAACAGTTTGAGAAAGAAGTGTTAGAAGAATTAGACTTAGATGCATTCAAGATTACTAATCAGACCATTAGACGTAAACAGGATTTAAAGGTCTTACAGCTTCTTTCTAATATTTCACAAAGTATCTACAGGATGGCAAGAGACATAAGGCTTTTAAGTGCATCATTTTTGATGGAGGTTTCAGAACCGTCAAAACCAAAACAAAAAGGTTCATCAGCAATGGCTCATAAGCTTCCTAATCCCATTAAGACAGAAAAGTCTTGTAGTCTGGCATTAATACCTTTTGTCTTAGAGCAAATAGCTTGGCTTAATGCCAGTCTTCCAATGCTTGAAAGAACTCTGGATGATAGTGCCAACAGAAGGATATTTATGCCAGAAGCATTTTTGGCCATAGACAAGATTTTTGATACAATGATTCGAGTATTGGATGGGCTAGTTATCAATGAAGCAATGATCAATGCCAATCTTGAGAAATTTGGAGTTTTTTCAGCCACCGAATCTTTACTGACAGAAATGGTCAATAAAGGCATCAATAGACAAGAGATGCATGATATTATAAACGAAGTTTGTAAAGAAGCTTGGTAGGAAGTTAAAAAGGGAAATCCTAATCCTTTAGTAGACCTTTTGGTTCGCCATAGATTTAGAGCTGGTTTTTGTAGTATGAACGATGTTAAAATAATTTTAAACTCTTATAAGAATCATATTGGTGATTCTCTAGAAAGAACACAAGAATTAATTCAAGAGATCAAACTGGAAACTAGCAACTAATAAAATAATTACATAGGTGACAAATATTTGTTACCTTTTTTATTTGACAAGATTGTATTGGCACAGTAAGCTTTTATAATGGTCATTTTTTAGACCTTGTTCATTGATAAAAGAAAGAAGGTGATTTTGATGGTTGATATAACTAATTATCACGAAAGAGAAGCTTTGGCAGTTAATGCTATCAAAAGAAATATACCCCCAGAACTTAGAAAAAGAATTATTGCTATAAGTGAAGGAGGTTTTTCTACCTTAAGCAGAATTGAAGATTATCATCGTGGTTTTGAATATGAAGTTACGGCAGTTGATGGGGTAGGGACAAAACTAATTATTGCTATAGCGATGAATAAATATGACACGATAGGTATCAATGCTGTTGCTATGGTAGCTAATGATATTGCAACATGGGGTAATGTTTTTTTGAATAGATTTATTAACCAAATCTCCTGCCAATATAAGATTGAAGAAGAGGAAATTACCGGCGAAATTATGAAAGGAATTGTTAAGGGTTTAACATTAGCCGATGAAGAAAGAATCAAACAAGGCAACGGTGTTATTATTGCTGGAGGTGAAACTGCTTCTATTGACGAGATGTTAGATTCACCAATAGCTGGTTATGGTTTTGATATTGCCGCCTCTTTTGTTGGTCATATTAGATCAGCTGATGCGGCATGCAAAACGATTGAGCCATGTTACTACATTTTAGGTTTTCGGTCTTTTGGTTCTCATTGCAATGGATATGCTAATCTGCGTCACGGTTTATTGAAAGGTGATTTTGAAGAGCGCAAAAAAATCAGAAAACTTTATAAAGGAAGATATTGCCTAGATGATAAAATGTATGGAACAGATCAGACAATAGGCGAAATCTTGTTAGAACCTACTCGGATTTATAGTCAAGTAATGCGTAAACTTGGAGAAAGATACTCCTATATTCAAGGCGCTAACATTACTGGCTACGGCTTAAAGAATTTTAATCGTATCGGTGCTGGAGTTGAATATCATATTACTGATCCGTTTGAGTCACAACCAATTTTCCAGCTTTATCAGGATGAGACTGGCGAATCTGATTATAAGATGTACGAGATTTTTAACATGGGACTAGGATTTGCCATCATGATCAGGCCGGAGCATTTTAGAGGTGTTATAGAGATTGCTTTAGGGGATGGCATGGACATTAAAAATATAAGAAAAATAGGCGAGGTAAGAAAATCCCCAGATTTAAAAAGCAGAACTATCCTTTATAAAGACGATAAAGAAATAACATTTGAAGGCTATCAGTAAAAGAGAGGACATGATTTTAGTGAAAATTGATAAAGGCGTAATGTATGAGAGTAATCTTCCTTACCCTGTGGTTCGCGGAAAAGTCAGAGATAATTATGATATATCTGAATTGATGGGATTCCCAACTTTGCTTATCGTGGCGACCGATAGAGTGTCGGCCTTTGATGTAGTGTCCGGAGATCCAATCCAATATAAAGGTGTAGTACTCACTCAGATGACACTTTTTTGGTTAGAATACCTTAATTTCTCCAATCATTTACTTACTGCCACCATAGATTACTATCCAAAAGAGCTGCAAAAATATAGAGATCAGCTTATGGGTCGTAGCATGATTGTTAGGATATTTAATATCTTTCCATTGGAGTGTATAGTTAGGGGTTATTTAACAGGGTCAGGTAAAGAAGATTATGATGAAATAGGTAAAGTGGACTGGCATGAATTACCAAAATGGTTAGTAGAAGCAAGTGAAATTGATCCCCCAATCTTTACTCCTTCAACTAAGGCAGAAATTGGAAAACATGACAAGAATATATACATGAGAGATGATGCTGTTTCTATATTAGTAACACATTTTTCTAAAAAAGATTTTGCGTGTTCAAAAAAAGCAGCATCGGATTTATTGGAAGAGTTAGAAGAAATTAGTATTTATCTATATAGTAAGGCAGCTGTCTACGCAGAGAATAGAGGAATAATTATTGCTGATACGAAATTTGAGTTGGCATATAATGTTACATTTGGCGGTTCAGGATTTATACTTTGCGATGAAGTTTTAACGCCAGATTCCTCCCGATTTTGGTCAAAGGATCAATATAAAGAAGGTGTTACACAACCAAGTTTTGATAAACAATATGTTAGAGATTATTTAAAATCATTAGGCTGGAGTAAGAAATCTGGTATACCAATGCCAAAATTACCTGAAGATGTAAAAGAAAAAACAACCGAAAAATACATTCAAGCATACGAAATGTTAACTGGTAAAAAATTCAATTTTTAGTTTTACACCCACAAGCGGCAATAGTAGCTTTTTTTATTTTGACAAAAGAAAAAGCACTAGAAGAGTGCTGAGTAAGAGTATCTGTTAATTTGAGGCGATGATTAATTTGGTTATATGCTATTATGCTATAGAATGTTTTGGCATTATTCCTTTTTCTACCATTGTGTTTATATTAAAGTCTGATATTTCAATTCTAACCCGATCCTTTTCTATTTCTTGCACGTTAGTTGAAATATCAATATGACCTAGAATGTTTTTGACATGGTTAGGAGGATATTTAGTAGAGAAATCAAAATATGGGTCTAAATTATTAATTGTTGCTGCTGCTGTCTGAATGATATCATTCATATGTGTCATTGAGTTGGAATTATCCAAAACAATCGCCCCCCTGTTTCAATGTTCAGATTATAAGAGAGATGTCTGTATTGCCAGATTTGATAATTATTCCTTTTTGGCTAGGAAGAGTATCATTTACTATAATATCTTCGAGTCTGGCAAGACGTTTCATAACATCCAAATCTATTTTATCAAACTTCTCGTTAGTAGAAAAGTAAGCTGTTAATAGTTTAGCTGGTTCTATCTTATTTTTTGCTCGCTCTACTCTTATTATTTTTATTATGTCTATGATTGAATTCGTATAATTCTCAACCTGTTTATTTATTGATTGTTTATCCTCTTTCGGCCACTCGGCTGATATCAAAGCATCTTTATCTACTAAGGTTTGCCAAATCTCTTCAGTAATAAAAGGTATAAATGGATGAAGCATTTTTAAGATATTTGCTAGACAATAAGATAATACTCTTTCCGTAGAATATTTTTTATTCTGATCTGTCATCTGAACTTTTGCTATTTCCAGATACCAATCAGCAAATTCATTCCAAATAAAATCATAAAGAATATTGCCCGCTTGGGATAGTTTGAAATTTTCTATATCATCAGAAACTTGTTTAATAACATTCTGTATTCTCGAAATTATCCATCTATCAAAGTTAGTCATTTTTTTTGATTCTGGCAAAGATGGATCCCATTTATCCAGATTTAAACTGATGAATCTTGAGATATTCCATATTTTATTAATGAAATTTTTGTTACCTCTTATTTTTTCATCCGATATCTTTAAGTCATTGCCTGGCGTTTGCCCAACAATAAGGCTAAGGCGTAAGGCATCAGTTCCGTATTTATCGATTATGTCTAAAGGGTTGATCACATTACCTAAAGATTTACTCATTTTTCTTCCTTGTATATCTCTGACCAATCCATGCAGATAAACTTTTTCAAAAGGAGTCTTTTTAGTAAAATAAAGTCCTGACATAATCATTCTTGCAACCCAGAAAAATATAATGTCATATCCGGTTTCTAGGACACTTGTAGGATAGAAGTATTTATAATCAGGTGTATTTTTCGGCCACCCCAAGGCAGCAAAGGGCCATAGAGCAGAGGAAAACCATGTGTCTAAAACGTCTGGGTCTCTGGTTAGCTTTATTGATTGACAGTTTGGGCAGTTCTCCTGTTCTGTCTCAGCTATAATTTCTTCATTGCATTCATCACAATACCATACAGGTATTTGATGTCCCCACCACAACTGTCTTGAAATAACCCAATCATGAATATTGTTCATCCAATTTAAATAAACTTTTCTAAATCTATCCGGAACAAATTCTACTTTTCTTTTTTCCGCTGCTTCAATTGCAGGTTTGGCCAATGAATCGATTTTTACAAACCATTGTTTAGATATCATGGGTTCTATAGTAGTATTGCATCTTTCGCAATGGCCAACTGAATGAAGATATTTTTCTTTCTTTTTCATTAAACCCATTTTTTCAAGTTCAGTAATAATTACATCACGCGCTGTATTAATATTTAATCCTTCGAACCCTCCTGCTTCAGAAGTCATCTTACCATCAAAACCTATCACTACCACTTCTTGCAGTCTGTGTCTTTTACCGATTTCGTAATCCAGGGGATCATGGGCAGGAGTTATTTTAACAGCTCCTGTGCCGAATTCCGGATCAATATCTTTGTCAGCAATAATCGGTATTTCACGGTTAACAAATGGAAGCCTTACGGTTTTACCAACAATTTTTTTATATCTTTTATCTTTATGGCTAACTGCAACAGCTGTATCACCTAACATAGTTTCCGGTCTTGTTGTAGCGACAGTTATTCCGCCTTTTTGATCAACAAAAGGGTATTTTATATAGTAAAGAAAACTTTTTTCTTCCTTATATATAATTTCTATATCGGAAACAACGGTTTCACATCTCGGGCACCAGTTGATAATGTATTCTCCTTTATAAATAAGCCCAGCTTTATAAAGTGAAACGAATTCATGTATTACTGCCTTTTCATATTCTTTATCTAAAGTAAATCTTTTTCTGTTCCAATCACATGAAGATCCCATTTTTCTAATTTGTTTATCTATATTATTGCCGTATTCATCAACCCACTGCCAAACTCTTTTTAGGAATTTTTCCCTTCCGAGTATATGTCTATTTTTTCCTTCTTTTTTAAGTTGTTTTTCAATAACATTTTGAGTTGCGATACCGGCATGATCAACGCCAGGAATCCAAAGGGTAGGAATTTGTTTCATTCTATTATATCTAATGAGCGTATCTTCGATGGATAGTGTTAAGGCATGTCCAATATGAAGATTTCCGGTTATATTGGGTGGAGGCATAGATATCACAAAAGGTTTTGCGTCTTTTTTTATTTTTGGTTTAAAATAATTTCCTTTTTCCCAAAATTGGTAAATTTTATCTTCAGTTTTTGCAGGGTTGTATACCCCTTCTATTTTCTTCATATTTTTCCTTGTAGTTATTCAAATAAAAAAAGATGGCCACTAAAGGATCCCAATATTAATAGGACGGTACCACCTTTATTGTCCGATGTAATCGGACCAACTTAATTTCTAGCTATTACGGGCTTTCCCGGCAAGTTTTACTTATCCCGAGCGTAGACATTTATTCAGAATGTTCTTCTTGCAACCCTTCCGATGTTTATTGGAGTTCTTCGGTGACATTATCCGAAGTTTAAGGTTTTTATAAATTTAATTTCATTTTAGTCAATATATAGTACATAGTCAATGTTCTGTACGCGTCACGCACATTTGAGACTCCGGAACAGTTTTTATTAAATAATCAATGGGTGAAATATTACCCAAAGATTGGTGTATTCTCTTTGTATTGTACCATATTAAGTGTTCCATGAGTTTTTGA
>Ga0210053_1003742_pt1 | contig 12165 bp, 11 predicted proteins | sample CryGeymeta201512_FD_185467 | JGI IMG/M metagenome (GOLD analysis project Ga0210053, IMG submission 185467) | Groundwater microbial communities from Crystal Geyser aquifers in Utah, USA - Crystal Geyser metaG 2015-12 (SPAdes) (version 2) | ecosystem: Environmental > Aquatic > Deep subsurface >... | reverse complement strand
CTTTGTTCTCAACGAAGACCCCATCCATCTCAACGAGATTAAAGCCGCCAGCCGAGATTCGCGTTACTGGAAGCGGGGGGATTTGCTGATTTCGGCAAGGAATCTCAGTACGTTGTTTCTGTATCGGCCCTCGACCAACAAAATTATCTGGTATCAGACCGGACCGTGGATGAACCAGCATTCGGTTGATTTTGTGGATGACCACCGCATTTCCGTATTGAACAACAATGTCGTCAGCGGACCCAATATTTTCAAGGAAGGTATGTTTGTAAACTCCCGCGACACCAACCAGGTGATGGTGTACGACTTTGACACCGGGCAAATCTTGCAACCCTTCGCTGCGTTGCTTGCCCAGGCGCGACCTCGTTCAAGTACGGGTGGGCGCGCGCGGATACTCCCCGATGGCGGTTTGTTCCTTGAGGAAAATAATTTTGGGCGACTACTGCGCTTTACCAAAGATCGCCTGTTGTGGGCTTTCGTCAACGACTACGACGACAAACGCATCGGTGTGGTGGCCTGGAGTCGTTATCTGACCGCTGAAGAGGCCAGCATCCCCTTGCGGGCACTGGAAAAACGCAAGTGTGGCTTGGAAAAATAAACAAGATGAGCAATGAAAGTCGGTCGCTATGAATGGTGAGCGCGCAATGCCGAAATCCAACTCGATAAGCCGTCAGTCTCAAGCCTCGAAAGCGAAGGGTTGGGGCTTTTGGCTTTGGCTGGTTTCATTGTTTTTGCTTGTGCTTATTGTCGCGGTATTCGTGACGGCATGGTCGGTCCGGCATGTGTCCAAGGGAGGTGTCCGTTTTTCTGAAGCACAGTCACATATCCTCATCGCAATTGCCGATTTTCCCATGCTGGTGCATACCGCAGTGCAGGAGGTTCGTTCGATGCTTAAAGGTGAGCCGCTGCCCTTACTCATGGATCGCAAGGCAACCGAACAACCGGAATGGATGCGTCATTTTCCTGAACCGGAAGACACGGGGTATCTGTTATTTTCCGGTGTTGATGCAGCGACGAAACGGGCTGACGTACAGTTGATTAAAATATCGGACGGCACGGTGGTCGCGCGCTGGCAGCCAGACTGGCTTGCCATCATGGCGCAGACCACGTCGAAAAAGTTTGCTAAATTAGGCAGTCCCTATAACGCGAAGGCAGTCAATCCGGTTTTGCTGGCAGATGGTGACATTATTTTCAGCCATATTGACTCCATGGAACGCATGAGTTTGTGTCGCTCCAAACCGGTATGGCTACTTGATGAATTGATGCACCACTCCAATGAGCTTGATGAAACGGGGGCAGCCATTTGGGCACCCTCAATTTCGCAGGATGGCTTCGCCGACAACCCGTGGCTACAAGAGCGGGTTCGGGACGATGCGCTGGCGCATGTTTCCACCGATGGTAGGCTAATCGAAAGGCTTTCTTTCGTGCGCATTTTGCGCGAAAACGGCTTGCAGTCCATGCTGATGGGGACATCCGGCTTTGTTCTCAACGAAGACCCCATCCATCTCAACGAGATTAAAGCCGCCAGCCGAGATTCGCGTTACTGGAAGCGGGGGGATTTGCTGGTTTCGGCAAGGAATCTCAGTACGTTGTTCCTGTATCGTCCTTCAACCAACAAAATTATCTGGTATCAGACTGGGCCGTGGATGAACCAGCATTCGGTTGATTTTGTGGATGACCACCGCATTTCCGTATTGAACAACAATGTCGTCAGTGGACCCAATATTTTCAAGGAAGGCATGTTCGTAAACTCCCGCGACACCAACCAGGTGATGGTGTACGACTTTGACACCGGGCAAATCTCGCAACCCTTCGCCGCGTTGCTTGCCCAGGCGCGACCTCGTTCAAATACTGAGGGGCGGGCGCGTTTGCTTCCTGACGGCGGGCTATTTTTGGAGGAAACGAATCAAGGGAGGCAGCTCCGCTTCACAAAAGATCGCTTGCTGTGGTCGCGTGTTAACGATTATGACGACAAGCGCATCGGTGCAGTGGCCTGGAGTCGTTACCTGACCGCTGAAGAGGCCAGTATCCCCTTGCGGGCGCTGGCAAAACACAAGTGTTCTGCGGAAAAATAAGTTGGCGAAACGTTGATTTATTCCTCATTCCGGCGAAGCCTGCCCCGTACTGCGATACGGGTTCTGGAATCCAGCTTTCTGATTAAGAAGGGTTTTCGCTTTTGCGGAAACAACAAAACCAAATAAATCAGTGCTTTCTTAACGTGAGCTTTACCTTAATCCACTAGGAGTCTGTCGGACTTAAAGGAAATCTACTGCACTTGTCCTCGGGTGGTGTGGCCGGGGGAATTCGCCTGAACGGCGCATATTTGCGAGCCGCCGCTGTGCGGCTTGCCTGCTTGACCCACTTCACCGTTTTCTTGGTCAATAGAACAGGCTATGTCACTGTTAAATAGTGGTCTACATAACACATTGATTATTATATATAAATTTAAATATTTTTCAGGTATATTCCTCCCCCTTCAGGGAGGAGGAACTTGGCTCCCTCCCCTTCAAGGGGAGGGCTGGGGATTGGAGTTGCGCGATAATCAGATAATGTAGAACTTGGCTCCCTCCCCTTCAAGGGGAGGGCTGGGGTGGGGATGGGGTGTTATTTCGCGACAAAGTCTTGTCACGTTTTGAGATCATTTGGCTGGTAAGAGACTAAGTGCCCCCTCGCTTCACCCACCCTCTGCAGGAGGAAAGGAGTTGTGTGTAGTTTTATTATTTATAATCAACATATTACAAAAAAGATGATTGCAATCGTACTTATCGCATTCACCCTTATGTTAACTGTGACATAGTCTTTTTTAATTGTGAGAGCTAAATGCAGAAATCGAATTCAATAACCCATCCCTCTCAATCTGCCAAAGCGACGGGCTGGGTGTTTGGACTGTGGCTGACATCAATATTGTTGGTAATTGTTATTGCTGTGGCATTGGTTATAGCTTCCGCTGTGCGTCAGGTCTACTCGGGAGAGGCGCATTTTTCCAAAGTACAATCTGGCATGGTCATCGGGCTCGCCGAGTTCCCTAAACTGGTGAATAAGTCAGTACAGCAGCTTGGGGCATGGTTTACAGGCGATCCGCTGCCCTTGCTCATGGATCGGAAGAGCACCGAACAACCGGACTGGGTGCGTCATTTTCCTGAACCGGAAGACACGGGGTATCTGCTATTTTCCGGTGTGGATGCGGCGGCGAAAAGTACTGTCGTGCAGCTGATCAAAATAGCGGACGGTACGGTGGTCGCCCGATGGCAGCCGGATTGGCGTGCGATTTTGACCGAGACTCACTCCAAAAAAAATCTTCAGAGGGGCAGTTCATACAGTGCGCAGGCCGTGCACCCGATTTTGCTTGACGATGGGGACATTATTTTCAGCCACACGGCTGGATCACTAGTGCGTATGAGTCCCTGTGATTCCAAACCCGTCTGGCTGCTCGATGAAAGAGTGCATCACTCGAATGAGCTCGATGAAAATGGCACGGGTATATGGAGTCCCTCCATTTCGCAGGACGGTTTTGCCGACAACCCATGGCTACAGGAGCGCGTTCGCGATGATGCGCTGGCACATGTTTCTACCGATGGAAGGCTAATCGAAAGGCTTTCTTTCGTGCGCATTTTGCGCGAAAACGGTTTGCAGGCACTGCTGATGGGAGTATCGGGAGGCAGGCTCAAGGCAGACCCCATTCATCTGAACGAAATAAAAGCGGCAAAGCAGGATTCACGCTACTGGAAGCGGGGCGACTTACTGATCTCGGCGCGTCACCTCAGCACATTGTTCCTGTATCGCCCCGCAACCAACAAAATTATCTGGTATCAGACCGGACCGTGGATGAACCAGCATTCCGTTGACTTCGTGGATGATCACCGCATCTCGGTATTTAACAATAATGTAATTGGTGGTCCAGGAAGCGCTAAAGAGCATGCGTTTATGACAACTGGCGACATCAACCAAGTGCTGGTATATGACTTTGCTACCAAACAAATATCACAGCCTTTTGCTGCGCTGCTTGCCGATGCTAAACCAGCCACGGTCACTGCCGGGATGGCTCGGATACTTCCTGATGGTGGATTATTCCTTGAGGAAAATAATTACGGGCGGCATCTGCGTTTCACCAAAGACCGCCTGTTGTGGTCGCGCGTCAACGATTATGACGACAAGCGCATCGGCATGGTGTCCTGGAGCCGTTACCTGACTGCCGAAGAAGCCAACATTCCCTTACAAGCACTGGCAAAACGCAAGTGCCAGTCGGGCAGGTGAAGCAGGTAATCAAACCGGGTTTGCCAGGGATGCCTCAAGGGGGAGTGGATGGCCAGGCTAGTGGATTAGAGGATTCAACCATTAACTGTGACATAGCCTTGTTCATTGTGTTTGTTGATTGCAGGGTTCTTTTGTTATAGTGCGAAAGTTGTTTTTGCATGGGTACACGACGTGTACAAGTTCTCACAAATTTCTAACTAGATTAAATTATGAAAATAGCAGTCGTTGGTCTCGGTTATGTCGGTTTGCCTTTGGCAGTTGAGTTTGGTAAAAAATTTCCCACCATAGGATTTGATCTTTCGGTTGATAAAGTTGCGGCTTATCGCAATTTTATTGATCCGACGGGCGAAGTCAGTTCGGAAGACTTGCGCGCCGCAACGCAACTGACCTGTTACGCCGATCCCGAATTTTTGCGCGAAGCGGATTTTATTATCGTTGCCGTGCCCACTCCGGTAGACAATGCGCACCAGCCAGACTTCACCCCCTTGGTTAAAAGCTCGGAAACAGTCGGTAAATACCTCAAGCGTGGTGCAATTATTGTATATGAATCAACCGTTTACCCGGGTGCCACCGAAGAGGTTTGTATCCCGCTCATTGAAAAACATTCAGGCATGAAGTGGAAAACAGACTTCTTTGTCGGCTATAGCCCTGAACGCATCAATCCGGGCGACAAAGAGCGCACCGTTACCAAAATCGTCAAGGTGGTGTCAGGTGATACCCCTGCAACGCTGAAAACGGTTAGCGAAGTTTATGCCTCGGTGATTACTGCCGGTGTTTACGAAGCCAGTAGTATCAAGGTGGCCGAAGCCTCCAAGGTGATTGAAAACACCCAGCGCGACCTGAACATTGCGCTGATGAACGAGCTGTCCATCATCTTCGACAAGATCGGCATTGATACGCTGGAAGTATTGCAAGCATCGGGAACGAAGTGGAATTTCCTACCCTTCCGTCCGGGTCTGGTTGGCGGCCACTGCATTGGCGTAGACCCCTATTACCTGACACACAAAGCCGATATGCTGGGCTACCATCCGCAAGTGATCCTGGCGGGTCGTCGCATCAATGACAGTATGGCCGCCTATGTGGCGCAACAAACCGTGAAAAACATTATTCATGCGGGTGGCTGCGTCAAGGGTTCCAAGGTTGTCGTGCTGGGGCTGACCTTTAAGGAAAATTGCCCAGATCTGCGCAACAGTAAAGTCGCCGACCTGGTGAAAGAATTACAGGAATTCGGTTGCGATGTCAGCGTGCATGACCCGCTGGCAGAAGCTAAAGAAGCCATGCATGAATATGGCATCACCCTGACCGAATGGGACGCGCTGCCCAAACAGGCTGATGCGATTGTTGCGGCTGTTTCACATGCCGAATACACCAACCAGCCCATCGCCCAGATACTAACAAAACTAAAATCAGGAGGAACATTCATTGACATAAAGTCAGCGTATTCTCGAGAAGCAATTGAAGCGGCGGGATGCAAACTTTGGCGACTGTAATAAATAAATCATGAGGTTAACCGAGTATCAGCGAAATATTATTCGTGAGGTGGCTCACAAAATCTTTGGTCTCAATGCCGAAGTGCGTTTGTTCGGTTCCCGGGTTGATGATGCCAAGCGTGGCGGGGATATTGATCTGTTGATTAAAACTGATCTACCTGAAGCTATGCAAGTGGCGCGGGCAGAAATCAAATTTCTAACACAAATTGAAGTGCTGCTGGGCGAACAAAAAATAGATGTGTTGCTCGATTACCCAGGGCGGCGCAATTACCCGCCCATTTTCGAAATCGCGAATAAAACAGGGCTTCTACTATGAATGATGCCGTTGAATTATTGAGGTTAAAAGACGCATGGCGCGAATGCGAACGCAATGCATATTATCTTTGCCAAGCCCTTGTATTGCTTGATCTCATCATGCCGCTTACATCGGAACGATTTGAACAGTTAACGGATGAGCAGATTCGAGAGTTGGATCAGTTTGCTTTGCGCTTTGCCAAATTACAAGATGCGATAGGCAATCACCTACTTCCGTCACTCTTAAGTTTTTTTCAAGAACCGTATGAAGATCGTCCCATGCTAGACAAGCTTAATCGCTTGGAAAAGTTAGGATATTTTTGTGATGTGGAAAAGTGGCAAGAATCACGAAAAACCAGAAATAAGTTTACCCATGACTACCTAGACGACCCCGAGAAAAATGCAGCTCAACTTAATCTGGCGAGCGAATCTGCAGCGTGGCTCTATTCCATACTGATTAAAATTGAAAATAAATTTCAGCAGGATTACCCAGATATTGAATTGGGCAAGACTATAACGCAAAACTTGCCCATAGCATGGGCAGAACTGTTGCCATCTACAGAACATCAAAAGTATTAACACTATGAATAAATATGAAAAACTCAAAACCCGCCTCGCCACCGAGCCGCATACTTGGTTGATTACTGGCGTAGCAGGTTTTATCGGCAGCAACTTGCTGGAAACATTGCTTACGCTCAATCAGCGCGTAGTCGGGCTGGACAACTTCGCCACCGGATACCAGCGTAATCTGGACGAAGTGCAGTCATTGGTAAGCGAGGCACAATGGGCGAATTTCAACTTCATCCAGGGCGACATCCGCAACCTGGAAGACTGCCGTCACGCTATGACATACCGCCATTCCCGCGAAGGCGGGAATCCAGAATCGCCTGTCGAATACGTCCTCCACCAAGCCGCATTAGGCTCTGTCCCGCGCTCGCTCGAAAACCCCATCACCACCAATGACACCAATATCAGCGGCTTCCTCAACATGCTGGTCGCCGCACGCGATGCCAAGGTCAAGCGCTTCGTCTATGCCGCCTCCAGCTCGACCTATGGCGACCATCCCGGCCTGCCCAAAGTGGAAGACCAAATCGGCAAACCGCTGTCGCCTTATGCGGTGACCAAATACGTCAACGAGCTGTATGCCGACGTGTTCGCGCGCTGCTATGGTTTTAACGCCATTGGCCTGCGCTATTTCAACGTCTTCGGTCCGCGCCAAGACCCGGATGGTGCTTACGCCGCCGTTATCCCGAAGTGGATCGCCAGCATGATTAAGAATGAACCTGTGTTTATGAATGGTGACGGCGAAACCAGCCGCGACTTCTGCTTTATCGAAAACGTGCGCCAGATCAACCTCCTTGCCGCCACCGTTTCTGATGCCGTCATTCCCGCGCAGGCGGGAATCCAGTCTGGTGTATCTCCCACCAACCAGGTCTATAACGTTGCCGTCGGCGACCGCACCACCCTCAATCAACTCTACGAACAGCTACACCTCAACTTGTTGCCAAACTATCCGCATCTGCAAGGTGTCAAGCCCATATATCGCGATTTTCGTGCGGGCGATGTCCGCCACTCACTAGCTGACATTACTAAATCCGCCACGCTGCTGGGCTACCAGCCCAGCCATCGCATTGGCGAAGGACTGAAAGTGGCGATGGAGTGGTATACCCGTAACGCATGAAGAGTAGAAATCCACAAGAAAACTTTTATTGAGGTATTTATACTATGAGCGAAAGTGGTTTTACATTAATTAAGTACTGTGACAAACACAAGGAACTCTGGAATCAGGTCGTGCGTGAGTCAAAGAACGGCAATTTTCTTCATTCACGTAGTTACATGGACTATCACGCTGATCGCTTTGATGAGCAGTCTGTGCTTGTCTTTAAGCAAGGTAAGCCTGTCGCCGTGTTTCCCTGTAATCGTTCCGGCAACGAAATTGTCAGCCATGGCGGGCTCACTTACGCGGGTTTAATTTATGGTAACAACGTACACGCAGCGGGCGTGTTAGAAATTTTCCGCGAGTTGGCCGCATTCTATAAAGCAGCAGGTGTTCAAAAAATTGTGTACAAAGCAATTCCGCATCTGTTCCATAAATATCCTGCAGAAGAAGACCTTTACGCTTTACATCGCTTGGGCGCACGCTTAATCCGCCGGGATATTTCGTCCGCGATTAAGCTCGATAGTCGGATTAAGTTTTCAGATTCGAGGAAATGTACGATTCGTAAGTCGGCCAAGTTAGGGGTCGAGGTTCGTGAAGGAATTTTTTTTGATCAGTATCACCAATTGCTTGCCCAAGTTATTGCCAAGTTTGGTTCTGATCCCGTTCACTCTGTTGCCGAGCTTGAGCTATTAAAGAGTCGCTTGCCTGATGGCATTAGGTTGTTCGGCGCATTTCATGGCGAGCAGTTGCTGGCGGGTGCGATTATTTATGATTTTGGGCATGTTGTTCATACCCAATATTTGGCCAGTTCTGATGCTGGGCGCGAGGTAGGTGCGCTGGATTTTGTGTTGGCTTATTTGATTGAAAACGTGTTTGCGAACCGTAATTATTTTAGCTTTGGTATCTCAACCGAACAAAATGGTCAGTATTTGAACGAGGGGCTAATCTTTCAAAAAGAAGGGTTTGGTGGACGCGGGGTGGTGCATGATTTCTACGAATTGGAGCTATAAATGAACTCGATTGAAGATTGCAAAATAATACAGCTACCCAAGATTTCAGACCCGCGCGGCAATCTCTCTTTTATCGAAGGTGGTCAGCATATCCCCTTTGATATTAAACGTGTCTATTACCTCTACGATGTTCCGGGAGGTTCTGATCGTGGATCACACGCACACAAAAATTTGCACCAATTCATCGTGGCAATGTCAGGAAGTTTCGATGTGGTGCTGGATGACGGTAAAGAGAAGAAACGTTTTCATCTCAATCGCTCTTATTATGGTTTGTATGTATGTCCAATGATGTGGCGTGATTTGGATAATTTTTCGTCAGGGGCTGTTTGCATGGTGCTGGCCTCTGCGCATTATGATGCGGCCGATTACATCCGCAATTACGATGAATTCATAACCGTTGTCCATGCCAGAAAATAACAAGCTATTCACTGCTGAGAAAAGAGAGTTTTAATGTTAATTGAAGCCGTAGTTGAGAAAGGTCAGGTTCGATTTTTGCACCCTGTCAAATTTTTACATGACTATTTTTCGGTAAAAATAGAGATTCCAGATCAGGAATTTGCTGCGGAAGTGCCTAACGGGCATGGAAATGTGACCACCCCTGATAATGAAACTTGCCATGCCCGCTCCCTCACCCCCGTCCCCCCTCTCCCAAAGGGCGAGGGGTACAGTTCGTCGCTGCGCGAGTTTCACGTTAATAAACGTAACCACGTTGAAGCAGAAATTTTGCCTCCTGAATACTTGGCGTTTAAGGCCTTACAAGTCGCTGCGTTCGGATCGCAATATCACTATGAAGCGGAAAAAACAGACCGAGAAATCATGCAAGAGCATTGGGTAAGTAAGCATGCGTAAATTATTTTTGTGGGATACCAATATCGTATTGGATGTATTGCTTAATCGAGCACACGTTAATCCAGACGCTACCAAAATTCACCTCGAATTTATTCGGCAAGATTGGACAATTTATATTGCTGCGCACCAACTTGGCACAATTGAGTATGTGTATCGTCGCGAATGTTTGCGCGCACAACGACCGCTGACCGAGGCTTGGAAGGTGTGGGAGTTATTTCGTCAGCGTGTGAATGTATTGAAAACACCCGCGAGTGCCGATTGGAGCAATCCCCTCGCGTTGTCGGATTTAGAAGATTACCAAATTGAATGTGCTGCAAAATTGATTGATGCGCAGATTATTAGTCGCGATGAGGTCTTTATTAAGCACTCGGCAATATGCCTAACGCCAAATCAGTTTTTAGCTCAACTGAGCCAAGATGACGAACAAGCATCTAGCAAAGTGACGTTCCTCGACCTCAAAGCGCCGCATATCGAATTGCGTGCCGAGATGGAGGCCGCGTTTGACCGCACGTTGAATTCAGGTTGGTACATTCAAGGCAATGAACTTAAACAGTTTGAAAAAGAGTTCGCCGAATATTGCGAAGCTGAACACTGCATCGGTGTAGGCAATGGGCTGGATGCGCTGCATTTGATTTTGCGCGCGTATGACATCGGCGTGGGCGACGAAGTCATTGTGCCGTCCAATACCTATATTGCAACCTGGTTGGCAGCTAGTTACGCCGGAGCGACACCTATTCCGGTTGAGCCGGATGAGCGCACTTACAATATTGATCCCGCGCAGATTGAGGCGGCTATTACACCGAACACCAAGGCAATCATCGCCGTTCATTTGTACGGGCAGCCTGCTGACATGGATGCGATTAACGCCATTGCCAAAAAATACAATCTAAAAGTAATCGAAGATGCGGCTCAGGCACATGGTGCGAGATACAAGGGTCGTCGTGTCGGTACGTTGGGTGATGCTGCGGGCTTTAGCTTCTACCCGGGTAAAAATCTCGGCGCGTTAGGCGACGGAGGCGCGGTAACTACCAATGATGCCGAACTCGCGCAGAAGATTCGCGTGCTAGGCAACTACGGTTCGCAAGTGAAATATCACAACGAAGTGAAAGGTTATAACTCGCGCCTAGATGAGCTGCAAGCCGCCTTGATGCGCGCCAAACTCAAAACGCTGGATGAATGGAATGGTCGCCGCAAAGCGATTGCAGCGGACTACTTGCGCGAAATGGCGGGCTGCAATCTGGTGTTGCCGTATGTTCCAGAATGGGCTGATCCTGTGTGGCATTTGTTTGTGGTGCGCAGCGCACAACGTGATGCTTTGCAAAAGCAATTAGGCGAAGCTGGCATTGGCACGATGATTCACTACCCGATTCCGCCGCATCTGCAACCCGCGTATGCCGAACTCAACTACAAGCTAGGCGACTTCCCGATTTCGGAAGTGATCCACCGTGAAGTGTTGAGCTTGCCGATGGGGCCGCATTTGGAAGCAGCAAGTGAAAATGTGGTTGTGTCTGCGCTGAAAGCGACTGCATGAGTTTGGGCAAGACAAGTTTACTGAACGGCATTGCTGTTGTAGTGAGAGCGCGCTCAATAATTAACTGCAACACCTTGGATAGGATAAGGTGTTCGGATGGAAAAAATTGGAAATTCAAATAAGCATCTAGGTGCAGAAGAGCGCGCGATGATCATGTTGATGAAACGGGATGGAAGTGGCGTACGGGAAACGGCGAGATTCTTGAAGCGATCGCCCAGTACGATCTCACGAGAGCTTGGGCGGGATTTAGAGGGTACGTTGCATCGCTGGCAGGCGAGCAGGCTTGTCAGCGTCGATTCAAGCAGCGCAAGACGTTGAAGCTGGTGGCTGGCAGTCCTTTGTTTGATGTCGTGAAGGCGAATTTAAAGAAAAAATGGTCACCAGAGCAAATTGCAGGCACACTCAAGATCATGTATCCGGACAATCCTGCTCAACGTGTGAGTCATGAAACGATTTACCATACGCTGTATGCCATGCCAGGTGGCGAGCTGCGTCGTGAGTTGATCACCTGCTTGCGTTGGAGTCGAGATAAGTGCCGTTCCAAAACACATGCACCAGATGGGCGTGGGCAGATAGCGGAAATGCAGAGCATTCACCAGCGCCCGCAGGAGGTGACGGATCGTTTGATCCCTGGGCATTGGGAAGCCGATCTGATCAAAGGTGCGATGAAACGCTCTTCGATAGGCACACTGGTTGAGCGTACGACCTTGATGATGGTGCTGGCCAAAATGTTGGCTCTATATGATTTACAGTGGATAATGCGATAATTTGACCATGAATAGTACAACTTTATTTGGCATGGCGCTCGGTCTGCAAGCGCCTTGGCAGGTGAACGATGTTTCGTTCGCCGCCGAAGCATCCAACCGGAAAGAATTACACCTGCATATCGGTTTTGCGCGTGGCTCCCGTTTTCCTGATGAGACGGGAGTCGCCTGTCCCGTGCACGATAAGGTAGAGCGCAAATGGCAGCATTTGAACTTTTTCGAGCATCACTGTTTTTTGCATTGCAGCGTACCGCGTATCAAAACCAGTAACGGCAAAGTAGTGACCGTCAGCGTTCCCTGGGCGCGTCCTGAA
>Ga0210053_1003741_pt1 | contig 12169 bp, 7 predicted proteins | sample CryGeymeta201512_FD_185467 | JGI IMG/M metagenome (GOLD analysis project Ga0210053, IMG submission 185467) | Groundwater microbial communities from Crystal Geyser aquifers in Utah, USA - Crystal Geyser metaG 2015-12 (SPAdes) (version 2) | ecosystem: Environmental > Aquatic > Deep subsurface >... | reverse complement strand
CAGTCCCTCACACTCTCGCACCTACCACCCGAGTTTCCATACTACATAGTACGATTTAAACTCACCTCTATATTTCCGTGTTCTTCGATGCGCTGGCAGTTTCCATACTACATAGTACGATTTAAACAAAATATTTGATAATTATGATACAGATGACAGATAGGTTTCCATACTACATAGTACGATTTAAACCGATATATGCATTAGTTGATGCAAATACGACTGGGGTTTCCATACTACATAGTACGATTTAAACAGTTGAACTGCTTTGAAATCGGCAGTAATATTTTTTTGTTTCCATACTACATAGTACGATTTAAACGCGAGCGTCCTTGCGCGTATCAAAAATATTCGCACGGGGTTTCCATACTACATAGTACGATTTAAACCGCAAAAAGCAGTAGTAGCAGTATACGCATAAATTGTTTCCATACTACATAGTACGATTTAAACTGTATGAAGCTGGGCTTGGAGTTTTCAAACTATTCTCGTTTCCATACTACATAGTACGATTTAAACTCGAGATTGAGCTCAGGACCAAAAAAGTTGGGGATACCCGTTTCCATACTACATAGTACGATTTAAACTATACCTTGAAGATATGTCTTTGAACTCCGTTTCAAGTTTCCATACTACATAGTACGATTTAAACACCCCCTAATGTGGTTGCGGTTATTATGAAATTTTGTGGTTTCCATACTACATAGTACGATTTAAACTTGGAGATGAGACACACGACCCAACGCCCGATGTTGGTTTCCATACTACATAGTACGATTTAAACGAATATGAAAAACGCATGAATTTGATTGAAACAATTTTGTTTCCATACTACATAGTACGATTTAAACACTATGTAGTATGGAAACTGTTAAATTTTATCCAGGAGTTTCCATACTACATAGTACGATTTAAACTTTAAGTATTTCGTTTAAGTCGTTTAATTATTATATATCGTTTCCATACTACATAGTACGATTTAAACTATTTTTCTATGTTATTCATTGTTTTATCTATGTTTAGTTTCCATACTACATAGTACGATTTAAACCATATTAGGACATAATTCTGTGTATTGTCTTTGTTGTTTCCATACTACATAGTACGATTTAAACCTCGATACTTCGCCCGATATCGTTTTCATTTTGGAGTTTCCATACTACATAGTACGATTTAAACACCATCTCGTTTTCCATTTGCGTATATTCTTCTTCTTCGTTTCCATACTACATAGTACGATTTAAACCTTTTCGAAGTCTCGATATATTGTTCCGCTATTTCGTTTCCATACTACATAGTACGATTTAAACGATTTCGCCAGAAGAGAAAGAAAAACTTCTCGTTTTGTTTCCATACTACATAGTACGATTTAAACGTCATCAGGGGCTTGCTTTTCAGAAAATATCCCGCTAAGTTTCCATACTACATAGTACGATTTAAACCGTAATAGTATCTTAATAATAACTATATAAAATGTTGTTTCCATACTACATAGTACGATTTAAACTGGTAGTCAAGCCGCAAATTACATCCGTACGAAATACAGTTTCCATACTACATAGTACGATTTAAACCATTGTTGTTTTGTTTATGTAGTTTATAATTATATAGTTTCCATACTACATAGTACGATTTAAACAATTATGTTATTGTCGTAATAGAAGGCTATATCCGTAGTTTCCATACTACATAGTACGATTTAAACCCTCGGCGTACCCTCACCGATGATATACTCCATTTTTTGTTTCCATACTACATAGTACGATTTAAACACCGCAAGGACCATCCATGGAGTATATATGTACGAAAGTTTCCATACTACATAGTACGATTTAAACTCAGAAGCTTCAGGAAACTGGCCGAGACATAATAAGAGAGTTTCCATACTACATAGTACGATTTAAACAAAAGTTCACGACGAAGTTTTCAAATTGATCAGAAGGTTTCCATACTACATAGTACGATTTAAACTGTGCCCTGATGAGGGTCAAAAAGCCGAGGTGTTGTGGTTTCCATACTACATAGTACGATTTAAACTAGTAAAATACCTTAAGTTTGATTTCGGGGTAATTTGTTTCCATACTACATAGTACGATTTAAACAATAGGAGACACATATAATAAAATAATAAATGATCTCCGTTTCCATACTACATAGTACGATTTAAACTTCATGCTGGGCGAATAATTCCGATAGCGGTAACAAGTTTCCATACTACATAGTACGATTTAAACCTCCCGTCAGACGCTACTACCTATACGCTCCCCGCAGGGTTTCCATACTACATAGTACGATTTAAACATATTCAATATAAAGATATATATAAATTAGATTGAGTTTCCATACTACATAGTACGATTTAAACTTTTTCTGCAAAGCGGAAACTCAAAGGGTTGCAACGGAGTTTCCATACTACATAGTACGATTTAAACTAGCCGATATATTCATTTTAAGTATATTTCGAAAAAGTTTCCATACTACATAGTACGATTTAAACAATTCTGTACGGCGTGATTTTTTAAGCGCCTCTGCAGTTTCCATACTACATAGTACGATTTAAACAATACAGTCAACAAGCTTTGCAAGAGAAAAACGAAAAGTTTCCATACTACATAGTACGATTTAAACATTATACTGGTCGGTGAAAGCGTATTTTCAAAAAGTGAGGTTTCCATACTACATAGTACGATTTAAACAATATAAATCTAAACATAGCCTAAAATGGAAAACAGTTTCCATACTACATAGTACGATTTAAACTGTGGGGTCGGCTGATACATATTTCCGCCACATTCTCACGTTTCCATACTACATAGTACGATTTAAACAAAATATAAATCTAAACATAACACAAAATGAAATACAGTTTCCATACTACATAGTACGATTTAAACTTGATGAAAAAGAGATAATAGAAATAAAAAAAAAAAGTTTCCATACTACATAGTACGATTTAAACGGGCATATTCGGAGCGTCAAATATTCTCCAAAATCCACGTTTCCATACTACATAGTACGATTTAAACAGTATTTATATCCAATTAATGGAGTATTTCTGTAAGTTTCCATACTACATAGTACGATTTAAACAGAAAAAAGAAGACGATGTGGATGTCCAGAAAATAAGTTTCCATACTACATAGTACGATTTAAACACTGTGCTAAGATTTTCGAACAGTGTATAGACCTCAAAGTTTCCATACTACATAGTACGATTTAAACGCGTTCGCAATGAAACGCGGGTCTTTCCTTATATCTGTGTTTCCATACTACATAGTACGATTTAAACTATACAAATTTGTAATATATTTTCCGACTGTGCTCAGGTTTCCATACTACATAGTACGATTTAAACTTGAATTTGGATAACATCGATATGCATTTCATACTTGGTTTCCATACTACATAGTACGATTTAAACATAATTGCCTGTGGACTTTGAGTTCCTGGTTTAAAGTTTCCATACTACATAGTACGATTTAAACTGTTTCTATGTTCGCTTCCCCCCTAATTACCTACAAACAGTTTCCATACTACATAGTACGATTTAAACTTTCCTCAAGGTTCGAAAGGTCTTCAATGTGTTGACAGTTTCCATACTACATAGTACGATTTAAACCGAACCCCCATATAAGTATGAATACTGATATAATGTCGTTTCCATACTACATAGTACGATTTAAACTCCCATCAGACGCTACTACCTATACGCTTCCAGCGGGGTTTCCATACTACATAGTACGATTTAAACTGCTCGGTAGGAAGATCTTGAAGCAAATAAACGATAGTTTCCATACTACATAGTACGATTTAAACCCGCTGATATTTCGTACGTCGGGTCCTCGTCGAGGGTTTCCATACTACATAGTACGATTTAAACTTTCTTTTCTTTCGTCATCAGTTATGATGTTTTTTCGTTTCCATACTACATAGTACGATTTAAACCATTGTTGTTTTGTTTATGTAGTTTATGATTATATAGTTTCCATACTACATAGTACGATTTAAACAAGAATTATGTGTGCGCATTGAAGAAGATGTATTGGACAGTTTCCATACTACATAGTACGATTTAAACTTTGCATACACCTGACAGTTTGGGTCTTCTATGAGAGTTTCCATACTACATAGTACGATTTAAACGGAGAGCATAGCGAGACGAAAGAAAAATATACATGTTTCCATACTACATAGTACGATTTAAACCTTATAAAAATATATTAATAGCTGGGGCAATAGCGGGTTTCCATACTACATAGTACGATTTAAACTTTGTGTTATTGCGTCATTTTACGCTCACAGCATAGTTGTTTCCATACTACATAGTACGATTTAAACTAACTGCCTGACACCGATAACATTGTTTATTTTTATGGTTTCCATACTACATAGTACGATTTAAACTATTGTATGTATAGTTCGCACACCTGACTGCATCGGGTTTCCATACTACATAGTACGATTTAAACCTTTTCCTTGATATTGACAAATCTCCATAAAAGCAAGTTTCCATACTACATAGTACGATTTAAACATCTTTATACAGCAGACGACACACCAGGTCATGATTGTTTCCATACTACATAGTACGATTTAAACGACATAAAATGAGGGGCAATGAGCATGGTAAAATGATAGTTTCCATACTACATAGTACGATTTAAACTCCTTCAATAGTAGAGAATGTAAAAAATGAAGAGGGTTTCCATACTACATAGTACGATTTAAACCTGTAGACGAGAAAGAAATAATCGAGATAAAGAAAAAAAGTTTCCATACTACATAGTACGATTTAAACCCTTTAACCCCGTGTCCCTCTCCGTGTCCTTTTTCCAGTTTCCATACTACATAGTACGATTTAAACTAAAAATAAAATAAAACAAAGCAACGATGAAAAACAGTTTCCATACTACATAGTACGATTTAAACAATTCCGTTTAACACCAATACTTATAACACCTCTTAGTTTCCATACTACATAGTACGATTTAAACCAAAAAATATATTTTGCTTCGTTCGATGAAAAAAAGTTTCCATACTACATAGTACGATTTAAACTGCCGTCTTGGGCAGATATTCGTCGAGGAATAGAAGAGTTTCCATACTACATAGTACGATTTAAACACATAGCGAAAACAATATATAATATAAATCTAAATAGTTTCCATACTACATAGTACGATTTAAACAATATGGCAGTGGCGAGAATCGGGCGGTTTAATTTTAGTTTCCATACTACATAGTACGATTTAAACCAAACCTGAAAAGTGCCGTGCCAATTCCTGCTACTATGTTTCCATACTACATAGTACGATTTAAACCATGCATATTTTTCGGCTCCTCCGTGAAAAAATAAAGTTTCCATACTACATAGTACGATTTAAACTGAAATTTACTTGCCAATAATTATGTTATTGTCGTAAGTTTCCATACTACATAGTACGATTTAAACATATAAAATAAGGTGTGATGAGCATGGTAAAATGATAGTTTCCATACTACATAGTACGATTTAAACTTTCAAAAGTAGACGGCACAAACCCGTTGATTTTTCGTTTCCATACTACATAGTACGATTTAAACTTCGTATTCGTCTTCGCTGTAAACCACATCACTATCAGTTTCCATACTACATAGTACGATTTAAACAGGCACATCAATTAGGTTGAAACTTGGGGCATAAAAAAGTTTCCATACTACATAGTACGATTTAAACCAGATAAATTAAATGCTTTATCCGCGCTTAAACATAGTTTCCATACTACATAGTACGATTTAAACTTCATGCAGGCCGAATTATCCCAATAGCCGTAGGAAGTTTCCATACTACATAGTACGATTTAAACATCGCACCGCCGACCTGTGATAATGTGGCGAAAACATAGTTTCCATACTACATAGTACGATTTAAACATATCGATTATTTTTTTTCCAGCTAATGCGTTTTTGAGTTTCCATACTACATAGTACGATTTAAACTATCTTGACCACCACTAAGATACTGTGGACAATTTGGTTTCCATACTACATAGTACGATTTAAACTTTATTTTTTTTTCTTTATTCTTTTCGATAAAAAAAGTTTCCATACTACATAGTACGATTTAAACTTTGTTATTTTGTATTATAAACAAAAGAGGGAGAACAGTTTCCATACTACATAGTACGATTTAAACTTTTCAGGTTCGTAGCAAAAAATCCGAAAATACTCGGGTTTCCATACTACATAGTACGATTTAAACACGATTATCTGAAAGTGAAAAATTATAAAACCATACTTAGTTTCCATACTACATAGTACGATTTAAACGACAAAATAGTAAATGATGTTCGCGGTCCTTTTTAGTTTCCATACTACATAGTACGATTTAAACCAGAGTGTTAGAAGAAGCGCGCCGACAAAAAGCATGTTTCCATACTACATAGTACGATTTAAACAATAAAATGGAAAATAAAACAACTATTTTGTTATAGTTTCCATACTACATAGTACGATTTAAACTTTTTCTTTATCTTCGTCCGCCTCAATCTCTTCCGAGTTTCCATACTACATAGTACGATTTAAACTGAATATTTTGAATATTTACCAAGGGTTGTCCATTTAGTTTCCATACTACATAGTACGATTTAAACTGTTTGTTATTCAATTTATAAAAAAAGGAGGGAGAACAGTTTCCATACTACATAGTACGATTTAAACACCGTCTGCCCATCTTCGGTCAAATCCTGCAGAGCCAGTTTCCATACTACATAGTACGATTTAAACACGCACGGGGAGAAAAAGTATATACAAATGCAATCAAGTTTCCATACTACATAGTACGATTTAAACACTCGATACTTCGCCCGATATTTTCATTTTCTGTAAGTTTCCATACTACATAGTACGATTTAAACATAGGAAAATGGGAGAAAAAACTGGCGATGGTAACGAGTTTCCATACTACATAGTACGATTTAAACTCATTATATCTAATATAAAGATATATATAAATTAGATTACGTTTCCATACTACATAGTACGATTTAAACAGGTGAATCGTTCATGATAAGGGATGTACATGTAGGTTTCCATACTACATAGTACGATTTAAACCTCAAGAAACTGAAAATTACCGGTTCAACAGCTAGAGGTTTCCATACTACATAGTACGATTTAAACAAAAAGGAATATGGGAAAAGAATTTCAAGGATAGTAGTTTCCATACTACATAGTACGATTTAAACTTTTTTATATTTTCAATATCAATTATTTTTTTTCCTGAGTTTCCATACTACATAGTACGATTTAAACGAAGAATATTAGAGCCACGCAATATGCCCCTTGCCCGTTTCCATACTACATAGTACGATTTAAACTCTTCCGCAAAGCAGAAACTCAGAGGACTTCAACGGAGTTTCCATACTACATAGTACGATTTAAACTCCCAAGGGTATATATTATATAATATAATATAATAGTTTCCATACTACATAGTACGATTTAAACAGAGAAGCTGGGTCGTAGTCAGAAATGTTGTAGCCAGTTTCCATACTACATAGTACGATTTAAACGTTGTGGTTCTCGGAGTGAATACAGGCACCACAGTGAAGTTTCCATACTACATAGTACGATTTAAACGCACCGTCGACCCGTTATGATGTGGCGGAAACATATGTGTTTCCATACTACATAGTACGATTTAAACTTTTTATGTAAAGGTTAGTATTACTTGTTACTTTTTGTTTCCATACTACATAGTACGATTTAAACCGAAGCTATCCCGCAGGCGGAAGCCACGCTGAAAAAGGTTTCCATACTACATAGTACGATTTAAACACAAAAGGACACGGGGTTATGTGTCGATTTTTCCCCAGTTTCCATACTACATAGTACGATTTAAACTTCAAAAGAACAAAAAATACCACGAGACGCATCACGGTTTCCATACTACATAGTACGATTTAAACATGCTGTAGATTGTACGGTGCGACATTTATATGATGGTTTCCATACTACATAGTACGATTTAAACCTGTTCAACATTTTCGTGTTCTTCGATACGCATACAGTTTCCATACTACATAGTACGATTTAAACAGTAATTCATCACACGCGGTTTTGACTTCAGTCAAAAGTTTCCATACTACATAGTACGATTTAAACGATTATGATTTTTTTTGTATTTGTGTCCAAAAACCGAGTTTCCATACTACATAGTACGATTTAAACCAGTCCACAGCTCTGCTTTACGACCCTCCGCAAACAGTTTCCATACTACATAGTACGATTTAAACATTATACTGGTCGGTGAAAGCGTGTTTTCGAGATGTGAGGTTTCCATACTACATAGTACGATTTAAACATATTTGTCGGAGAAACCGTGCTTTCGAGGAGTGAGGTTTCCATACTACATAGTACGATTTAAACGCTACCGCCGATATTTGATACTCGGGTGCCTCGTTCAAGGTTTCCATACTACATAGTACGATTTAAACAGGGAATATGGCGTGAAAACCTAAGGGGTGAAGTAAGTTTCCATACTACATAGTACGATTTAAACAAAAAAGATAACCAAAAAAAACTAAAAATATTTATGAGTTTCCATACTACATAGTACGATTTAAACTATTTTGCGGTAGAACACCATCTCATTTTCCTGCCAAGTTTCCATACTACATAGTACGATTTAAACACAATTACATACGGGGTGCCCAGTCCTATGGTTTTCGGTTTCCATACTACATAGTACGATTTAAACAAAAGCAGCGGCCGAAGGAACATCAGAACAAGAAACGTTTCCATACTACATAGTACGATTTAAACAAGATGGTTTTATTATATTTCACTTTCGGATATTTGGTTTCCATACTACATAGTACGATTTAAACCTCCGAGAGATTGGATAGCGGAGGATATAGCTTCGAGTTTCCATACTACATAGTACGATTTAAACCTTGTTAACAATTATTTTCATCTTTTCAAAAAATAAGTTTCCATACTACATAGTACGATTTAAACCGTATTGATAACTCTTGTGATGTCATCGGACGTATTGGTTTCCATACTACATAGTACGATTTAAACTATTCTAATAAGATTTCCCTTGTCAATTTTTTTTAGTTTCCATACTACATAGTACGATTTAAACGCTTATGATTGTTTTTAGCGTAGCATATTTCATTGGTTTCCATACTACATAGTACGATTTAAACATAAAAATAAAATAAAAACAAATATGATGGAAAACAGTTTCCATACTACATAGTACGATTTAAACCTGAGCAATATATTCAAGTGTCCAAAAGAAAATTTTTGTTTCCATACTACATAGTACGATTTAAACTCTATAGATGGAAAACCCAAGGGAGTGAGTCGTCCAGGTTTCCATACTACATAGTACGATTTAAACGAGGAATCCAATACCTGCCTGAACCACGGCAAGATAGTTTCCATACTACATAGTACGATTTAAACCACGAATAGGACATAATTCTATGTATTCTCTTTGTTGTTTCCATACTACATAGTACGATTTAAACTCTTTCGGGCATAATATCGTTCCATTCCCGCCTGTAGTTTCCATACTACATAGTACGATTTAAACTTCATCACATAAGAAAAAATATTCACATTTCTGTTCCGTTTCCATACTACATAGTACGATTTAAACTTTCATCTGTTTTTTTAAGCGGGTGATGAAAAAAAATAGTTTCCATACTACATAGTACGATTTAAACTGACTTGTATCGAAATATATTTTATCCGCACACAGATAGTTTCCATACTACATAGTACGATTTAAACTTTTTTGATTGGCGCAATGTCTGGGGTCTTATATGGTTTCCATACTACATAGTACGATTTAAACATCGTTTATGTCTTCCAATACTGGCGGGTCGACAGTGTTTCCATACTACATAGTACGATTTAAACTATAAGCCACTATCGCCTGTATTTTTTCTGCGACGGAGTTTCCATACTACATAGTACGATTTAAACTTGGTGTCCAATGTGATTTTGGATAAGGTGCTGTAGGGTTTCCATACTACATAGTACGATTTAAACTTTCTTTTTTTTCGTCATCAGTTATGATGTTTTTTCGTTTCCATACTACATAGTACGATTTAAACATGAAGAAAAAAACAAAGAATATGAAGCGATGTGTAAGTTTCCATACTACATAGTACGATTTAAACTTTATTTGTTTCTTTAAGCGAATAATAAAAAAAAATAGTTTCCATACTACATAGTACGATTTAAACGTGCTCGGACGAAGGTCAAAAAGCCGAGGTGGTGTGGTTTCCATACTACATAGTACGATTTAAACCTGTAATTAGTGGATTTCTCGTTGCTATCCCTAATCCGTTTCCATACTACATAGTACGATTTAAACATAATAACATAGAAAAAATAATACGAGAAGGAGAGCAGTTTCCATACTACATAGTACGATTTAAACAGCGTGGGTGCAGTTCCTACGCCAGAACAAAAAACAGGTTTCCATACTACATAGTACGATTTAAACAGGTGGATGTGTTGATGAAAACGCCCGTCATTTGCCAGTTTCCATACTACATAGTACGATTTAAACCAACGGCGTGCCGAAACTTCCACCTGCTCATACACAAGTTTCCATACTACATAGTACGATTTAAACTTCAAACACTGCGGTCTGTAAAAATATTGGCTGGTACGTTTCCATACTACATAGTACGATTTAAACTTATTGGCGAAAAAGAAACTCAAAGGACTTCAAAAAAGTTTCCATACTACATAGTACGATTTAAACACTCTCACACCTTTGACCCGTCAGGATGTGGATGAAAGTTTCCATACTACATAGTACGATTTAAACTTTTTCAGCAAAGCAGAAACTCAAAGGACTACAACGGCGTTTCCATACTACATAGTACGATTTAAACGTGTGTTTTTGACTGTGAATTTCGATCCAGACTGTAGTTTCCATACTACATAGTACGATTTAAACTATTATTATAATATATATTAAGTTATTAGTATATTAGTTTCCATACTACATAGTACGATTTAAACAAACGATGGAAAGAAATTGACGCTGAGAAATACGAAGGTTTCCATACTACATAGTACGATTTAAACCCGCGGGTATGTGTGTTGTGTATGACATATATGACGGTTTCCATACTACATAGTACGATTTAAACTTGGCAGTTTCTATACTACATAGTTATAATAAAATTGTTTCCATACTACATAGTACGATTTAAACAAAATTACAAGTGAATATGGCGATAGCAGTAACTAAGTTTCCATACTACATAGTACGATTTAAACATAAATGAAAAGAAAAAAGTGAGAGAAGCAGGGTCGGTTTCCATACTACATAGTACGATTTAAACACTAAATAAGGAATAATGTTTGACACAATATTTGTGTGTTTCCATACTACATAGTACGATTTAAACCGAGAGAGGCATCCACAATTGCTTCTGCGTTTTTCAGTTTCCATACTACATAGTACGATTTAAACTTTTTCAAGGTTTGCAATATCTTCAATGTGCATAGCGTTTCCATACTACATAGTACGATTTAAACGGTATCGCCCGTCGTTCGCCGTTGTAACCTCATAAGGTTTCCATACTACATAGTACGATTTAAACGAGCTTAGAACCAAAAAAGTTGGAGATACTCTTATGTTTCCATACTACATAGTACGATTTAAACAAGAAGGAGAAGAGGAAGGAGAAGAAGGAGATGATGGTTTCCATACTACATAGTACGATTTAAACGATAAAAATTAAATAAATAAGATATAATGAAAAGCAGTTTCCATACTACATAGTACGATTTAAACGTGTAATTCAAGACCCACCTAAACCACAACAATATAGTTTCCATACTACATAGTACGATTTAAACCGAACCTTTTGTTTTGCTTTTCTGTATACCATTTTATGTTTCCATACTACATAGTACGATTTAAACCAACAAATCGTGCAAGTGCTGTGCCTATTCCTACAGCGTTTCCATACTACATAGTACGATTTAAACAAAATGACACGCCGTGGCAGCCAAAATATCCGAGAATAGTTTCCATACTACATAGTACGATTTAAACAAATCAGATACCTTTGTGCTTTGGGAATGTTCACGAAGTTTCCATACTACATAGTACGATTTAAACTTGTTTTTGAGGAAATAACCTGCA
>Ga0210053_1003724_pt1 | contig 12213 bp, 15 predicted proteins | sample CryGeymeta201512_FD_185467 | JGI IMG/M metagenome (GOLD analysis project Ga0210053, IMG submission 185467) | Groundwater microbial communities from Crystal Geyser aquifers in Utah, USA - Crystal Geyser metaG 2015-12 (SPAdes) (version 2) | ecosystem: Environmental > Aquatic > Deep subsurface >... | reverse complement strand
GGGGATCTAGAGATTACAGACTGGATTCCCGTTTTCACGAGAATGACACACCCCGTGTCATCCTCAACCGAAAGCGAAGCGCTTCGGATTGGGGATCCAGAGATTACAGACTGGATTCCCGTTGTCACGGGAATGACACACCCCGTGTCATCCTCAACCGAAAGCAAAGCGCTTCGGATTGGGGATCCACATTCCTTTTTGTCATCCCGCACTTGATGCGGGATCCAGACAAAAAGACTGGATTCCCGTTTTCACGGGAATGACAAAGAGAAGATACGGGAATGACAGAGGGAAAATGTTGCATAAATCGTAAAATATCAAACAAAATAATTCATTATTATGAAAAAAATTATCGTCCTTGTATCGTCGGTTATTTTTAGCGTCTGCATTTTAGCTCAAAGCACCCAAGCCGCAACATTTGTCTTTCCCGGCGAATCCAACCAAAATACCACAACCATTGATAGTGAAATAAATAAAACCTTAATTGTAAGCGGTGAAAATGTTTTTGTTGACTCTGTTATACCCAAAGATTTGATCGCGCTCACGGGCAACCTCACTACCAATAACCAAATCGGCGGCAATTTATTGTCATTGTCTAAAACAACTTATATCAAGCAGGAAATCGCCGGAAGCGCGATTATCCTAAGCAGTGATGCGATTATTTCACAACCGATCAAAGGTAATTTATATGCTGGAGCGTCTGATATAACAATTGATACGGAAATCCAAGGCGATGTTTTTGTCGCGTCTGAAAATTTAACATTGACTAAAAATGCTCACATTCTAGGCGATACCTACGCGCGCGTTAAAACTTTAGACAAAAACGATTTAGCTCTAATTGACGGAAAAAATGATTTTAAGTATTACAAAACAGAAAAAAACTGGACTGATAACATAGCTCGCGCAATTATCGGTTTTTTCACTTTAATGCTTTTGGCGCTGATTATCTGGCGTTTCAAGCCCAAAACTTTTGACACTATCCAAAATGCAATGACTAAAAAATGGGGCACCAGTTTGCTCTTTGGTTTAATTTTCCTTATCGTCACACCAATTATCGCGATTGCCATCCTGCCATTTATTATCACCTGGCCAATTTCAATTTTGATAATAACGGCTTATTGTTTTATTATTGGTTTGTCGCCGATTTTTGCGTCTTACACTTGGGTAAATAAAATTTTAAAACTGAAATTCCACCCGCTTGCCACCATTGCTATTGGTTTAATTCTGCTGACTATCATTAAAATTATTCCTGTTATCGGCGGGTTTATTTTGTTCGGAGCGCTTCTGTTTGGTATCGGCGCCAGTGTTATTGTAATCTATGAAAAAATAAAAACAAATCCCAAAGGAGGGAAATGAAGATTGAAGTCAAGCCCGCGATAGAAAATTCACCCAAGCCATCATTGAAAAATCGTTTGTGGGGCGACAAACAAAAAAAAATTCGCACGATTATTTGTATTATCATTGGGATCGTAATCATCTTGCTTGCCAGCACGATTTATGCTAAATTTTTCGTCAAAGAAACTGCCTCAACCGAAACAAAGAAAACCAGTTTTCTGCCCTCTTTGAAAAAAACCGAGGAAAAGAAAATTGAAAGCCCGTTGTCTGGCGTTGAATACGCGGAAAACATTGCTAAGCGACACCCACTTGGCGTGATGGTGGAAAATCACCCAGACGCGCGCCCGCAGTCAGGGCTAGATAAAGCTGAAATTATCTACGAGGCAATCACAGAAGGTGGCATCACCCGTTTTATGGGAGTATTCGGACCGCGCGTCACCGAGGAAGTTGGACCAGTCAGAAGCGCGCGCACATTTTTTGTCACCTGGATCCAAGAATATGACGGATATTACGCCCATGCTGGCGGATCCAAAGACGGCTTGGCGCAAATCGCGTCTGATGGTGTGATGGATCTTCCGCACACCACTGGATATTTTGAACGGCAACCACAAGCCGGCATTGCCTCTGAGCACACTTTATATACATCTATAGCTAATTTATACAAATTGGCGGAGGCTAAAAAATACGACACCAATGCGTCATTCACCAGTTTAAAATTTAAATCCGATGAAGAATTAGCCAAACGAGGAAACGTCTCGGAAGTGATTATTCCTTTTTCAACTGACTCTTACGAAGTTAAATGGTTATACGATAAAACGGAAAATATCTACAAACGGTCAATGGCTAGGGTTCCGCACAAAGATAAAATTAGTGGCAACCAGCTTACCGCCAAAAATATTATTATCCAAACTGTGCAACGCGCTCCGATCGCTCTTGCTGGCGCCAAACCAACTTTTAAATTTACCACCGAAGGGTCGGGCAAGGCTACTATTTTGCGCGACGGACAAAAAATTGACGCGACCTGGAAAAAATCAACTACCAGTGAGCGAACTAAATTCTTTGACTCAACCGGCGCTGAAATTAAATTTAATCGCGGTATATTTTGGTATGAAATCGTCCCGCCAGAAATCACGCCAACTTTCACCGAAGCGACCGCAACCCAACCAGTCGCCAACTAAAACTACGACTTCCACTTATTGTCATTCTTGGCTTATTCTTCGTCATTCCCGCGTTTTTTTTGTCATTCCCGCGCCCCTTCCGTCATTCCCGCGAAAGCGGGAATCCAGATCCAACTGGATCCCCAATCCGAAGCGCTTCGCTTTCGGTTGAGGATGACAAGAGGTGTGTCATTCCCGCGCCCCTTCCGTCATTCCCGCGAAAGCGGGAATCCAGTTATTATAGATCCCCGATCAGGTCGGGGATGACACGGGACAGGCAGATCAGAAAATGACGCAGGGACAGAATGCATTTTATATGCGTAAAATTTAATAGACTTATTACAAAACAATTTTTCGTAATAAGTCTAAATAAAAATATGACAACAGAAAAAACAACCCAAGAAAACCATAACAACAAACTGCCAGACTGTTGCGTTGCTTTTAGCCCCTTGCTAAAAAAAATACTGGTTGCAATCCTAATCATTATAGGGGTAAGCATTTTATTGCCAGTTATTTTTCCGCTGGCTTGGAGCCTAGCCAGAATTATTTTTAGCCTAGCGATAATTTACCTTGGTTTGATTTTGGTCCTTTGCCCAGTGAAAAAAGTTAAATAGAATGAAAAAATTGGCATAATATCAAAAACCTGCAATGTTGGCTAAATATTTCTCAATCTCTATATTATGTCAAAAAAAGCGCCAAGCTAAATAAAGCTAGCGCTTGACAATTGCAACTATTGAGATTGAATTAGACCAATTTGCTTAAAACACCAGCCGTGTATCAAAAGATATATTATAAAAAAACCAATTTGCCAACCAGCCTAGTAAAAATAAACTAATGATTGCAGGAGTAGCGCCTGCCATTATATGATAACTTACATATCCCAGAAGTGAAAAATACGCGACAATACCCAATTTATCTTTTACTTCGGTGGACGAATTATTTGCCAAATTCACAACTAAAAACATAGCCATTAGCCCAATAATCAGCCCCAGAAGGAATGTGTTGGTATTTGCCAGCGCCAAAGCTGAACTAATCACTAAAAAATGAACCGCAATCATGGAAGCGCTGGTATAAAGAATTAAATCTTTATTGTCCTTCCAATACTCGCGCATTTCCGTCTCCTTTCATTTTTGAGAATTGTTGTTGATTGCCAATAAAACTTCCTTTACTACATCAAGCTGTCCGAGAGAAAAAGTCAAGGTTGGCTTGCCACCCCACTTTTTGGAAGGGTGATCACGCGTGGCAATAATTCCGCATTTTGCCAGGTATCTCAACTTCATATATGTCAATCCAGCATAGCGCATTGCTTGAAATGCTCCCAACCAAACTTCTTGATCGGTGATGTGATAATTCGCCAATTTGATAGCTACTTGCTTGCGCCAACCACGAAATTGATTTGGATTATGTTGTTGTCTTGTTTGCGCGCTACGGATGACGGCGCACTCGCTTGAGCATGATATTCGCCTACAATTCGAATGTCTGGCTATAATGAAAACTTTACCGCAAGCCACGCATCGTCTGCTTTGCGTATCTCGCGCCCACTGCTCAACCATTTCCCAATGTCGGCAATCAATATATGTTTTTATTGAATAAATATTTTGAATACCAGGAATTTCGCCACTGGCAAATGCTTTTTTCAACGATGCCAAAGGCACCCTGACACTCAATCTGCTCCTTGCCTCGGCAAGACCAATAAAGTTTTCTCTTGCTTGAAAAATTCTTTGTCCTGTTTCACTAGTTGCTCTTTTTATACGTTGCCTGACTCTTTCACGAGTTACGCCAAATATTTTACCAATTTGCTCATATGTAGCCATTTGATCATACATAATAACAATTTGCCTGAGCGTTATCGCCCTTTTTTCTCTTTGGCTGGCGTAACAACGATCGCGTATTGACTTCCTTGATTTGATTGTGCCTTCTTGTATTAGCTCACGCACCCGATGGCTGATAGTAAAGGCACATACTCCGCACGAATCCGCGATTTCCTGATATGTTTTACCTTGGTTATATAAACTGGCTAGCTGATTTACATTTAAAACAATTCTTAATCTGCCCCGACCATGCTTTTGGGGAACATACCAACTGGCTGATCCTGCCTGTGTTTGAGTGTTCACTGCAAAACCTCCTCGTGCCTCGCGTCTCAATATTCCAAATTATCAAAAAACAAAGATATGTTTATCTTATATTAAAATAGAACGATAGTCAATACTTTGATATAAAAACCTATGGCTTATGCGATGCCAACCTTTCTTTCAAGCCGTTTCACTCGTTTTTCAATTTTTTCTAAATCCTTTTTTGTAACCATTTGATCTAGTAGCTGATTAGTTAGCTCCAAATCTTTTCTCATCGATCTTAAAAATGCCACATCTGTTTCAAGCATATCTAGTCGCGCTTCAATATGGCGCAGTCGCGACTCGATCTGTTCAAATCGTTGATCGATCTGTTCAAATCGTTGATCGATCTGTTCAAATCGTTTTTCAAATCGAGCTCCCATCATGGAAAAACCATCTGACACAATATAAGCTAATTCGTCAAACCTTTTGTCTGTATGCTTAATCGCTAAAGCAAATTTTTCACTAATCAATTTTTCTAATTTTTTTTCATTTGCCATATTTTCAATATAAAACAAAATCAAATTTTGTCAATGATAAGCGCAATGAAAAATTTCATAAGTCATTACTCTACAATAGAGCTGGCAATTCCCTTTACTTGATTAACATAAGCCATTGAATGGTTGTAGTTAAAAAGCGCGCGGTTGGAATCGCCTGTGGTAAGCCCATTTTGTGATAACATTTTAGCGGCAGATGCCAAGGCGTCACTAGTGTCGTTAATCTGCGCTTTGCCGTCCCCATCGCCGTCCTCAGCATAAGCGCGGAAGGTTCCGGGCATAAACTGCATTGGTCCTTGCGCTCCGGCGTAAGATTTTTTGGAAGTATCCCACGATTTACCGGACTCAACCTGCCAAACAGCTTCTAAAATTTTCCAGTCGATACCAAATTTTTGGGCGGTGGTTTTAACCAAAGCTCGTTTTTGATCAAATGAAATTCCTTCAGCTCTACCTTCGTTTGATCTTGCTAAAATTTCGATCCGTTCTTTCTTTTTGGCAGTTGCTTTTTGACTGGCTAATTTGACCTCATAATCAGACGCAGACAGCTTGACTTCGTATTTTTCATTTTTCGAAATAATAGGCATTGATTGCTTAAGGTCAAGTTTGATATTCGTCTCAACACTTTTTGGGATATTGTTTTTTGCCAATGTAATTTGCGACAATATTAAAGAGAACGCAAGCGCAATAATGCTAGCGGTAATTAAAAATTCAAGTATAGGATAGCCTTTTGACTCATTGTTTGAGAAAACCCTTTTTAGGGTTAACATATATTATTTACTCCCGTCGTTCCTTCCTCCAAAATCAATTAACAGAGAAAAAGTTGATATTTTGGTTTACAGAACAACACGAGCAGTATAACAGAAAATATGCTAAAAGTCAATACTTTACGACTTGCTGGCGAATGAGTCGCAAATAATCGCGAATGTTTGAGTATTGAAAATTATCCGCTATAATACAACTATGTTTTATAAAATCATTAAATTTCGTCCTAATTTGCGTCGCAGAACTAATTTTGGCGAAAATCCGCGCGACAGCAAATGGCTAAAACATCGCCTGCAAGAATTTAAAAACCGTTATTTCCCGGATCTGACCATTTCCAATAATCTAATTATCAAATTCGGTCGCCCGACAAAAACCCGACTTGGCTCGATTAAACACGGCAGAAGGCGAGACAACCCCAACACCATCATCACGATAAATGGACATTTTCAGGATCAACAAATTCCTGATTTTGTGATTGATGCCACGATAATGCACGAGCTAACTCATTATGCTCAAGGCTGGTTTTCACCCCATCCGCAAAAATACCGCCACCCGCACCTAGGTTCAGTTGTGAAAAATGAATTGACCGAGCGGGGTTTAGATGATATACTTATATTGTCGCGCAGATGGCTAAAAAAAAATTGGCGCGATTACATCCGCAAGTACCACTAAACCCAACGGAGCAAATTCCAAGATAATTGTTGACTTTCAATAAATTACCAATCGCTAAATCCAGATAACAAACAAATCCATAATACCAAAGATTAAAATCATAAACTTATTTGGAATTTAATATTTAAATATGAGTTGTCTTTTTTGCCAAATTAGCCAGAAAAAAATTCCATCGCAAGTACAACTTGACACTGATGACATATTTGCGTTTAACGATATCCACCCCAAAGCGCCAGTCCATATTTTAATCATTCCCAAAAAACATATCCCCAGCACTGCGGAAGTTGAAAAAATAGATACTGAAATTCTGGGTAAAATGATTTTGTCCGCTAAAAAATTAGCTGAAAAATCAAATATCAACCAAACCGGCTATCGTTTAGTTTTTAATACCAAAAGCCATGGCGGGCAAATTGTGGATCATCTGCATTTGCATTTGCTAGGCGGAAAAATGCTGGGACCAATGGCATAAATTTCAATTTTAATTGGATTAACCATAACCCTCGCTACAAGAGGGAGGTGAAATTATTTAATGAATGTAAGACAAGAATCTTTGGAAGTAAAACTGAGAAAGTTTAATAGAGAGGTTCAGCTGAGCCAAATTTTGACTGATGTTAAAGATCGTCGTTTTTTTAGTAAAAAACCATCTCGTTTACTTCTAAGGGAAAAAGCTGTTCGCTTGCAAGCTCGTCGCAAAATCCGTCGCGGATATTAAAATAAAGAATCCAACGGGGCAAGCCCCGCGACATTCTTTATTACGCCAAAGGTGGTGGCTTTATCCTCGGAGCAAGTTCCGAGGTATTCGCCATCTTGTAATAATTCTAAAATATGAGTTTAAAACAACAAATTGAAATTGAATTTATTTCTGCCCTGAAAGCAAAAAACGCCACACTTGTTTCAACGCTCCGTATGCTCAAAAGCGCTATCACCAACAAAGAAAAACAAACCGGCGAGGAAATTGATGATGCGCAAATTTTGAAAACCATTGAACAAGAAATCAAAAAACGGCAAGAATCACAAAAAATGTACAAACAAGCCGGAAGGGACGAAAGCGCCCAAAAAGAACAAGACGAATTAGAGATATTAAAAAATTATTTGCCTGAGGAAATGCCGATTGACGAGCTTGAAAAAATAATTGACGAAATGGTTGCAAAACTAGACGCAAAAGATATTAAAGATATGGGCAAAGTGATGGGCGCAGTGATGGCTCAAACTGCCGGGCGCGCCAGCGGAGATAAAATTGCACAACTGGTTAAAACAAAACTCAACGCCTAAAAACCAAAAAATGGACAAAAAATTTCGCTACTATATTCTACTTTTTGTAGCAATTGCCACTATCACTTTTGGCTTAAGCTTTATTTTTAATCTAATCGGGCGCACTTTTGAATTTTCGACTTTCTGGCGCTTTTTTATGATGGTGGTTGCGTCACTCCTTTCAGCGCTACTGATCACTTATATTGTATTTATTACCACCCCGATTTTAAAAGAATATCTCAACACTATGCGCTCGCTCCTTCGCCTGGACACTTTCTCGCACCCGATACTTTTAAAACTTCAACAAAACGCGCCGTCTTCATTTCACCACTCCATAATGGTGGCAAATTTAGGTCATCGCGCTGCCAAAGCCATTGGAGCGGACGCGCTCCTTGTGCGAATCGGCGGGTATTATCACGACATTGGCAAAACCAAAGATCCGATGGCTTTTATTGAAAACCAAACTGCGACAGAGCAAGAGGAAAACATTAAAAAACCGATCCAATTGGCAAAAAAAATCAAGTCCCATGTGGACGAAGGGATTAGCCTTGCAAGAGAATACCACTTGCCCCAAGAAGTAATTGATATGATTATTCAGTCGCACGGCACATCGCAAGTTTCATTTATTTACAAACACTTGCAACAAAAAGGCGAAAAAATTAGCAAACAGGATTTAGCCTACAAAGGTCCTAAACCGCAAACCAAAGAAGCTGGAATTTTAATGCTGGCAGATAATGTTGAATCAAGAATTAGATCAATCAAAGAATTAACCGAGCCCCAAATTATCCAAATCGTTGATCATATTATCCAAGAAAAAAATACTGACCGACAACTGGAGCTCAGTGGCATTACGAGAGGAGAGATGCAAAAAATAAAAAACGCTTTTATCGAAGGCGTCAAAATAATCCACCATCAAAGAATCTCATATCCAAAATGATCTATTGGCATAATCGCACTAAATACAATTTAACCCAAGAAACAAAATCAAAAACTGGGCAAATTTCCAGGGCGCTCTTGGCAGACAGCAAAAAACATTTTATAATTGATGTAAGTATTGTTTCAAGGACGGAGATCAAGAAACTCAATCAAAAATATCGTCAAAAAGACCAAGCGACTGATGTTTTAAGTTTTTCAGTTTTTAATAATCTGTCTGAAATCGCTAAAATTGACGCGCCAGCGTTACTGGGTGAAATTGTAATTTGTGCTGACTTTGTCAAAATTGAAAATGATTTAACCCGATTATTTGAACACGGATTGAATCATTTAATTGGAAAACACCACCAGGAATAAATCTCAAATTGCCTCATCGGCAATCGCCATAGAGGCGGTCTCAAATCTCAAATTAAGTTATCCGCTTAAAATTTAGCATTTATTATTTCTAAAATGAAATCAAGCAACATTATTGCAGGGATAGATATTGGTTCGAGCAAGGTTGCGTTTGTGATTGGCAAAATCAATGAAGGACTGATCGAGGTGTTAGCTGTTTCCAGCGCGCAAAATTCTGGTTTGAAAAAGGGGATTGTCAATGATATTGAGGATTGCCTGTCAAGTATTTCCAGCGCTTTGGAACAAGCGGAAAAAAAAGCTGGCGCGCCCATAGACAAAGCGGTGATTGGGGTGGGTGGCGCGCACATTATCACCACGCTGTCAAAAGGAATTATCGCGATTTCAAAACCAAACGGACAAATCGACCCGAGTGACGTTAAACGGGTAATCGAAGCTGCGCGCGCGGTGGCACTTCCGCCCAACCAAGAAATTATTCATGTCATTCCAAGGCAATTTATTGTTGATGGACAAAGTGGCGTCAAGGATCCGCTGGGAATGACAGGCATTCGCCTTGAAGCTGAGGTAATGATTATCGGAGGATCGACGAACGCGCTCAGAAATCTGGAAAAATGCGTCAGCCAAAGTGGTTTGTCGGTCAATAATTTTGTTTTCAATGGTCTGGGTGGATCAAATACATTGCTCAATAAAAAGCAAAAAGAAGTCGGCGTGTTGCTACTTGATATCGGAGCCAGCACCACAACTTTAACTGTATGGGAAGACGGTGATTTGGTTCATGCCAATATCCTAGCTATCGGCTCAAACCATGTAACCAATGATATTGCTATTGGGCTTAAAACTTCGCTTGAAGTGGCTGAGCAGGTAAAAATTCAATTCGCTGGATGCAAATTAGGCGAAAGCTTAAAAACCAAAATTGATTTAAAAAAAATCGATCCTAGAGAGGATCAAAAAGTGGAACGGGAACTGATTGATGAAATTTGCGAAGCGCGCATGAAGGAGATATTTGACCATGCGCGGGAAGAGCTGAAAAAAATTCAAAAAGACGGGATGCTTCCCGCTGGCGTAGTGTTGTCTGGTGGCGGAAGTTTGGTAAGAGGCGCAGTGGCTCTTGCCAAAGACGAATTGCATTTGCCAGTCCAAATGGGTTATCCGGTCCTTGAAATTTCAGGCGAAATTGAACTTCTGGATCAGCCCCAGTTTCATACTGCCACTGGGTTAATGCTTGAAGGGTTAGACGATAGCTATCAAAACAAAAACACTTTTTCTTTTAATTTTGGCAGTTTAAACACCCGCGACTTGAACTCATACTTAGGAAAAATCAAAGGATTTTTTAAGCAACTGTTGCCATAATACGCAAATACGCAAATCACACAGATTGCACAAATAAATTTGTGGTCATTCACGATCTATCACACGAACAAACACCGAACAAACCCGCCTTTTGATTGAGGGGGGGTTGACAGATTAAAAAGTTTATTGCATAAATAAACTTACTATGAATGAACAAGAATCACCCATTGAAACATTTGCTGTTATCCGCGTGGTTGGCGTTGGGGGCTCAGGCGGAAACGGCGTAAAAAGAATGATTGGAGCTAAAATGCGCGGAGTTGATTTTGTGGTAATAAATACTGACGCGCAAGACTTAGCCAACAATCCATCTCAAACAAAAATTCAAATCGGCAAAGACACAACTCGCGGACTCGGAGCTGGCGCTGACATTGAAAAAGGCAGAAAAGCCATCGAGGAAAATAAAGAAGAAGTCTACGAATCACTCAAGGGTTCTGATATGGTTTTTATTACATATGGAGCTGGAGGTGGAACTGGTACGGGCGCTGGTCCCATGGTTGCCTCAATCGCCAAAGAACTTGGCGCTTTGACTGTTGGCGTTGTTACCAAACCATTCGCCTTTGAAGGAATGAGACGGAAAAAAGTCGCTGACCTTGGAGTAGAAGAATTAAAAGACAAGGTTGACACTTTAATCACCATCCCAAATGATCGGCTCTTGCAAGTTATTGATAAAAAAACATCGCTCTTTGACGCTTTTGGTGTGGTTGACGATGTGCTTCGCCAAGGCGTGCAGGGCATCTCAGATCTGATCACGCTCCACGGCGTAATTAATGTTGACTTTGCTGATGTGCGCACTATTATGGAGGACGCTGGCTCAGCGCTAATGGGCATTGGGCGCGCGACTGGCGACAATCGCGCCATCGAAGCCGCGCGCATGGCAATTGACAGCCCGCTTCTTGAACTTTCCATCGATGGCGCCAAAGGTATTTTGTTTAACATCACTGGCGGACCAGATTTATCAATGTACGAAATTGACGAAGCAGCCAAAGCTATCACCGAAGCAGCTGACGTTGACGCCAACATTATTTTTGGCGCGATTATTGACGAAGCCATGGCAGGCGAAATCAAAATCACTGTTATCGCCACTGGTTTTGAGCACGAAACAGAAAAAAAATTCTCTCGGCATATCCACGGAGTAAAGCCAGAACCACAAGAAATCGAATCGCCCAATTACGATTTAGAGCCGGAAATTGAGGACGAGGAAGAAAATGAAGAAATCGAAGTCCCGGCATTTATCAGACGAAAACTTAAATAGCAGAATCTAAATTCTTGATTCTAGGTTTTAAAATTAGAAAAATCATTTCACGACTTACGCAAATATCCTGATGCTTACACGACTTACGCAAAACTTCTATTTATTTCAAAATGGCGAATACCTTGTGGCTTGCCACAGGGATGAAGCCATTTCAAATATCAAAATAAAGAATACCAAGGGGCTTGCCCCGTTGGATTCTTTATTGTTATGCTTAATTCATCCATCGTTATTCTCATTCCGCTTGTCATTCCCGTATCTCCCTTTGTCATTCCCGCATCCTTCTCTTGTCATTCCCGCGCAAGCGGGAATCCAGATCCAACTGGATCCCCAATCCGAAGCGCTTCGCTTTCGGTTGAGGATGACAAAGAATGTGTCATTCCCGTTAGAGGCGAAGCTCTCTAAGCGGGGTCATTCCCGTGAAAACGGGAATCCAGTCCGAATGGATCCCGCATCAAGTGCGGAATGACGGGAGGGGATAGATCCCCAATCCGAAGCGCTTCGCTTTCGGTTGAGGATGACAAGGAGGCTTTCGGTTGAGGATG
>Ga0210053_1003709_pt1 | contig 12249 bp, 10 predicted proteins | sample CryGeymeta201512_FD_185467 | JGI IMG/M metagenome (GOLD analysis project Ga0210053, IMG submission 185467) | Groundwater microbial communities from Crystal Geyser aquifers in Utah, USA - Crystal Geyser metaG 2015-12 (SPAdes) (version 2) | ecosystem: Environmental > Aquatic > Deep subsurface >... | reverse complement strand
GCGCTTGCCAGTGCGCGCGGATCGAGCCGGCCATCGCCTGCACCCACGCCGGATCGCGGTGGTAATCGCGCACGAAACGCAATTCCGGTAGATCGCGCCAGTTCATCAGCTCGCGCGCCAGCGCGTCGAATACCGCACCGGTAGTGGTGGCTGAGTACTGCGGGTACAGCGGCAGCACCAAAACCCGGTGTATGCCGCGCTCGGCCATCGCGCGCAATGCCGTGCGCACACTCGGCTCGCCGTAGGTCATCGCCAGCGCCACCTCATGACCCGGCAATGCCGCATCGACAGCGTGGCTCAGTCCTCGACTGAACGCCATCAACGGCGAACCCTGCGCGCCCCAGATTGCGGCGTAATTGCGCGCCACCCGCCGCGAGCGCAGCGGCAGGATGATGCCGTGCAACAGCAGACACCAGAGCCAGCGGCTGACATCCACCACCCGCCAGTCGTGCAAAAACTGCGCCAGATAGCGGCGCACGGCGCTGGCGGTGGGTGCTTCGGGAGTGCCCAGATTGACCAACAACACGCCAATTGCCGGATTGTTCGACGCGCTGGCCGGCGCCCAGTACCGCTTGCTCATGTCCGCTCCTGGCCGCTGACGCGACCGTCAATGCCGTTGCTGATGCGCCAACGATACCATTGCCATTGGCGCGGCCCTAAGCCGCGATTCATCACCAACCGCGATACTGTTGGCGTTCATTTTCCGCCTGGAGCCGCCATGAAGCATCTACTCGCCGTGATTTGCCTGTTCAGCCTCAGCGCCGTCGCCCTCGCCGGCGAAAAGCAGGATGAGCGCGCACGCAGTGCGGTGGCGGTGCTCGACAAGGTGATGCTGGTGCCTGAGCAGTCCATTCCGCAGTCAATGCTGCGCGATGCCCAGGCGGTGGCGGTGATTCCGGGCGTGGTCAAGGCCGGGCTGGTGGTCGGCGGGCGTTTCGGCCGTGGCCTGATTTCGGTACGCCAGGCCAACGGCGTGTGGAGCAATCCCAGTTTCATCACCCTTGCCGGCGGCAGTTTCGGATTCCAGTTCGGGGTCACCAGCACCGATGTGGTGCTGGTGTTCCGCACCCGGCGCGGGGTTGATGGCATCGTCAACGGCAAGTTCACCCTGGGTGCCGATGCCGCCGTCGCAGCCGGGCCCGTCGGGCGCACCGCGTCGGCGTCCACCGATGGCCAGCTCAAGGCCGAAATCTACTCCTGGTCTCGTTCGCGCGGGCTGTTTGCCGGCATCGCGCTTGACGGCGCCGTGTTGTCGATCGACGACAAGGCCAACGCCGCCAGCTATGGCGCCAACACCACTCCGCGCGCCATTTTTGAAGGCCGGGTCAACGCGCCCAGCAACCCGATGGTGGATTTTCGCGACCGGCTTGAGGAGTACACCAGTCACTGACGTTTTAACCGCAGTCGCGCTATGCTCGGCATCTCCACGAATCTGGCAGGAAAACCTCATGGGTATCGGTTGGCAACAGTTGCTCATCATTCTGGTCATCGTGCTGCTGATTTTCGGCACCAAGCGCCTGAAGAATGTCGGCAGCGATCTGGGCGAGGCGATCAAGGGCTTCAAAAAAGGCATGAATGATGCCGAGGACAAGCCCGCTGAGCGCCTGCACGATGAAACCAAATCCACCAGTGCGTCCGCCGAGCGGCACGACGACAAGACCCGGCAATAAGCCACCCGCGGCCTGCTGCCATGTTCGGTATTGGATTCAGTGAGCTGCTGCTGATTGCGGTGATCGCGCTGCTGGTGCTCGGCCCCGAGCGCCTGCCCAAAGCGGCCCGCTTTGCCGGCCTGTGGGTGCGCCGCGCCCGTGCCCAGTGGTATTCGGTGAAGACCGAGCTGGAGCGCGAGCTGGCTACCGAGGACCTGCGCCGCAGCCTGTCGGCGCAAGGCGAAGAACTCAATGCCATCGCCCGCGATGCCAACAAGAGCATCGACAGTGCCGCGCGCTCGGTTGCCACCACCGCCAGCGCGGCCAGTGCCGCGTTGCAACCCACTGCCGACACCGATGCAGCATCCGCCGAGCAAGCCGTTACCCGCGATGACGCGGCATCTGCCGAGCGCAACCCGCCGGCGACGAAATCATGAACCGGCTCAGCGATGACGGCGACAGCCTGATCTCGCACCTGATCGAGCTGCGCTCGCGGCTGATGCGCGGCGTGCTCGCTCTGGTCGTGGTGTTTGCTGTCCTGGTGCCGTTCGCCAATCGGCTGTATCAACTGCTGGCCGATCCGCTATTGGCCAAACTGCCGGCCGGCGGGCAACTGGTCGCCATCGACGTGGCTAGCCCGTTTTTCGCGCCGATCAAATTGGCGTTCTTCGTGGCGCTGATCGTGTCGATGCCGGTGCTGCTGTATCAGGCGTGGGCATTCGTGGCGCCGGGGCTGTACAAGCACGAGCGCCGCCTGGCCAAACCGCTGTTGGTCTCCGCGGTGCTGCTGTTTTACCTCGGCTGCGCATTCGCTTATTTCGTCATGCTGCCGGCGGTCTTTGCCTTCCTCACCGCCACCACCCCGAGCGGTGTGGCGATGATGACCGACATCAGCCGTTACCTCGATTTCGTGCTGATCATCTTTCTCGCCGCCGGCATGTCATTTGAAATGCCGATCGCGGTAATCGTGCTGGTGGCGCTGGGCGTGGTACAGCCGGCACAACTGCGGCAGTCGCGCGGCTATGTGATCGTCGGCATCTTCATCGTCGCTGCCATCATCACCCCGCCCGATGCGCTGTCGCAGTTAATGCTCGGCGTGCCGATGCTACTGCTGTACGAGGTTGGCATCATCGCCGCCAGCGCGGTTGGCCGGCGCAAACCATCATCTGACCCGGCGGCACAATGATCGGCCGTTGACGCGGGCAGCAAGCGCTCCGAAAACTCGAAGCGCCTGCCCATGATTCAACGCGACGCGATGCGTATTGCGGCATCGAATACCGGCTGCGCCATCACTACCTGCAACTGGGAGTTGTTGCTGTCGACCACCGCACCATTGACGTACAGCGAAGTGGTGACCTTGTAGTCGCCCTGCGGCACGCCAGCCGGCATCGGTATGGTGAAGGTGTTCTTGAAGGCACCGGCGGTCGCCTGCTCGGCCACTGCCTTCTTTGCCTTGCGCACCAGCGCCCCATCGGGTTTGTACAAAGCGATTTCTTCTTCAACCACTGGCGCCGCGCCCGTGCGACTGCCAGTCACTTCGATGTACGACGTCAGCTTGGCCTCGCTGCCGGCCTTGATGCTCGCCGGGTCGAAGGTACTGGTGTAACGAACCACAGCCGGTTGCTCGGGTAATTTACCGCCATGCACCCGCCGGTAATCGTCATCGACTTGCTTGCCCGTTTTGACCTGCTCGGAGTGGTGGTTGAACGCAACGCAGGCCAGCGCACCGACCGCCGCACCAACGGCCGCCCCCGCGACACGGTCACCACTGCCGCCGATCAACGCGCCAAGCGCAGCGCCAATACCACCAGTGATGACCGGGTTACAGGCGCGTTCGCCGTTACCCGCAGTGCCGCCCGGCCCTCCGGTGGTGGCACAGGCCGCGAGCAAAAATGGCGCTAGTAACAAAGCACTGGATTTACGATATGTCTGTCGCATGCACAGATTCCTCCATTGGTCATCAATCATCGCGGTGACCACTCACCGTTCGACGTACGGGCCATCTTCCAGCCCGGTGCCACATTGCCCACAAAACCGGGCGTCCTTTTCGTTACCGGCACCGCAGCTATGGCAGAACCGGCCAACGCCGGCTGCTGCCAATGCCACCGTCAACGGCGCTGGCAAGCTTGCCGCTCCGCTGGCATTTTGTGCCAGCTTGTTCATCGCACCCAGTGCTGCCACCTTTTGCACGTCGGCGGCTGCGGTAGGCGCGACTATGATGCTCTGCGCGCTGGCAAAATCGGCCAGATGGCTGCCGTACAAGCGCGCCTTGTCGCCCAAACCGCGCATGCCAATCAACCAGCGTGGCGTCTGTTTGCCAAAGGTGACGGTTTGCAGTTGCGCCACCCAAACCCGCAACGTCATCGTCTCGATGTTTATCACTTGGCGCTTGCTTTTCACCCGATCGGTGAACTGCGCACCAAACTCGAAATCCGCCGCTTGGTAATTGCCGCTCATCTCGACCCAGATGATTTCCGAGAGGAAATCAAAGCGCTGCCAGAGTACATGTGCGGCGCTGAAGCAGAAACGCGCCACCACCAGCAAAGCGACTGCCAGGCTCGCCCACAGCAAGGCATCCTGCGCCACGCCTGCCGGGTCAAATTCGCGCGCGAAAGCGACCCATGCCAACGCACCGCCGACAGTCAACAGTAACGCGACGACATCGAGCCAGACCAGCCAGCGATAGCGCGGCGAGGCCAACGACCCGGCAAGGTCGTAGACCGGCAAGTCGTTACGCGGCAAGGGCTGAGTTTCCTCGATCAACTCGGCGCGAAACGAACCGGTTCCGCTGCCTACCTGCGGTTCCTCGAACGCATAGCGCCGGTTGGGAATCTGCTCGCTCCAGTTGGACTGCAACAACCGATCCAATTCATCCAACAATTGCTTGGGATGTGCGTTGAAACTCAATGCCAACTGCTCTCTGGCCATCGTGGTCGGCGGCGGCGCATTGAGTTGTTGTATCAAGGCAATAAAAAACAATCCGACCGCCAGCAGCGCCGATGCCATCAAAATTCCGGCTTGCAGATTCAATCGCAGCCAGGTGATGTCGGGCAGGCTGGCACTGATCGAGGGAATCAGTACCGGGCCGAACATCGCCAGCAAAACCAGCGCGATCAGCCAGTGCATACCCACGTTGGCACGGCTGTCGACGCCAGCATCCAGCGGCCGGATCAACAGGCCGGCGGCAAACAAAAAATAGAACAAACCCGACCATGCGCTGGCTTTTGGGTCGCTCAAGGCGATCATGCTCACCACCCACGACAACACTGTGGCGAGCAACGCCAGCGCGGTGTGAAACTGCCGCTGGGTAACCTGCTGGATCGGTGCCGGCGCGAAGATCAGGTCGGGAATCCAACTGAACAGCAATCCATTCAGTGCACCGTGTGGCTCGGCGTAGGTGAGTGCATTCTGGCGCAGGGTTTCACGCAAGTCGGACCCGGCGTCGCTGATGCCCACCTGATCGGCATTGAGCTCGGTCGCCAACCCAGCCGGCCGGCCGCGGCCAAAGTAAAACCGCAACTGACCCAAGCCCCTCGCCGACAGCAGGAGCGCGCGTATCAGCAATGTCACGCCCACCGCCAACGGCACCAGGCTCCACGCACCATCGCCGGCCGTCATTGCGTCACGGCTGAGCATCAGCACAAATATCGCTGCCGTCAGCACAATCGCGGCGGCCGCAAACAGGAACATATTCTCAGTACGCAACGGGTTTGGCACATCCAGCCGCTGGCTGCTTGAACTGTACTCGTATGCCATGCCCGTCTCTCCTGCTGCCGTACGGTCAGCGAATCTCGATTTCCGACAGGGCGCGCGCCTGCGCTGCCTCAGCCTTCCGCTTCATCGCCAACGCCGCGCTATTGCGCGGTGCCAGCCGCAACACCGCATTGGCACTGCTGATGGCGCAATCGTATTTATTGCTGGCCATGCAGCGACGCCCCTCATCCAGACTGGCATTTATCGCCAACTGAATAGGATTTTGGGCGGCGTTTGCAACCGGCGACGGTACAGGCTTGGCCGCTGGGCTCGGCGCGGGCGGCGCAACGGACGGGGCAGGTGATGGGACTGCGTTGACCTTGGCCAAAAATGCCTGTCCCGCCGGCGAGTCGCGGCGCACCAGTGCCAAGTCAAACTCCTGACTGGACAGCAGCACATGGTCGGTGTCGACCATGACGACAGTCAGCGGATCTTCGTCTGCCGCGTGCCCGCCCGAAGCCTCGCCTTCATCGTCGCGAAATCGAATGCCAAATCGACTGTCACCGCGCGCCAGATAATGCACCGTGTTTGTCACGTCTTTGAAACGAAAGCGATCCCGACCGAAGCGGATGATACCGACATCCGGCAGTTGATCGGGATTGGAAAAATCTTTCTCGACCACCCATTCGCCGACAAACGGCAATGCCGTTACCGGCTCCGCCTGCGGCTGGGCTGCCGCTAGCGGATCTGTCTGTGGTTGTGCCGCTGCCGCCGGTGCTGGCGGTGGCGCATCGCCGGTACCGGTATCACGCATCCGCCACCACACCACGCCGCCCACTACCAACGCGACACTGAAAACCGCTATCGCCAGCACAACAGCCAACGGCGGCGACCTGCGCTCGGCGACAACGCTACTGCGTTGCACTGCGGGTGGTTCGGATGCTGCCGGCGGCGCAGGTGGAGCCGTGCGCTGTGCGGGTGGTGCTGCCTGGCTTGGTTCATCGCCGGGTGCCGGCGCCTCCCAGATCGAACGGGCTGGTGACGGCTGCTTTTCCTCTGCCGGCTTGACTGCGGCTGCGCTGACTGGCTTTGCTGTAGGCGTACCGCATGCGGCACAAAACACCGCGCCGGCACGCACTGGCGCAGCGCAATGATCGCATGTCAAGTCAGCATCTGCGCCAGAGGGCGATGCCGGCGGCGCGCTGACAGGGTGCGCCGCGGGTGCGGGTGCGGGTGCGGGTGCGGGTGCGGGTGCGGGCGCGGGTGAACGCGTTACTACGGCAGTCGACGACTTGCCGCAACGACCGCAAAACGCTGCGCCGGGTCGCAATGGTGCCTCACAATGCGGGCAGGCTGCTGCGGCCTGTGGTGCCGGCGCGTTCCCTGGCGCTGTCGCGGGCACTTTGGCGGCCGCCGCCGCGCGCGTATCGGGTGCGCTCGGCGAAAAAACCTGTGCATTGTCTGCCGCTGGCCGCGTCGATGTGCCGCAGCGGCCACAGAATGCCGCCCCGGGGCGCAATGGCGTAGCACAGTTCGCGCACTGGCTGACGACATCCGGCGAAGCGGGCTTCACGGCTATACCGCTCAGATCGTGGCCACAATTTCGACAAAAGCGGGCGTGCTCGGCATTTGCCGTTTTACAGTCTGGACAATCCATTTGGCCCCTCTCCCAAAGCCGGGAAAGCCGCGGCTAACCACCGTGGCCCGGCTGTTTGTGGCCGCACGAACCGCAGAACACATCGTCGGCGGTCACCGGCGATTGGCAATTCGAGCACACCGTAGCCACCGCGTTCGGCGTGGCGGCTTGCTGTTGCCGCTCCTGCCAGCTCTTTTGCGCTGCCGCCGTGTGCTGCCTGGCCTGCTCGCGCGCCGCTTCGGCTTTACTCTTGATCTTCTGCGCCTGTTGGCGCAACGCGCCTTCCATGTCGCTGGCGTCGATGTCGGCCGCAAACTGCAAATAGATCAGGCAATTGCCACTGATCGCGATCAGCAACACCGCCATCGTCGCGGCACCGATCAACAGGCCGGAGCCTACCGCTGCGGCGGCAATGTGGCCACCACCCGAACGTGACATGCCTTGCAACATATAAAGTGCATCGCTAACGCCCATCGGCCGCGGTATGTCGATGATCAGCGCCGAGAGCGCGGAAGTCATGCCGATACCGCTGAACACCACGCCGAACAGAATGCTGCTGGCGAACAGCAGCAGCAAGAACAGCAGCGACTGGCTGAGAACCACCTTGAGCAGATCAAGGCGTGCCACCTTGGCGAGTTTGGCCAGCGTCTGCAGCACCCCACTACCGTCCCAGATCGCCGGTGCCGCGAGCGGATTGACCACGAACAGCACGACGAAACCGAACAGGCCAAACACCAATGCGACCAGCGGGAACACCACCAGATAAAGCAACGGTCCAAGGACCGGTATCTTGGTCAGAAACAGCACAATCAGCGCGCCTACCCAGATCACGGCATAGATCAACAGCAGCGCCAGGAACAGCAACAACAAGCGCCCCAATGCGGCGACCCCGGCGAACAACAGGCCAGTAAACGGCCGTTGCGCGATGCCACGCGCTTGATCGAGCAAACTGGTGCCGGCGGCAGAAATTCCCACCATGAACAGCAGCGCTGCGACGATGAAACCCACCGCCGCTAACAGCATGCCAACACTGCCCATACCCCACATTTGCATACGAATCGAGAAATATCCGGCCACTGCCGCCACCACGCCAGCCGCCAAGCCGCCAAGCAGCAAGGCGGCATAAGCGCGGCCGTTGCGGATCGCGTCCAGCGCACGCAACAGACTCGGGACATCGCTACTGATACTCAAGGACATTTGCTGCACCCCCGAAATGCGCGATCGCCTCGACCCGCACGCGTTGCTGCAAGCAACGTCACTGCGATCGCACTCATCACTGCCGATCCAACTGCAACAGAAGCCACGGAATCGAATCGGCAATGCTACCGACCGCCTCCAGCGCTCCCCCTGTTGACGACACCACAAGCCGCTGCCCGCCGCCACCCGCTCGATCCTAGCGTCGCCACCGCCGCCGCGCAAGCGGTTACCACAGCGGTATCAGCAAAAACGCGGGCTCAAGCCCGCCGTTATCTTGACATCCTGCCAACAGCGATCACATCTCCGCCTGCACCTGCTGCGGCGGCTCAGTCGCCGGCGGCTGCTCATCGCTGAACATGTCGCGCCACGACAGATAAATGCCGCCGAACATCAGGGTGAATACCAGCGCGATCGCGAACAGGAACAGCAGCAGCGCGATCAGCCTGCCGAGCGCCTTGGCGATGAATGCGGCGATCATCACCAGCAAGGTGCCGGCCAGTGCCAGCACGATGATGCCGACGAACAGGCCAACGGCCAATATCAAACCGGCCACGGTCAGGGGCAATACATTGACTACCGAGGCACGCAGACTGGCAATCACCGCCGACAGCGGCTCGCGGCGCTGAAACTGCACTTGCGCAATGGCGTACATCTGCGCGGTGAAGGCAAAAAAGCCCAATGCCAGGCCGGACACAAACAACAACCCGCCGTGCTCGGGCACCGGTGGCGCGATGATGACGCCTTTCATCATCGAGGCCATGTAGTTGCCGTACTGCACCAGATAATCGGCACCGCCGAACCAGCGCGTGAACAGCAGATTGAGGGCACTCGACAGCACCTGCACCAGACCGATGCTGGCCAATGCCCTGGCCTGGCCGCCGTTCAATCCGGCGAGAATGCCTGTTACGCCAACCGGGCGCCCGCGATCGACTTCGCGCAGCACATGCAGCAAGCCGGCAAACAACACCGGTTGCGCGAATATCAGCACCAGTACCGGCAACGCCATCAGCACCCAGGACGCGTTGAACGGCAGGCCGAGCGAGTGCTCGCTGCCATCCATCGCGACCAGCACTGCGCCGGGAATCGCGGCGAGAAAACTCAGCACTACCAGCAAAAACAAGCCAAGCAGCATGGCGCTGAGCACCAGCCCGGGGCGGCGGCCGGCAACATCCAGCGACTGGGTAACCCAGTTCAGGCCCTTGCTGGCGGCTACGGTGTGGATGGGCGTTGGCATGCTTGTGCGATCCTGGTCGGGGTAAGCGGTGTGGTGCAGGTTTACCACGCACGCCGATATTCGGCCAGCGCGCGCAACAGGGCCGTTATACTACCCGGCCATCGCGTCGCTGACAGCCACCATGCCCGCACCCACCTTTCAACAAGTGATTTCCCGGCTCAATCAGTATTGGGATGCGCAGGGCTGCGCCCTGATTCAACCGCTCGATCTGGAGGTCGGCGCCGGCACGTTTCATCCGGCCACGTTTTTGCGCGCGCTCGGGCCGGAACCGTGGAATGCCGCCTACGTGCAGCCATGCCGCCGCCCCACCGATGGCCGTTATGGTGAGAATCCCAATCGCCTGCAACGCTATTACCAGTATCAGGTGGTGATGAAGCCCAGCCCCGACGACATCGTCGAGCGCTATTTCAACTCGCTCAAGGCACTCGGCATCGACCCCGAGGTACACGACCTGCGCCTGGTTGAGGACAACTGGGAATCACCGACACTGGGTGCCTGGGGCCTGGGCTGGGAGGTCTGGCTCAACGGCATGGAAGTCACCCAGTTCACTTACTTCCAGCAAGCCGGCGGCCTTGAATGCAAGCCGGTGCTGGGCGAGATCACTTACGGCCTGGAACGCCTGTGCATGGCCTTGCAGAATGTCGATAACGTGTTCGACATCGTCTGGACGCACGGCCCGCAGGGCGTGGTGACCTACCGCGACGTGTATCACCAGAACGAGGTCGAGCAGAGCAGCTACAACTTCGAACATGCCGACGTCGCTGAGCTGTTCCACCGTTTTGACGCCTGCGAGCGCGAGGCGCTGGTGCTGGTCGAACACGGCCTGCCGCTGCCGGCCTACGATCAGGTGTGCAAGGCCAGCCACAGCTTCAACCTGCTCGATGCACGCCGTGCGATTTCGGTCACCGAACGCCAGCGCTATATCCTGCGTGTGCGAACGCTGTCGCGCGCGGTGGCCGAGGCGTATTACGCGCAGCGCGAAAAACTGGGGTTTCCGGGGTTGAAGCCGCAGGTCGCCGCATGAGCGTCGCTCGCAAGGACGACTGCGATGCCATTCGGCGCGCTGGCGAGTCGCTTCACGCCGTCTTTCCCGCGAAAACGGGAATCCAGCCGCGATCGGCACCGACTGCAAGCCACAAAGGCACTGGATGCCCGCTTTCGCGGGCATGACGCGATGAGCAATTTTCCGCTGACTGAACGGTATTGACGTGGACTCCAGCGTTGGTTGGGGCGACGGCTTGATCGATGACCGTGTAAATGCGCTGTACTGAGGATTGGACATGAGTACCGACAAACCCCTGCTGATCGAACTGGGCACCGAGGAACTGCCGGTCAAGGCGTTGCCGGAACTGGCGCAGGCGCTGTTCGATGGCGTGCTGGCCGGCCTCGAAAAACGTGGCATTGCGTTCGAACGCGGCGATGCACGGCCGCTGTATACGCCGCGACGACTGGCGGTGCGGCTGCCGGCGGTGGCGTTGCGGCAACCCGATCGGCACAGCGAGATGCTGGGGCCGTATCTCAACATCGCGCTCGATGGCAACGGCCAGCCGACCCCAGCGTTGCGCGGTTTCGCCGCCAAGGCCGGAGTGGAATGGGGCGCGCTGGGCCGGGTCAGCGACGCCAAGGGCGAGCGCTTCGTGCATCGCGCCAGCGTGGCCGGTGTGGATAGCGCCAGCCTGCTGCCGGATATCGTGCGCGAGGCGATCGCCGCCATGCCGATCGCCAAGCCGATGCGCTGGGGTGATCATGCCTTCGCGTTCGCGCGACCGCTGCACTGGCTGGTGCTGCTGCTGGGCGACCAGGTCATCGATGGCGAGGTGTTCGGCATTCGTGCCGACCGCATGAGCCGCGGCCATCGCTTCCATTTCGCCAAACCGGTGTGGATTGGCAGCGCCGACGATTACGTCGAAGCATTGCGGCAAGCCAAGGTGCTGGTCGACCCGATCGAGCGCCGCGACAACATTCGCGCGCAGGTCGAGGCCGCCGCCGCCGCGGTGAACGGCCACGCGCGCGTCAGCGAGGACAACCTGCAACAGGTCAACGCGCTGGTGGAATGGCCGCGCGCGGTAACATGCAGCTTCGAGCAAGCGTTCCTGCGCGTGCCGCAAGAAGCGCTGATTTCGACCATGGAAGCGAACCAGAAATTCTTCCCGGTGCTCGACGACGAAGGCCGCCTCAGCGCCCACTTCATCGCCGTTGCCAACATCGAATCGCGCGACGAGGCGCAGGTTCGCCACGGCTACGAGCGGGTGATCCGGCCACGCTTCGCCGATGCCGCATTCTTCTTCGACGCCGATTGCAAGCAAGGGTTGGCGGCGATGAATGCCGGGCTGGCCAGCGTGACCTACCAGCACAAGCTGGGCAGCTATGCCGACAAGGTGTTGCGCGTAGGCGAGCTCGCGGCGGTCATCGCCGCGCAGGTCGGCGTCGATCCGACGCTGGCGCGGCGTGCGGCGGAGCTGTCGAAAGCCGATCTGCAATCGCGGTTGGTCAACGAGTTCCCGGAATTGCAGGGCATCGCCGGGCGCTACTACGCCGCTGCGGCTGGCGAGCCGGCCGAAGTGGCGGCCGCGCTCGACGAGGCGTACATGCCGCGCTTCGGCGGCGATGTGATTGCGCCGTCCAGACTCGGCCAGGTGCTGGCCATTGCCGAACGTCTGGATACGCTGGCCGGGGGTTTTGCCGCCGGGCTCAAGCCGACCGGCAACAAGGACCCATTCGCACTGCGGCGCAATGCGCTGGGCTTGGCGCGAACGATCATCGAAGCGCAACTGGACATCGACCTCGCAAAATGTCTGCGTGGTGCGATTTGTCTCACGGGTCTGACGATTGTTGGAGTG
>Ga0210053_1003702_pt1 | contig 12265 bp, 8 predicted proteins | sample CryGeymeta201512_FD_185467 | JGI IMG/M metagenome (GOLD analysis project Ga0210053, IMG submission 185467) | Groundwater microbial communities from Crystal Geyser aquifers in Utah, USA - Crystal Geyser metaG 2015-12 (SPAdes) (version 2) | ecosystem: Environmental > Aquatic > Deep subsurface >... | reverse complement strand
GTCGCAATGGTTCGTTTCTGCACAGAATCGAGACTTCTTTCTAAAGATGATTTACTTCTCTTTACCAAACAACAAGTTTAACAAATGCAAAATTACTCAAATAACTTTAATTGTTCATTTGCTTTTATTTTTACTTTTTTGTGTATTTTTAAGGGTTTATCTAATACCTGACTTTCGCAAATTAGTGTCCTGACTCCAGTTTTTGTAATAAATTGTGGATATCTTTAGGAATTTCCGGTTCCGCTTGATACTCCGTTTCATTAATAACGATTGTGCTTGAACGAATCGGGCGAAGAAGATTAACAATTCGTTTAATACTTACTTCTGTTAATTTCTTAATCTGACGAGAAATAGCCAAACTGGTAAAAACAATCGTTAAGTGAGCTTCAATAGCATCGCGTTTATGGAGAAAAATTGGACGGGCTTTAAGATCAGATTTAGCCATTCTAAAACTGGTTTCGACTTCAAATAATTGGTGGTAGGCGTTAATAATTTCCTGAGGAGGAAGATTTAAATTAGAAATGTAACCTTTAATACCTACTAAAGTGTAAGCTTTGTCAATAAGACTCTGGTTTAAAGTTTTTCGCTCGCTTGTCAGAGAAATAAAACGATTTCTTTTTAACGGAGAAAAACCATTAACCATTTTTTTAGCTTTGACAATTTGAGTTTCAATATTTTTAATGTCCAAACGGGCTCTTTTTTCTCGGTACTGGTAAATAATTCTGTAATTGCCTTTTTTAGTATCAAAAATTTGGTTGTCAACTAGAGACTCAAGTTTTTGATATTGGGCAATCTCATAGGGAATCTTCGTTAGTCGAGAACCAACAACAAAGTTGTAACTATTGGCAGCTATAGCTTCCATATTTGTTTGACTTAACATGGCGGCGTCGGTAACCACGGTAACTTTTTCTAAATGGTGTTCTTTTTGAAACTGCTCGAGAACAGGAATAATGGTTTTTGTTTCCGCCGTATTTCCTTCAAAACTTTGTAGACCAAGAGGGAAACCTGAGCGGTCAACCAAAAGTCCAATAATAATCTGTGGTTCCAATCGCCGTTCCTTGGAGGATCCTGATTTACGGTATAAATCCTCTTCCTGAACTTCAAAATATAAAGTGGTGACATCGTATAAAACTAAATTAAGATTTTGACTGGTAACATGGTCAAAACAAAGTTGGCTGATGATTTTACGGTAATCTTTTTTAATAACTTTTTGTAAACACCGGTATAGTCGGTCTTTACTAAGATCGTTAATTCCCAAATCAGATAGTACCTGCAGACTGTCCAATTTAGAAGTTGGTTCCACAATTCTTGCAATACAAAGATTGGCAAAATCAGGATCTTTAAGGCAAGAAAAACCCAATTTTTGATATTGTCTGCTTAAAACCTAAAAAAGGAAATTAGAAGATGACTGTCTTAATTTAATTTTTAATTTGTTTTCCTGATTGGGGAACAAAAATATTTGATCTCCCCGTAATCGTTCTTTAGCCAAGGAGATTAATGTTTCCAATTCTTGTGAAGAGTGAGCACTTCCTAAATGTTCCAACTTTACCAGCTGTCCGCCTGCTTTATGAGCAATCTGTATTGCTGTTGCTCCACTTTTAGTTTTAACTTTCCGAATATATGCCATGACAACATTTTATCTCAATTATGGACTTAATGGTAAAAATATACGGCTGAAAATGAGTCTTTAGATTGCTACAATTACCTTTTATTATCAATTTTTATCTATCATGGTTAAAAATGTTCATTTTGTCTATCCCATAAGACGAAAAGAAACGGATTTCATAATGGGAAAAAATCTTTTAAGTGTTTGGTTTGTTTAAAGTCCTTTCAAAACAAAAAACGAAAATATAGAACCTACAATAAAGTTTGGAATAGATTTGCTCATAATAAACAAACAGTTCAAACGATTGAATCTGATCTCCGTTACTGCTCAAAAACAATACGAAACTATCTTGACGCCTACAAACAAAAACCAATAATTTTAATACCTTGCCATATTATGGTTATTATGGACTGTGTTTACTTCAAACGGGTTTGTTGTTATCTGGTTATTCGAGATTGGTACAAAAAGGAAAATATCTACTTTAAAAGGATTCCTTACGAAACAATTGACGATTACGTATCGGCGATTAATCATCTTGAAAGTAAAGGTTTCATCATCGATGGGATTGTCGTTGACGGTCGTAAAGGGGTATTTGAGGCATTATCTTCTCGTTATCCTATTCAAATGTGCCAGTTTCACCAGAAACAAATTGTCCGCCGCTACATCACCAATCGTCCCCAAACTTCAGTAGGCATAGAGTTAAAAGAAGTCGTTAAAGAATTGTCAAACTGTGATCGACCGTGGTTTGAAACGTTACTTAATGTTTGGGAATTTAAATATGGAAATTTCATTAAAGAAAGAACTGTTAATCCAATTACTAAGCGTTGGTTTTATACCCACAAAAGACTGCGAAGCGCCTACCGGAGTTTAAGAAAAAATCTTCCGTATTTGTTTACTTACCAAACCGTTAAAGGTATGCCGAATACAACCAATTCCTTAGACGGATTCTTTGCTCATTTGAAAGACGCCATTCGAATACATCGTAGACTAAAACTGCACAGAAGAACTAAACTTATCGAATATCTTATAGTTAGTTGAAAAGCCGTATATATTTACACATTATGCTGGAATAGTATATAAAAAAATTCGCGCGCCGACATAAAACGAAAGAATCAAAAACTCAAAATATTAAGAAAAAAACAAAGCAATTAAGTTATTTGCGAACACGAAAAACCCACCTAATGTTAAAATTCCAATAATGGCCTGTCCAAGAGCCGAACAACCACAAACCATCTCCATTGTACTCCAGCTCGAAGACGCGAGGATTGCCGTCAGAGTTAATAAATGGTTTTATGGCAATGCAATACAATTTATTTAATGGTTGATTAGTATCTTTAAGACGTAAATGGGGTCCGGTTTCTGCCGGACAAAGTTCCAAGCCAAAAGATTGAGCACGTTTAAATAATTCATCAGTTGTTGGATAATCGGTAAAACCAAAATCACCAACTTTTAATTGAACTGTATCAATTGTTTCAGGATTTTGGAGAGTGGTAAAATCCCTATTTCTCATCATGTTCAATGCGTAGCTATCGGTATGAAACCTACCTGTTGTAACCGCCCCTTCAAGATCTGATTTGGGCATGCCTCCGATTGCCAATTTATCTCTTTGGATTTCCTCTCCTTCAGGGAATGAAGTGTATATATGATTAACCTGTTCAGGCAACCGTAAGAAAATGTCACGCTCTAATGGGCCTACGTAAGCTCTCGTATTTTCATTAATTTCACTTGCTCTATGAGCAATTTGATCCTGAGAACAGCCGAATATAATCGCCATATCTTCTTCTAAATTCCTCCGTGAACGAATTGCCTTAATACGAGGATTTCTCTCATAAGGATGATCTTTTTTATTTACTTCATAGAGAAAATTAAGGTCTGTATTTGTTAATTGTTGACCTGCTCGTAATTTATCCTCAATTTGAGTAACGAAATACATTTCCGTAACTTTCCTGGCAGAATTCAAAGGACTACTGCTTTCCATGACGTTGCGTATAAACGCTTGCTCTTGAGATTCATCAACGCTTCGATTTACAGGTAACCATCCCTCTCCAAAATTTGTTGCATAAGCAATTTCTAATAAGTGTATAAATGGGCTTCTTGTATCACCATCTATATGAGCATTTTTAGCCGCAGCCAAAATAGCAGGTATACTGCCTCTATCATATGAAGAAACAAAAGCGAAAGGATTTACCCCTTGCATCATGAAAGGTGTGTGTAAAGCCATTAAAAGTGCAAGACGACCTTCAGACGATGGAATGCAACCTGCGACATAGCCAAAAATAAGCCGATCGATAGGTGGTTTGTCACCTTCATGAACAGTAATTTTTGGAGTGGCATATCCCTTGACTTCGGTAGTAGCATGTAAATATAATTCCACCACATCACTTATACGAGCTGGTTGTAAACTTCCTCGAAAAAGTGGTGGCAACATTCCTCGAATTTCCCACGTATCCAACTCATTTTTTCTTAAAGTAATACCTCTTCCAACTGATTGATATAAATTACCTAAATCCGGCTTGTGAGGATGTTTTAACATATCATAATGAATGTGAAGTGAACTAATATGCGTTGCTTCATCACGAAGCCACTCAGTTAAGTCTATCAGTGACCGCCTATATGCTCCATCATACTTAAGAGCGTTACTTGATCGTCTAATCTCACCATTATCCCCACCCCGTCCATTAGCCCAATCTTTATGTAATAATTGTTCATTAACAGCGGTATTTTGCTTTAAACCATATTCAATCTCCATTCCCACCTTTCCATCTAAGGGATGTATTATATCACCTGAAAATACGAGTCCTCCTGACTGTCTTTTCAACTCTCCATACATATCAAAAAGATCTTGACTTGATCCATTAAGTTGAGTTAATAGCCTACTTCTTCTCTCTCCTTGGGTTTTAATCCATGGGTGATATGGATCCTTTTCTGCGATTATCAATGTAAGTTTATATGCAAGAGGATGATCAAGATCTTTGTGTTTATCCATCTTCTCAATTACTTCTGCTGCGAGAGCGGGAGAAATACGGATTTGACTGAGTATGTCATAAAGTTGAAGACGACTTTCATTTCTTGTTGATAAAATGCTTATAGACTCAGCTATAGAGTGAACAAGATCAGGCATTTCAGGTAGTTCAAGCCCTGATTTTGTTTCAGTACGATAATTTTTCATAAGTTTAGATAAACAAACAATAACTCGATTCCCCAATTCATTATGAAAGCTCGGTTCTTGTAAAAGTTTAGTCATCACTATAGCTGCTGCTTCTAAGGGACCTGGTTTTATAACAGTACGTTCTACTCTTTTACCCTGAGTTATGTCATAGTATCCTGTTTGAATAGTACTCCGCTGCAACACTTCGCTAGAATATCTACCTTTATCTGAAGATGGTCTTGCTGATCTAAAATGCGGTAACTTTTCGATATTCGTGGCCACTTCGGCTAAATAAGGATTTGCTTGGAAATCATTACCCAATTTCTTTTTTACTTCCTTTGAAAGAAAAAGTGGTAAGTCAAACTCTGCCAATGCCATTTCTGATCCTGACCTTTTAGCAGGAACACCTTCTGATTTGTTTGCATATTTTATGACTTCTTTTATATCGGTAGGAACATAAGGTTTTTTTCCAGTAACAATCATGACCTTATTGGGTGCAGCAGGTATTTCCAACCCAGCTGAAGTAGTCATAAGATCACCTGCTAATTCTTTTAACCGATCTCGTACTTTTTCAATTGTAGCCAACACTTTTGTAGGATCTCTAGTGGTGGGAAGAATAAGACCACCAGCAGTACGCTGTTCTCTTTGTACTCCTGGAGATAAAATACCCAATTCGCTATCTTGCATATATATCAATCACCTAATTTTTTAGACAATGTAAACTTACTCCTCAATACATTTTAAGTATACAGAAAATATGGAAACACTGGAAACACCTCTAAGGTGTAATATTTGTTGTTTTTATACCCTAAAACTTATGTTTTGTAGTCTATAATCCATTGACTTAATTATATCTTATCTGCAATATTAGATCAACTGCGTAATAAGCGAATTAATCCCTCTCAGGGTTTAATTCCCCGACGCTTGCGTCGGTATGCGTTTATAATAGATGCGTGAGCATCTATATTCACAAAAGTCATAATGTCACTGTACTTTTATATCATCTGGTATTCCCAACTAAATATCGTCGGCTGGTTATCAACAATGCTGTCGATTTACTCATCAAAGATATTTGTTTGGAAATAGCAAAACGATATGAACTTCATTTTGTTGAAATTGGAACAGACAAAGACCATATCCATTTTCTCATACAATCAATTCCTGTTTGGACAATTACCCGCATGGTAACCACCATCAAAAGTATCACGGCACGAAAAGTCTTTACTACCATGCCAGAACTCAAAAAAGAACTGTGGGGAGCAAGTTTATGGACGAGTGGATACTACGCCTCAACTGTTGGGAAACATGGCAATGAAACAGCTATCGGACGATATGTTAAGGAACAGGGTCGAAAAACAGAATATATTCAAGTTCACAAAGACCAACTAAAATTGTGGTGAGGATACCCCGACGCTTGCGTCGGGGAGGATGTCATTCAAGCTGGAGTAGCCGTATATCTTCCTCCGCCACCAAACAAAGTAAACGGATTGATTAATCAATTAATTAATTTCATTAATTCCAATGACGAAAAGTTTACCATAATCACCGCATTAATTGGTCATCTTGTTTTTGAAAAAGTTCATCCATTTATGGATGGTAATGGTCGGGTTGGACGTTTGTTAGTTTCAACAATTTTATTAATTAAGGGTTCTGATTTTAATATTAACATTCCGTTTGAGGAATATATTGATCAACATAAAGAAGATTATTACTATTATTTAGATGTAGGAATGAGAGAACCAAGCGCCTATCTACTATTTATGTTGAAAGCCTTTAATGAGTCTGAAGAGTTGGTGAAACAGAATGTAATAAATGAGATCAATCAGAATAATAAAACTTACCTTCCACCACGTCAAGAAGAACTATTTTTAATTATCAAAGAACACAGAACGGTTTCGTTTGATTTTTTACATCGCCGTTTTTTACAAATACCAAAAAGAACACTACGATATGATTTACAACAGCTTGCAAAGCAAAATTTGATTATAAAAATCGGAAAGACAAGAGGAAGTTTTTATACGGTAAAATAAAATTTATAAGGTCATATAAATAATTATTTTTCAGTTAGAATATATCTATGCTTCAGGAATATATCAAAAATATTTTTAATAGTTATAAAAGAGGTGATGCTCGAGAAGAAAGCTATTATTCTGCTTTAGAAGAATTGATAAAAAGCTACATTCATAAAAAAGGTAAAAAATTTGATGTAACGGTATTACCTAAAAAAACAGAAGGTGGTAATCCTGACTTTAGAGTTTGGGCTAGTCGACAAAAAATAACTGGCTATTTCGAAGCGAAATCATTAAACACAATCAATCTGGATGAAATTGAAAACTCCGAACAGTTAAAAAGATACCGCGAAATATTTCCTAATTTAATATTGACTAACTTTTTTGAATTCCGTCTTTATCGAAATGGAGAAATGGTAAAAACAATAACAATAGGCAGACATTTTTTGATAGAAAAGTTGGATTCACTCCCACCAGTGGAAAACGAAGTTGACTTTATTGCACTAATGGAACAGTTTTTTTCATTTTCTGTCTCAAAAATAACAACTGCAAAGCAATTAGCAATTGAATTAGCCAAAAGAACAGGTTTTTTAAGAGATCAATTAATAAATGAATTGAAAATTGAAGATAATATTCAGGGAATTCAAATGCTTGAAGGTTTTTATAAAACGTTTAAGGATTATTTAATTTCATCTTTAACCATTAGTCAATTTGCTGATCTCTTTGCTCAAACAATTACGTATGGTCTTTTTGTAGCCAGAACAAGAGCAGAAGAAAAAGATTTTCACAGAGAATCAGCAGTTAAATATATTCCACATACAATTGGAATTTTAAGAAAGGTTTTCCAATTTGTTTCTGCTCCTGATTTACCGATTTCAATGAAAGTCATCGATGATATTACCGAAATATTAGCTGCAACTGATGTTGGGAAAATTATTCATCGTTTTTATCATGAAAACAAGGGAACAGATCCGATTATCCATTTTTACGAAACGTTTTTATCACATTATGATAAAAAAGAAAGAGCAAAGAGAGGCGTTTATTATACTCCGGAATCAGTTGTTAAATATATTGTTAAAACAGTTGATTATTTATTAAAAAAGAAGTTTGATAAACCAGATGGTTTTGCTTCAAATTCCGTGACCGTACTTGATCCGGCTGCGGGAACTTTAACCTTTCCAGCAGAAGCAATTAAACTGGCAATTTCCGGTTATAAAGAAAAATACGGTGATGGTAATATTGCTAGTTTAATAAAAGAAAATATTTTAGAAAATTTTTACGCTTTTGAGTTGATGATGGCGCCTTATGCAATTGGCCATCTTAAAATTTTTCTCCTGCTCGAAGAGTTTGGATATAGGATGAAGGATGATGATAGGTTTAAATTATTTTTAACAAATACTTTGGAAATGAAAGAATTAGCCTTCACAGAATTACCTTTGTATGATGCGATTGCAGACGAATCGCAACAAGCTAACAAAATCAAAAAGAATAAAAAAATAATGGTTGTGCTTGGAAATCCACCATACTCAGTTAGTTCCTCAAATAAAATTGAAAAGGATAATGAAATAAACAGCGTTTATGAATCTTATAAAGAACTGGTGAGAAAAGAAGAAAGAAACATTCAACCCTTGTCCGATGATTATATTAAATTTATTGCTTTTGCTCATTGGAAGATTAAGCAAGCTGGTACGGGAATAGTGGCGATGATCACGAACAATTCTTATTTAGACGGAATTATTCATCGTGATATGCGAAGAAAATTAATGGAAGATTTTAATCAAATTTATATTGTCAATCTTCACGGTTCATCAAAAAGACAAGAAAAAACACCTCAAGGCACCAAAGATGAAAATGTTTTTGACATTCAACAAGGAGTTAGTATCATCATTCTTGTTAAAGGAGAGAAATTATTAAAATATATAAAATATTTTGATCTATGGGGATTGCGGGAAGAAAAATATAATTTTTTAACTAATCACTCAATTGAAAATACGGAGTTTAGTTTGCTTTCTCCGAAACAACCACAACACTTTTTTGTAAAAAAAGATTTTAGCCAACAGGAAAATTATGACAAATTTATTTCATTAAAAGATATATTTAATAAATATAACGCAGGGATCGCAACAGGTAAGGATGATGTTTTAGTTAATTTCAATAAGGAAACCCTTTTCAGAAAATTATCAATCAAAGATAAAGAATTATTTAAATTGACAATGGAACATGAAGGAGTTAATAAAGAGCTAATAGAAATATGGTGGGAGGAATTGCAAGCGATTGATATAGAAAAACAAATAAAAAAATATTTCTATCGACCATTTGATCAAAGATATATGATATATAATAACAAAATTCTCCAAAGATCTCGAAAAATAATAATGGATAATTTTTTAGATAACAACTTATCTATTGTTATTAGTAATACTTCAATAAACAAGTATTATAACGAAGTATATATTTCAAATGAACTATCTGATAAACATTTAACTGGGTACCAGACATATGTTTTTCCTTTATTTATTTATCCTATTGGAGAAAGAAAAGAATTATTTAACAGTAAGACAAACAAAACTTCTAATATTAACTGGACGAATCTACCAATAGAATATCAAAAAATTAGATCCGCGGAGGCGGTTTTTTATTATATTTACGCCATATTATATTCCAATATTTATAGGCAAAAATATCAAGAGTTTCTAAAAATTGATTTTCCAAAAATTCCGTTTACTAAAAATATTGAGCTTTTTAAATCGATCAGTAGTATTGGTGAAAATTTAAGTAATCTTCATCTTTTGAAGACACCAGAGTTGAATAATCCTACTTCAAAATTCATTGGTCAAGGAGATAATGTTGTTAAAGAAATTAAATATACGGATGAAAGACTTTATATTAACTCCGAACAATATTTTACACCTGTTGCTTCCAATATATACAATTACTATATTGGCGGATACAAAGTTTTAAACAAATGGTTAAAAGACAGAAAATCAAGAACCTTATCACTTGAAGAAGTCAGACGCTTTTGCCAAGTAATTACTTCATTAAAGCTGACTATTGAAATTCAAGAGCGGATTGATAAATTTTATCCAGAAGTTGAGAAAATTCTTATGTAAATATGAATAAACAAATCACTCAATACAACATATACTGCGATGAGTTAAGATTAGGGAATGTTGACTTAAAAAAATATTCACGAAACATAAATTTTCGCAAGAACTGAAATGGTCTAAAACAAATATTGCTATTGATAAACTCGGCAATGAAAGTAAGCCTTACATTGCATCTGAAATTATATACCTATAAAATTAAAATTTATGAAACAAAAAAATCAGCTTCAAAAATTTAACAATTTTGTAATATTTAAAACTGCTGAGGGCAAAGTAAATATTGACGTTTTTTTTGCAAATGATACGCTATGGCTTACCCAAAAAATAATCGCAGAGCTTTTTGATACTACAAAACAAAATGTCAGCTTACATCTAAAGAATATTTTTTTTGAGAAGGAATTAATAGAATCTTCAGTAGTCAAGGAATTCTTGACAACTGCATCTGATGGAAAAACATATCAAACCCAATACTACTCTCTTGATGCCATAATTGCCGTGGGGTATAGAGTAAACAGTAAAAGAGCCACTCAATTTCGTATTTGGGCTACTAAAATACTACAAGAATTCATCATTAAAGGTTTTACTATGGACGATGAACGACTTAAACAAATCCAGTATTTTGGACAGGATTATTTTGAAGAATTGCTCGAACGAATTCGACAGATACGAACAAGTGAGCGAAGATTTTATCAAAAAATTACTGATATCTATGCCCTTTCTGCGGATTATGATAAAGACGCAGATATTACCAAGGGATTTTTTGCCACTGTTCAAAATAAACTACACTTTGCTATAACGGGACAGACGGCTGCGGAGATTATATATTCGAAATCAAATGCAAAAAAGGCATTTATGGGGCTAACCACATGGAAAAACGCACCGAAAGGACAAATACTTAAAAGCGACACTCTTATTGCCAAAAACTACCTAAGTGAAAAATATATTAATGAGTTAAACCGTATTGTTTCCGCATACTTAGAACTTGCAGAAACAAGAGCAAAACGGGGCATTGTGACAAATATGAAAGACTGGGTCAGCTTTTTAAACAAATTTCTTAATATGACTGAATACCCAATACTTCAACATAAGGGAAAAATATCGGCAGAAGATGCAAAAGAAAAAGCAGAAGCTGAATACGAAAAGTATCGAACTGAACAAGATAAAAACTATCTTTCAGATTTTGACCGTGAAGTGACTAAATTATTAAAAGGACAAAAAAATAAATGAGTATGGTAAAACGAACCAAAAATGTGGATTCGAGGAAAATGGTTATTGGAGTTCTTTTTTTGCCAAGAAAAGAAAAGATTATTAAAAGAATCCTTGAATAAAATATATGTAATAAAAAATACTTCACTCGAAGCAATCCGCTCAAACTATCCACTTAAGGAAGTGCGAACTTCGCACGTCTCATTAAGCGGATTACTCTAAATGAAGTATTAGTTAAATTTTAATGGATACTATATTCATATGTCAAGTCAAAAAAAAATCGCCATTGTATATGATTGGATTGATAGTTGGGGAGGGGTGGAGAGAATTCTGCTAGCTTTTCACGAAATGTTTCCCGATGCGGATTTTTTTACATCTTACATTGATTATGATAAGGCCGGTTGGGCAAAGAATTTTAAAATAAAAACGTCATTTATTCAAAACTTGCCGGATTTTATCAAAAAAAACCGTAAGCTATCATTTCCTTTATATCCTTACGCTTTTGAATCGTTTAATTTCAATGAATATGGTGTGGTGATATCAGTTACCTCATCCTTTGCTAAGGCAGTAATTACTAAACCAGACACTCTACATATCTGCTATTTACTAACTCCAACCCGTTATTTGTGGTTATATCCCAAACAGTATTTAACCGGTTGGCAAAGATTGTTAGGTAAACCTTATTTTAATAAGATAAAAAATTGGGACTATATTGCTGCCCAACGACCGGATAAAATAATTGCTATTTCTCAAACAGTAGCGGATCGGTGCAAACAATTTTATAATCGGGAGGCGCAAATTATATATCTGGGGTTTGATATTAATTATTGGAATGATATTAAGTTAAAAGTTAAAAGTGAAAAGTTAAAAGTGCAACTCAAAAGTAAAAAGTTTTATTTAGTTGTGTCACGTTTGGAGCCTTATAAAAGGGTTGATTTAGCAGTTGAAGTTTTTAATCAAACAGGGAAAAGTCTATTTATCGTAGGAAAAGGGAGTCAACTGGGTAAATTAAAACAGCAGGCAAAGTTAAATATCAAATTCATGTCAGATATTACTGACCAAGAGTTGGCGCTTTTATATAGTCAGGCAGAAGGCTTAATTATGCCACAAGAAGAGGATTTTGGGTATGTTTCCTTGGAAGCGCAATTTTTTGGATGTCCAGTAATCGCGTATGGAAAAGGGGGAACAACAG
>Ga0210053_1003625_pt1 | contig 12438 bp, 11 predicted proteins | sample CryGeymeta201512_FD_185467 | JGI IMG/M metagenome (GOLD analysis project Ga0210053, IMG submission 185467) | Groundwater microbial communities from Crystal Geyser aquifers in Utah, USA - Crystal Geyser metaG 2015-12 (SPAdes) (version 2) | ecosystem: Environmental > Aquatic > Deep subsurface >... | reverse complement strand
TTGACTCTTCACTAATAATCCTTACTAAAATTTTGTCCCCAACATTAAGATAAGGTATATAAGTAGAGATTTCTTTAATTTCAAGTTCACCTAAAATTGCCTGGGCTTTTCCACCAACATCAAAAACAATCCCTTTTTTTGATATCGAAGTAATTTTTGCTTCAATTTCCTTTCCTTTTTTGAGCAAGGCTGGCTTGGTTTTTTTAAGAAGCGAGTCCATGATGTTCATAATATAAATATTTCTCCTTTTTCCGACTTACGAGATTAATAATATACCAAACAGAATGCTCATTATCAAGAGAATCATTGATATTCAAAAGACTTTATGTTATATTATAGGGTGTTATGGAAAATATATTACTTCCCTCTTTGGCTGACAGGTTTATAAAACACCTGGGATCCCAAGGAAAATCGTCTTTTACAATCGTGGCCTATAAGAAGGATCTTGAACAATTTGTTGGCTACTTAACTACTCAAGAGATTTCTGATATTCGAGAAGTAAAAAGGGGACATATTGATGGTTTTATCAATAAATTGATTGCAGATAACTATACAAAAAAATCTGCTTCAAGAAAGTTAAACTCTATCAGAACTTTTTTCCGCTATCTAAAAAATGACGGTGTTATTGAACAAAATCCATCACTTGATGTTTCTCATCCAAAATATATTCAATCAGCCCCACGAATATTTTCTAAATTGGAATATCGGGCTTTAAGAGATTTTGCCAAGGAAGAACCTAGGACATATGCCCTAGTCGAGATTCTTCTTCAAACCGGTATAAAAATTGGAGAATTAGCTGGATTAAAAACTGAAGATATTAAAGAGTCAACTATCCATATATGCCAATATGGAAAAACACCAACTAGGGATATCCCGCTAAATAAAGCTGTGAAAAAATCTATAGAAGACTATCTTAAAGATCGATCTAATCAAAAAAATGATGGCCATCTTTTTATTACCCGAACTGGACATCCCCTACTTATTAGAAATATTCGCCAAATTATTTCCCGTTGCTTTCGAGAAGTTGGTATTGAAAAAGCAACCGTAAACGATTTTAGAAATACTTTTATTGCCCATCAACTTAAAAATGGAGCTTCTGTAGAATATATTGCTAAACTCGTTGGTCACCGTAGACTTTCTTCAACCGAGCGCTTCTTGAACGTGGTTAAAGAAGAGATCCAGAAAAAAGAAGGACTTGGGGAACTATAATTCTACATAAAAATTTCTAATTTTTAATTAACCTAATTGACCTAAAAAATATCCAATATCTAAATTCCAATTGGGAATAATTGGTTATTAATTAGACCAATTAGAGTAATTAGGTTAATTAGGTCAATTTGTTGTTTTTTCTCCTTGACAATCAATGTGTACTTGTTTATGATTTGTGGATAAGTTATCCACATTGTTAAATTATGTCCTTAATATCCTCTTACTGGGAAAGCTTTGTAAAAAAGCTTGTAGAAGAAAATAAAGATAAGAGATCGGTCATCCCATCTCTTTTAAATCAGGCAAAGATCGTTGAGTTAAATGATGATAAGATCTCTCTCTCTGTTGCTAGTCCTGGAGCTTATGATTTTTTAGCAAAAAGATCGCACGAAATTGAACAACGTTTTTTTAATCATTCCCAAAAGAAAATTGAGATAGAGTTTATTGTAAAAATGCCTTCGAAAAAAACTGTGTCCGCCCCCCTACTCTCTTTTGAGCCAAGTATTGAGGATGTATTTGCAAAAGCTGGTTTAAATAAAAAATATAATTTTGATAATTTTGCCGTCTCTACATCTAATCAAGTAGCCTATGCAGCCGCTCAAGCCGTCGTTAAAAACCCGGGTAGTGCCTACAATCCCCTATTTTTGTATGGGGGAGTGGGCGTCGGAAAAACCCACATTGCTCAATCTGTAGCTAAAAAAATATTGGAGGAAGACCGAAACCAAAAAGTTTATTTTTGCCCTGGGGATAATTTTACTAATGAATTAATTGAGTCTATCCGCGGAAAGGCCACCGGTCGTTTTCGACAAAAATATCGTTATTTAAATTTACTTATCATTGACGACATTCAGTTTATTGCCGGTAAAAATGCTGTCCAAGAAGAGTTTTTTCACACTTTTAATGCAATCGCATCGTCCGGTGGTCAAATTATATTAACATCCGATAGGCCACCAAGTGCAATTAAAAATTTAGAGGATCGTCTTCATTCAAGATTTTTAGGTGGTTTAACTGTTGACATTCAACCGCCGGATTTTGAATTAAGATCGGCTATTCTATTAATTAAGGCTAAAGAAAAAAATATCAACGTCGATATTGAGGCAGTTAAAATTATTGCAGAAAGAATAACTGACTGCCGTGGCCTTGAAGGAGCGCTTCTCTCGATTTACGCCAAAGTTTTTGGAACTAAAGAACAGGTTGATTTGGAAGCGGTGGAAATGTTTTTTTCTCAAGATAATAAAGAAAGTAAAAAAAGAGTCAATCCTTCCGATGTTATAAAAACCGTTTGCTCTTTTTATAATATTAAACAATCCCATCTTAAGGGTCCGTCTCGAGCCGCTTCAATTGCTTTTTATCGACAGATAACCATGTACATTTTATTAAGGGAGTTGGGATTAACATTGTCTGCCGTGGCTGAGATGTTAAATAGAAAAGATCATACGACCGCCCTCCATGCCAAACAAAAGGTTGGTAACCTTATTCTTCACGACTTAAATTTAAAAAAAGAGGTCGATACAATCACCCAATCACTATTTCAATCAACATAGCGCCCACCCTTTTTACACATATATTTTTTTCGATTCTTTTTGCCTTGAAAATCCAAATCTATTTTTATACACTTATACACACACTCTATTACTACTATAAATAGATATAAAACAATTAAAAATGAAAATCCAATTACAAAAAAATGAATTTTTAGAAAAAATAGAACTATCTTCCCGCTTTACTTCTTCTAAACTATCCTCCTCAACCTCTCTTCAAGGAGTTTGTCTTATTGGGGAAGAAAAAAATATTCATTTTTATTCAACAGACTTAAATTATTATTATCATTCAATATTAAAGAATGAGAATAATAATAAATTTAAAATAATCATTGAGCCAAAAAAAATCATCGAATTTTTATCCCTTCTCCCGGAAGTTAAAATTGAAATAGAGATAAAGGAAAAAGCCATAGTGATTACTCAAGGAAAGATTAAGGGTCAATTTCCTCTTTTTTCGGATGCAGATTTTCCTTTTCCTCCAAAAAACACAGAAGAAAGACAGAAGATAAAAACCTCCTTTTTTAAAGAAAACCTCCCTTTTCTCTTTTTTGCCGCCTCAACGGACGAAACCAGACCGGTGTTGACAGGGGTTAATTTTGTAACCAATAATGAAGATCTTCAACTTGTGGCAACAGACGGTTTTAGGCTCTCTCTCTTAACGCTAAAAAAAGACCTACCTTTTTCTTCAATGATTATTCCAACTGGGTTTTTAATAAACACACAGCGACTTATTAACAATGAAAAAGAAATAGAATTTAGCTATCTTAAAAACGAAAAGCTTTTAGCCTTTTTTATTGGTGAAAATGATATTTATGTACGAATGATTGAGGGAGAATATCCCCCTTTTGAAAAAGTTATTCCAATTGAGAAAAAAACCACCGTTACAATTGATGCCGATGAATTTTTAAGAAGCGTGAAACTTGTATCTGTTTTTTCCAGAGAGTTTTCCAATATTATAATAATGGAGGTGGAAAAAGGCTCTGTAAAATTTATTCCAAAAGTCGGACAAGGAGAAGAAGATGTTGTTTATCAGGAAGCAAAGATTGAGGGGGAAACCCAAAAAATAGCCTTTAATTATAAATATTTAATTGATTTTTTAAACCAAGCTTCTAAAAAAAAGGTTATTATTGAGCTACTAAGGTCAGATGCCCCAGCCGTTTTTAAAATAGAAGGGGTTAATAATTTTTTTCACATAATCATGCCTGTCCGGATTCAGGAGTAGAGAGTCGTTGTTAGAAAATTGAAATTAGTTTTTAAATACTATTTTCAAGTTTCTAATTTCTATTACAAGTTACAAATTTCCAACAACAAATTTCTAAAAAATGGAGTCTTTTATCTTAGACACTAATCTTTTCTTCAATATTGGAGCTGGCCTTGAGATGGGAAAAAATACGGAAGAGATTGTTGTAAAACTGACAGAAACAATAAAAAAACTCAAAAAAAATTCAAAAGCTAATTTTTATATGCCCCCACGGGTTGTTGATGAATTTTTAAGTTTTTTTGAGGATAAAGAACAAGGATTTATAAAAAACTTCTTATCAGTCGTAGATATTAAATCACCAAACTCATCTGGGGCTGATTTTTCCAGTAAGATATTTTATCAACTAATTGAAGATATTAGGAATCGTAGCTACCGTGGATTAAATATTGCTGAAGAAGAGATTATTAAAGCAGGAGAAATGACCTCAGGTAAAAAATATGAGTCCAAAAAAGATTTTCAGATAGAAATTGGAAAATTTATAAAAAACTTTCGTAATCGCTATCGTAATGCAACTAGAACAGGTTTTTTAGACAGTGTGGCCGACCTAGATTTAATTGTTTTATCAAAAGAAGTTAATGGTTTTTTAGTGACAAGCGACGAAGGGGTTTTGTCTTGGGGAAGATCTTTTGGGATTAAAGAGATGCCCGCCTCAGTTTTTCAGAAACGACTCGAAGATCTTCTTCTTTAGACACTTCTTCCTCGTCAGGAATAAGAACCGAAACCCAATCAAGCATTTTATCTGTAATGGTTTTTTGAGGGGCTTCTTGATATAGGAGGTGGGAGGATAAAATAGTAATTAATTTTTTTTTCATCTCCTCGGTTGGGACAACTAAGTAGAGATGATAAAAATAAGGAGATCGAGAAACAATCGTCAAAGTATAAAAACCAAATCTTTTTCCAAAATAAAAATGTGAAAGCATTTCCCATCGTAAAGTAACTCCTGCCGCATCAATTCCGAAAGTGGTAATTTTATTTTCAACATTAGGAGGGGGTGTGATTGTTAGGACGTAAAAAATAAAAACTAACGCCCAGATAGGGATAATTAAGATTTTATCTCCGAAAAAAAATACAATAAGAGATAATAAAAAAGCTACCGTTAAATAAAACTTAAGAATCAACATAGACTGTTTTTTAAATGGGCGCAAAGGAGCTCTCCATGAAAATTTTACCTGAGGGTTTTCATTCATGTATACAGAATACTAGTAAAGTTGAAATCTGTCAATTGTATGCTATAATAAATACTATATGGATAGTTTTAATAAGGTAATTTCATTTGTTTTGGGTTTGATTGTTGTTTTGGTATTTTTTGCTGTGGTTACAGGAAAAATTAATTTAAAAAGTAAAACAAGCACAACGTCAACTTCAAAATCAACCATAACTCCAACTCCTATTCAAAAAAGCAGCGGGGGTTTCTTTGGATTTTTTAAATCCGCCAGCCCAACACCTACTCCCACTCAAAAACCATCGTCAATTACAATAAATACAAGCGAAAACAATGTTTATAAACAAAATAATCAGGTTGCCAGCACTTCAAACGCAAAATCAATTCCATCAACCGGTTTACCAACTATATTCATCCCCTTACTCTTTTCAGGTTTAGTGGGAGGTAGTCTTTTGAGAAAATTTGGGAAGAAATAAATTAGGACAATGATTCCTTGGTATAAAATTCTTTATTTTAATAATAAACTACTAAATAGATTTCGTGCTTCATTGAACAATCGTATAGCTTCATTAAGTTCGTTATCACTTTTTTTTACTCTATCTCCTATTTCCTCGGCAATCTCCTTTTGTAATTTTGGGTCAGGAATGAGGATGACAGTATTTTTAATTTCATTTGGTCCAATTCTCATTCTCGACGACCCTGTAAGTTCATACTCCCATTGCTTTAATACATAATTACTTCTCAAAATTGCCCAAATATATTCAATCGATACCTCACTAGAGTCTAAGACAAGCGGAATAAGTTCGGTTGAACCAACACAACCATCAAATTTCGAATTAACAATAACAACTTTGCCCTTTTCTGGCTGTAATTTTGAAATTAGGATACTGCCATTCCTCAATAAAATTTTTTCTGAACCTAGTTCAGATACTTCTTGCCACTGGGTTATTCGTCCTGTATTTTCGTCAATCTGCTCTAACTCAACAAGTCGATAATAATCAGTGAGAGCGATTTTGTTCTCTTTTTGAGGTTTTGTTAATTCTCCAAGTTTTTTATTTGGATGCTTATTCAAAATTGATAGGAATTTTTCGCGCAAAGGATTATTAAATAGGCTATCAAGACGGGCAAAAGGATTGTCTTCTAAATCTACCTCAAAAATCCTTGATTCTGCATTTTCTTCAACAAGAGGTAAGCCAATTTTTTTAACAACAATTGATCGTGCCTCGTCAATAAGCCGTTGCCCCGTTTTCCTATGAATCTTTACTTTATCAAAAATAGAGTAAACTGAATCAAGAATTTTTTTTTGCTCACTAACGTCAAAATTATCGTTTGATAACGGCAAGTAAACCTCTATATTTCTACAGCTCTTTAAACTCAATTTATACTGCAGTGAGCCGACAGAGAATCTTTCTGTTTGCATTTGTCCAAATTCACTATCAAGGAAGTGGAGTAAAAATCTAGGTAAAACATTTTCGTCTTTTGTCCTTACTCTCACAATATTTTCCGTAAAATCACAAACTTCTATTTCTTTTTCTAAGATTCCTACTCCTCCAATCGTGCCGACAATTGTAATAACAACGTCATCCTTTTTTAGTTGATAATTTTGTATCCCTTGATGTATATATTTTGTGATTTTTGCCGCACCATCTATATTTACTTTTAGATTTTTTATATCAATTGCACGAATATAAGGAATTATGCTCATTTCGTTTTCTTGAATTACTGTTCCTTTTGGTAATCTTTTCCCGCCATCAACATCGGCAATCACTTTCAATTTTGTGAGTTTCCTGTTGCTTTTTTTTGCCGTTCGTAATTCTTCAATTTTGTTTTCAAAAATTGGGTTGAACCAAGCGCAATCCAACCGGTCATCTTCATCAACAAGATTAACCCCAAAAGTTAGGGGTATTTTTTCAAAAATAATTTTATTTGTAGTCGCCATTTTCAAATTTTCTAAATGAATTAAGAATATCGCCTAAATCACCCCAACCTTCTTTTTCGTCCGTTATTCTTCCGGCATCGTTATGCCCAACATCATTACTAATCGCCATAAATACTTTGGGCTGTTTTTCTGATGGGCTGGTCTTTTTGGTTAGGTAAAGCACCGAAGTCTTTACTCCAGCATCGGCATTAACAAACGTGTTTTTGGGAAGAGAAACAATTGCTCTGACAATATATCTTTCTCGCAACCATTCTCTAAATTTTTGCATGACCTTACCCTGGCCCTCTGTGTTAAGAACACTTTCATCAATGACTGTTAAAAGTTTTCCACCTGGTTTTAAGAGGTCATGATAACGTTCGATGAACATTATGTTTGATTTTAGCGACTTTGCTAAATTACCTCCGAGCGTTGCTATCCCGTATTGTTCTAAAACTCTTTTTTCATCCGGCTTGCTTTGCTCATACTTCATGCTAAATGGTGGATTCGTAAGCACCACATCAAATTTCTGATTCTCAAGTATTTTTTTCAACTCCTGTATTTCCGTCTTTCGCTCGTTATCCGTTCCAGATTCAACATATGACTCTTTGTCGAGAGTATCAGCCAAAAAAATATGGCTTCCACCATCGCCATGGAGATACATATTCATTCGGGTAATGGGAACAATGTCGTCTTCGCTTGCATCAATACCAAACAGGGATTGCTCGCGTATTTTTTTCTTTAGTTTCTCTTGATCAGTGGGTAAATTTTTTGCTTTATCAAATAAATCACTCAGTGCAAAAATCAAGAAGCCACCAGTCCCGCAAGAACCATCAAGTACTGTGTCTGGTTCATATTCCCCGGTGTTAACGTTTTTTTTGATACACAGTTTGGACAATTTTGTCATAAATTTAACAACGGATCGAGGAGTAAAGAATTGTCCCAATTCTTTACCACGCACCGTTGCCTCCAAAAATGTTTCAAAAACCTTGCCGTTTATATCATCCTCAACACTTCGTAGATTAAAATTTTCAACCATCTCAACGATGACTTTGATTGTTGATACAGAAAGATTTATTTTTTCATTTTTTTGAAAGATGCGTTTTTTTAAATTACGATTCACCAAGTCCTCCAGCTTATCTCGATAATCTTGAAAAAGCTTATTTATCCAGTTCTCATCTCTTGTTTGTTCAATTTTGTGTATACTAAACCTAAAATCATCAATTAAGACATTGAGCCCTTTTTCTTGTTTATCTTGAATTTCCTTATCTTCATTCATTTTTACAAAAAGAACCTTCGTAAATTCATAAAATGCCTTTTTGGGTCCAATTTTTTGTTTTCTTCGTATCAAATCATGGGCTTGTGTTAGAATGCCTTTTAATTCTTTAAGGTCTGGGGTACGAAATTCAAAAATTTCTTCTTTAGGAATGGACATTCCTTTCTTGAAACTGTTTAGCGATATTAACTCTTTGAGTTTTTTGTATTTTTCATTTGAATCGAAAAAATCTTCAAAACTCAATTCCAAAATAGGCTTATTTTCATCAATCCTTGCAAGCTTTGTTTTCATGCCATTGGTGGCTAAAACGAATTGGATCGGATTTTTTCCAATAAAACCTCTATTGACTACGATTGCATAGTCCTGTGCCTCGGTTATGTATTTATCTATCGGTTCCTCTGGATGTTTTGCTTCGATTATTAAAGCGGGAGTTTTCCCTATACGAAGCTGATAATCGGGGATATGGCTTTGTCGCTTTTGTCCCTTACCAATAACATACGATGGAATAGCGTGCTTGGTTAAAATATTCGTATCTTTATATCCTAAATCTTTGAGTAAACGGGCAACAAAAAATTGCTCAACATCACTTTCGTTGCGGAGAACTGATTTTTCGCAAAATTTGTTATTCATAGTAAAAACATAACACAATTCTCATCCGCATACAAGACATCTTTTTTGAAGCATCCTAAATTAAATAAATCGCACATAACGTGAGTTAAATTTATTATTTATTCAATAATTTATGACACTATTCCCCAAATCCTGGTATCTTTAGTATTCCTGAGGCAATAAATTTGACGATAAAAACTGAGCTCAAGGTAAAGATTACCCCGGCGATGGCTCCATAGACAACCCTTTTTCCATAGTTAAGTCTTTCCGGATTGGTTTGAGAAGTGGCAATAATAAATGATCCATATAAAAGATACAAAAAAGCAATTCCACCAGCTATAGCAAAGACGATATTTAATAGAGACTGCACTACCCCACCACCAGCCCCTTCTTCGGTAAATCCACCACTACCATCACCACCTAAACAACCAAGAAATGTATATTGTTTTCCCGGAGCCCCTGTTGGAGGTAAGTTTGTGTCGGGATTAACAATTAAACTTTCCATCGTTGAGGGGTCGGATGATATGTCCGGATAAAGACATTTTTGACAAGCCGACCAACTTTGAGGGGGAGGATTGTCTGGACAGTAACCGCAAAGATCACAGGCAGCATAACGATCTTGAGCTAAGACGAAAGAAGTATTAAGTATTAAGTAGTAAGTAGTAAGTATAAAAATGGCTAAAATTATTTTTTTTATCACGTTTTCAGTATAGCAAAATTATACATAGGCATATTGCTATAATGATTTTATGAAGAGGTTTTTTATTGGGGTATTTTTATTGATGATATTTTTACCATTTTTGATATCGGTAAAAGCTGACGAAATAGACGATATTAATAATGCCATCAATTCATTAAAAAAAGACCTTTCGAGTAAAGAGGTAAATTATCAAAGTTTATCCGTAAAATTGAATGAAATTAAAAATAAAATAGGTAGCCTAGAACAAGAAATAGTCAAAAAAGAACTTGAGGTAAAAAAGGGAGAACAGGTATTGGTTTATCAGCAAGAACTTCTTAATGAAAGGGTGAAATCGTATTATAAAAACGTTAATAAAAATTCAACCTTATTCTTGAGTGTTTTAGTAGCAGATGACCTATCAACTTCACTCCGAAAAATATTCTATCAAAAAACAATCGTGGATGAGGATAAAAAAACGATTATTAAAATTGTTTTGTATGTTAAAAATCTCGAAGAAATAAAAAAACAATTAGAGATAGAAAAATCAGGGCTGGCAAAGTCAAAAATTGAAGTGGACAGACAATCACAGATTATTGCTGGACAAATTAATCAAACAAGAACACAGATTGCTGAACTAACAGTTAGACAACAACAACTTATTGCCAGCAGAATTGCCGGGTTAAATCTTTCCAGATCGGCCAGTTCTGCAATTCAATGCGTTGATGATAGAAATTTAGACCCGGGGTTTGGTACAGGTTTTGCTTTTTATACATACGGTATTCCTCATAGGGTTGGATTAAATCAATATGGAGCAAAAGGTCGAGCCGATGCTGGACAAAATTATGAAACCATTCTAAGGTCATATTATAATTATGACTCCTTTCAAGATATGGATGCAAGAATAAGAGTTGATGGTCATTCGCCCGACTATTCTCTGGAAGATTATGTTAAACGAATTTATGAAATGCCTGCTGATTGGAATATGGAAGCACTAAAAGCACAGGCAATTGCTGCTCGATCATTTGCGATGGCGTATACAAATAATGGTTCAGGTTCTATTTGTGATTCTCAAGATTGTCAAGTTTTTAAAGATGAAGAAAAAGGAGGTAGGTGGAATGAGGCGGTTGATGCAACAAAGGGTAAGGTGATGGTTGTAGGCGGACAGCCAATTAAAGCGTGGTTTGCTTCTACATTTGGGGGCTATACTCATACTTCCGCAGAAGTATGGGGAGGAAACACATCCTGGACAAAAAACTTTGCTGACACATCCTCTGGGGTTGGGAGTTTTTCCGATTTGAATTCGAATGCTTGGGATAAAGAATCAAAATGTTTTTATACTGCCCAAGGTTCTCGTGCAGATTACGGAAAGTCTGCATGGCTTAGACCATCAGAGGTAGCAGATATTGCCAACACACTTTTATTAGTCAAAAAAGATCCAAGTACTACAGACAATCTCTATCAGGTTGATAAATCAAATCCGTCAGGAAAAGAAAACTGGAGTCCAGATAGAGTTAAATCAATGTTAAGTAATCCTTTTAATAATATTACGGATGTAAGGATAACAGGTGTAGATTTTGGGGGCGGTAGAACAACAGAAATAATAATTGTTGAAGGCGGGAGAGAGGAAAGATTTAGCGGAGATGAATTTAAAAATAGATTGAACTTACGTGCACCAGCAAATATTTCAATTGTTGGGCCGTTATTTAATATTGAAAAAAGGTAATCATTTCAAGTATGATGAAGATTGGAGAATATATGGGTATATACATAAAAAAAATATTAATCACAGCATTCTTTTTTTCGTTCGGTCTGATGTTTGCCCCTACTTCTGTGTTGGCAATAACTTTTGATTTAATTGCTCCCACTGAACAATTGGTGAGAGGTCAAGATGTAATATTTACAATCAATATTGACGCTGAAGGCAAATCTTTATCTTCAACATCGGTTGGAATGACATATGAAACTCAATATCTAGAATATATTTCAACTACTCCAGGCAATACTTTTACCACTGTTTCGGCCGATGTCCAAGACGTAGGTAAACTTTTAATTACAGGATCCTCAACAGTACCTTATTCCGGAGCAGGTACATTTGCCTATGTAACTTTTAAACTGATTGCAACGTCATCTGGCTCAACTCAGCTTTGTGCGCTTTTTAGTCCGTCAACTCCAACCGCCACCCCAGGTCCGAGCCCAACCCTAGGTCCGAGCCCAACCCCAGGCGGCCCAACCAGTCCCCCAGTTCCAACGTCTTTACCAAAGACAGGTGAAAGTGGCTCGACTGTTCAGGGGGCTATATTAGCTTCACTTTTTTTTGTAGCTGCTGGTGTAGGGCTTTTTGTTTTTAAAAAAACATGAACAGATTTAATTGGGTAAAAAATATATTAGTTATTTTCACAAGCTTTTTTTTATTGGCGGGCTTGAGTCCTGTTTTTGCCCAAACAACCCCCACTCCAACGGAAACCTCTCCCTTACCGTGTCCAAATAAATCTGGCCAAAGGGGTGTTTGTTCTGCCGAACTTGAAGCTATTTATCAGGAGCAGGGTAAAGGAGAAGAATGCACGGCAGATTATGAAAAATTTAAATCAGACCCAGCCAAATATCATATTTGGATAGAAGATAGCGAAGTTACGACACAAGGAAAATCTAATGATCGAGCTCGCCAATTTATTTATTGGGTGACGACTCATGCAACTAATGACAATCACCCTATTTTAACAAAGATCTGGGGAACTGCTAGAAACTTAAGTTATTTTTTTGTTGTTTTAACGGCAGCTCTTTTAGGTTTG
>Ga0210053_1003617_pt1 | contig 12467 bp, 10 predicted proteins | sample CryGeymeta201512_FD_185467 | JGI IMG/M metagenome (GOLD analysis project Ga0210053, IMG submission 185467) | Groundwater microbial communities from Crystal Geyser aquifers in Utah, USA - Crystal Geyser metaG 2015-12 (SPAdes) (version 2) | ecosystem: Environmental > Aquatic > Deep subsurface >... | reverse complement strand
CCCGCCGGAGATCGCCAGTCCGCTGGTGCAGCCGCCGGCAATGCCGGCCGCATATTCCAGGATGATGGCGCCGACGAAGAGCAGCAGCCAGCGCTTCCAGGTCTGCTTGCCGATGGCCTGTTTCCACTGCTCGTCGTCCATCGTGCGGAATTTGAACGTGCCGCTGGACAGCGCGCCTAACATGCCGCCGAAGAAAATGCCGACCAGCAGGACAACCGGGAAGGTGATGGCCGCTGGCATGACATAATTGAAGTACACGTTTTTCGGGTCAATCGCCTTTCCGATGTAGGCGGCCAGGTTCTCGAATCCGCCCGAGGCGCCCAACAGGTTTTGACTCAGCACCACCGTCAATATGCCGACGATGCCGAGCAGGATGCCGGCCGCATAAGGCGACCATTCCTCCTTGCGGATTTGGTTGATAAGCCATTTCATAGGTGTTCCTCCTTTTTGGGTGAATTAATCTCCAGCCAGAGCTTGAAGCAATGCCTGTGCTTCACGATCCAAAGTTTTTACGCGCCTGATCAGATCAGGATCCAAGCGCGATAGGCCATGTAGGATTTCAGAGGCAGCATCCGGGTCTTTGAGCAAGATCTGTAAGGCTTTTCGACCCCTCGGGTTCAGCGCGGCGATCTGCGGCAAGAGAGCGACCACCTCCTGCGGGTAATCTTCGAGATGAATGGGCGCTGCCTCTTCCGGCTTGGCAACGACCGGTTGCGCGGCTGCCCGTCGTTTTTTCTCGTTCATGAAAATGAACGCCCCGCCTGCGAGCGCCATGAGTGCGATCAACACGCCCGCGATGACGTTGCCCCAATTGACCGGCTTCTCACCCAGCACGGTTTCGTTGTACTGCTGGACGTAGTCAATCACATCTGGCGATTCGACCACCATGCCCGCAGGTGCGGCCTCGGTTGCGGCTGGCGCTGCGGTCTGCGCAGGCTGATTGGAAGCAGGAGTGGCTGCGCTGCCGCCTCCACCGGCGCCGACCTCGACGCCCAGCGTGGTCGCGTAGACCTGGGCCAGTTGCATGGCGTCATTAGGATGGCATCCCAGGCAGTTGGCGTTGATATCCGAGAGGGGGGCCACCATGCCGGTGTGTGCAGCGGCTTTGTCAGTCGCCTGGTTGTTTCCGGCGTGGCACAAATAGCAGAAATCCCCAAAGGCGTGTTGCGTGTGCCAGGCTGTGCCATCGTTGTTGACGGAGTCCTGCGCCTGTATTTCATGACAGTTCTTGCAAGAAGAGGTTTGCGAGCCACACGCTGCGCTGACGGGTTGTGCAGTTGCCAGCCACAAGGCGCTGCCGAGAACCAGGATCAGGCCAAGGGTGAATAGAAAGATCATGAATTTTTTATTGTGCATGCAAGCCTCCACGAGTTTTTCGTTCTTTTGAGGATTAGGGGCAATGCTTTTTAGTTAGTGGTTCGGGCTCCCATGCCCGACGGCGTGCCCACAGGGTGCTTCGCGAGGAGCCGCCTCTACGTTCGTTTCTATGTAACGTCAGTTACGTCAACCAGGCTGGCGCTGTGGGCCAACCTTTCGCGCAGCACGGCGCGTAACAGGTCAAGGGCTTCGATCAGGCGGTGATCGTTGATGCTGTACTCGACGTTGGCGCCGTCGCGCGTGGCTGTGACCAGTCCGCGCTCGCGCAACAGCTTGAGGTGCCTCGAGGTGGCTGGTTGGCTGATGCCGATCTCGTTTGCCAGATCGTTCACGTTTCGGGGTTGTTCTGCGAGGGCGTATAAAAGCAAAATCCGCCGGGGATCTGCCAGTGCGGAGCAGATGTCGGCGTGGAGTTGGGTGACTTCTTGGGCTAATATTGACATAGGGTATTTGACTTATATGAATAGGTGAATATCTACAAGAAGAATATCACGCCGGGTTGCGAACTTATAGTGACAATCATCACGATTCTTGACAATTTATCACATATTTGGCCTTTTTCGACATTGACAATTTCTCGAAAATCAATGAAGCGTTTGGACACGTTGGCGGTGATGCTGTCTTGAAAGGCATCGCAGCGGTGACGATCAGAATAGTGGGTGAGCGTGGTTCGTCTGTCCGTTACGGCGGAGATGAGTTTGCCATTATTTTCCCCGATATGGAACGCGAAAAGGCCTTTCTGATTCTGGAAGAAATCCGAGCGGCAACGGAACAACTCACTCAATTTTCAGATGGGGATAAACAGTTCTCGACAAAATTGACCATTTCTGGTGGCGTGGCTGCTTTCCCCATTGACGCAGGCGATGAGAACGAATTGCTTCGCAAAGCGGACGGCGCGCTCTACCGCGCCAAAGGCACCGGCCGCAACAAAATCATCCTGGCGTTCGAGGAACGCATGTTTCCCAAGACCGCTCACTATACCCAAACCCAATTGGAGCGTTTATCTGAACTATCCAAGGAGCAGGGTGTCAGCGATGCTGTATTGCTGCGTGAGGCTCTCGATGATCTTCTCACCAAGTACAAGCATAATTTCTTGTTCTTCGATCAGCTCAAGGAAAAAGGATAGGCGTATTGCTAGAGATTCAACCACCTGGCTGCGGCGTCGGGCAGCTCGCTGAGCGGGCCGGCGCGCACCGTGCATTGCGGCAGCGAGTCGAGGAAAGCGCGCCCATACTTTTTGGTCAACACGCGCCGGTCGAGGATGACGACCACGCCGCGATCCGATTGGGTGCGAATCAGGCGTCCGAATCCCTGGCGGAAACGCAGAATGGCTTCGGGCAATTGGTATTCGTAAAACGGATCTTCGTAGGTCTCGGAACGGGCCGCTACCAGCGGGTCGGTCGGCACCGCGAAGGGGAGCTTGACGATCACCAGCACGGAAAGCGCCTCGCCGGGCACGTCCACGCCCTCCCAAAACGAACGCGTGCCAAGCAGCACGGCGCGCTCGGAGCTGCGGAAGGTTTCCAGCAAAGCGTTGGGAGAGGCGCCTTCGCCCTGTTCGTAGACGATGATGTCGTGCTTTGCCAGCGGCGCGCGGATGTTGCGAGCGGTGCGCTTGAGCTGGGCGTACGAGGTGAACAGCACCAGCGCCCGGCCGCCGCTGGCGGTGCAAAGGCTGATTAGGGCGCGATCCACGTGTGACTGGTGCTCGGGCGTGTTCGGCTCGGCCACGTCATTGGCGATGTAGAGCAGGGCTGCGCTCTCGTAATCGAAGGGCGAACCGAGCGCTAGCTCGTCGGCCTCGTCGGCGCTGAGGGTGTTGCGCAGGTAGGTGAATTCGCCGTTGGCCGTCAGGGTGGCGGAAGTCAGGATGACGCTGGTTTTTTGGTGCCAGAGGTGTTCCTCGACCAACGGACCGACGCGGATCGGCGCAGCCTGGAGTGCCAGCCGGTTGCCGTTCGGGTTGACTTCCACCCAATACACGTACTCCTCGGACGGCTTGAAGATCATCCCGCTGACCATCGCCTCGGCCTCGCTCATGCGCCGGAAGACGCTGCCCAGGCCGCCCATCACATCTTCCACGTCTTCCATGCCGTCGGAATAGAGCTGGCTGGCGGCCTTGTGGATTTCTCCCAGGAGAGCGAGCAGCAGGCGGAAGCTTTCGTCGGCGCTGTCCCAGGCGAGCTCGATTTCGTCCCAGCCCGGCAGGGTGTGGGTGGCTGGCAGGATGCGCTCCTGGTGGGCGTATTGGCTGACCGGCTGGCCTTCACGCTGAAATTCGATGAACTCGTTCAAGGCCTGGAAGAAAGCGCGCGCCTGATTCTCCAGCCGCCAGGCCAGGTCGGTGGCGCGGCCCACTTTTTGGTCCAGCGCGGCGAAGTCAGAGGGCTGCAAGACGTTGCGGGTGAGGTTGAGCAGGTAGCCGAGGATGCCTGAAGTCGAGCCGCCGACTTCGCGCAGCAGGCGTTCCAAGTCGAATTGGGTCAGGCGGAAGCTGAGGGCGCTGGTGGTGGCCGCTTCCAGGTGGTGGCCCTCGTCCACGATCAGGTATTCGTAATCGGGCAAAACTTTGCTGCCAGTGGCTACGTCGGTCAGCAGCAGGGCGTGGTTGACGATCAGCAGGTGAGAGGTCTGAGCCGCCTGCCGGGCGCGGAAGAAGGGGCAGGCGCCGCCGGTACGCTCCAGGCAGGTCTCGGTCGTGCAGGCGTCGTCCTCGGCGGAGACGTGCAGCCAGACATCCCGCTCGGCTGGGCCGGTCAGGTTGATCTCGGTGCGGTCGCCGCTGCTGTTCTCCAGCGACCAAACCAGCACCTTGGCCAGGATGCGCATTTCGTCCGCAGTTTGCGGCCCGTGCCGGCGCAGGTTCTCGAAGCGGCGCGGGCAGAGATAGTTCGAGCGGCCTTTCAGCACAGCGGCGCGCAGGTCAATGCCGAGGGCGGTGCGCAGGTCGGGAATGTCCTTCTTGATCAATTGGTCTTGCAGGTTTATGGTGTTGGTTGAGACGAGAACGCGCATGTTGTTCTGCACGGCGAAAAGCGCGGCCGGGACGAGGTAAGCAAAGGATTTGCCCACGCCGGTGCCGGCCTCCACCATCAGGTGCTGGCCGGTCGAGAGGGCGATGGCCACGGCGCGCAGCATCGCGACCTGTTCGAGGCGGTACTCGTAATTTGGGAAGTGCTGCGAGAACGGGCCGCCATATTCGAGGATGGCCGCCGCTTCGTCTGGATCAATGGGGATGAGTGTCTTGGGAAGCTGGATGGCTGGCCCTTTGCGCTCCTCCGGCGCTTCGAAAAGCGGACCGTTCGGCTGAGCGCTCACGGCGAAGCCCTCATCCTGCTCGCGGACTTTCCGGGCTGTTATCTTCTCCTTGGCGCGGGCGCGCATCACCTGCTGGAAGACCCAGCCGCCGTCCCATTCGATTGGCTCGCTCAGGCGGACGATCTCGGCCAGTACTTCTATCGGCAGCGTCATCGCCTGGGCAAACAGCCGCTGGAAAACCGCGTGGGTGACGCGGGCGTCGTCCAGGGCGCGGTGGCTGGCGGGGAGGGGAATGCCCAGAGCCTGCCCCAGCGCGCCCAGGTTATAGCGGCCGGCCGAGGGCAGGAGAACGGCGGCCATCTCGTAGGTGTCTATCCGCTCGTTGAGGCCGAAGAGATTGTATTTCTTGAAGAAGGAAAGATCGAACTGGATGTTATGTCCCAGGATGGGCGCATTGCCGATGAAAGCGGCCAGTTCGTCCAGAACGTCGCGTATGCGCGGCGCCTGGCGTACCATCTCGTCGCTGATGCCGGTCAGGTTGGTGATGAATTCGGGGATGTGGCGGCCCGGGTTGACCAGGGTCGTCCATTCATCTTCGACGCGGTTGCCGTCGAAGCGGCGCGCCCCGATTTCGATGATGGCGTCCCGCTCGTGGTTGAGGCCGGTGGTTTCGAGGTCGAGAGCGACAATATTCGTCACTTGCTTCTCGTTTCTCGTTACTCTTCCTTTGTGGGCTGCGGCAATACTTCGCGCAGCGAATCCAACATCTCTGCTGAGATGGTTTTGTTCTTGGCCTGTTCCCGCAGGAATTCTTTCAAATCCTTGGGCGTCAGGGATGGCAAGGGCGCATCCTTGACATTCAGTTCTACTTTGGGATTGGTGAAAAGCAGGGCGGTTCTGATTTCCGGCAATTCCGTCCCCTCCGGGAGGAGCCGCGTCAGGTGGCGCTTGAGCACGTCCACCTCTGAACCGGCTTCCAAGTCCGGACGGCCCAGGTTTTCCTGTCCAAAGATCCGCAAGTATGATTGGACAAATCCACCGCCCTTAGCGCGCCAGCGTCCCTTTTGGTAGGTGATCCTCCCGCTCTGATAATAGGGCAACAGTATCCAGATCCCGGCCGGGCCAACCAGCAGATGTGAAACCGGCGTCGTGTAGTGGTAGATGGTGTACTCGCGGCCCAGGCCTTTCAGGCTGCGGTCGAGCAGCTCGTCGGGGCGGGGACTGCGGCCCCAGCGGTTGCCGTAGTAGATGCCCATTTGGGATAGGAAGAAACCGATCAGCAGCGCGCCGAGTGAATAGGCGACTTTATCGGGCATCTTGTAGGTGGTGTAAAAGCCGACGCCCAGGATGACGAGTGCGGTAATGCTGGTGACCTGGCCGATGCGGGCGTTGCGTTTGATCAGTTTTTGGTTGGTTACGATTTTCATGTTTTTCCTTTTCGGAGTCCGACGACTCCAGTCGTCGGGGATTTTCTCTTGCCGAAATCTGGAGATATCGGAGTCCGTTACTTGCGGAGAGATTTTTCGATAGCCGCGCGGATCGAGGTCAGCACGCCGGACTCGACGGCCTGCTTCGCCACGCGCACGGCATTCTTGATGGCGATGGCGTCCGAACGTCCGTGGCCGATGAAGACCAGGCCGTTCACGCCCAGGAGCGGCGCGGCGCCCTCCTCGCTGGGATCCATTAATTTCTTGATGCTGCCCATGGCGGGTTTGATCAGCAGTCCGCCGAGCATGGCAAAGGGGCCGCCTTTCTTGATGGCTTCTTTGATCTTGTCCACCAGCAGCCTGGCGACCGCCTCGGAGGTTTTCAGCAGCACGTTGCCGGTGAAGCCATCCGTCACGGCCACGTCCACCTCACCGCCGATCAATTCCTTGCCCTCGATGTTACCATAGAAGTTCAGGCCGGATTGTGCGAGCAGGGGGTAGCTGGCCTTGACCAGCTCGCTGCCCTTGCCGGCCTCCTCGCCGTTCGAGAGCAGGCCGACTTTTGGGGATTTCACTTTGCGCACTTTTTCGGCGTAGATCGCGCCCATGATGCCAAACTGGAGCAGGTTTTCGGGCTTGCAATCCGGGTTGGCGCCGACATCGAGCACAACGCACGAGCCTTTGGCGGTCGGGAAGACGGGGGCTAAAGCCGGCCGATCTATGCCCTGAATGGTACCCAGGCGGAAATAGGCGGTGACGGCGGCCGCGCCCGTGTTGCCGGCCGTGACGAACGCGTCTGCCTCGCCGTTTTTTAGCAAGTCAATGCCGACCGCCATGGAATTCTTGGAGTTTGGACGCCGGGCTTTGAGCACCAGACCCATCCCTTTGTCTTCCATGGTCAGCATTTCGGGCGCGTGGACGACTACGATGCTCAGGCCTTTTGCCTTCTGCTTTTCGAGTTCTGGCCTGATCTTGGCCTCATCGCCGACCAGGAGGATGCCCACGCCGTACTCGCGGGCGGCCAGCACGGCCCCTTCCACATCCGGCGCGGGGAAGTTGTCACTGCCCATGGCGTCAACGACAATTCGGGTCATAGGGTCTCCTCGGGTTCTGAGACCTCACAGGTCTTAAAGACCTGTGAGGTCTTGGGTTGACAATCAAGTGAACGTGATTATAATACGGCTTGCTCCGCGCTGGTGCTGGAATTGGCAGACAGGCATGGTTGAGGGCCATGTGCCGCAAGGCGTGAGGGTTCAAGTCCCTCCCAGCGCATCCAAAAAAGTGCCCGTCAGTTTAGAGTGACGGGCACTTTTGTTATTCACTCCTCGATTTTCATCTTCTTCTCCAGCCAGCGGACGAAGCTGGAGAGCAAAAGAGTCATGGATAGATAAAGGACCGCTACCACGTTGAACGTCTCCAGCACGCGGAAGGTGCTGGCGCGGCGCAGGCGGCCCAATTGGGTCAGTTCGTTGACCGCCAGAACGGTGGCAAGAGACGAGTCTTTGAGACAGGAAATAAAATCATTGCCCAATGGAGGCAGCACGCGGCGGACGGCCTGCGGCAGGATAATAAAACGCATTGACTGGATGTAGTTCATTCCCAATGATTTGGCTGCCTCCATCTGCCCCTTGCTGATGGACTGGATGCCCGCGCGAAAGACTTCCGCCTCGTAGGCGCCGTAGCCAAAGGCCAGGGCGATGATCGCCCGTCCTTCCATGGGGACGACGCGTATGGTGAATTCGGTCAGTGATTGGAAGAATCCACTATTGGGAAGGAGAGCAAGCCCCCAGTCCCCAAGTCCCTGGATGACTTCGACAAAGACAGGGAACAAGGCGAAGGCAATGTAGAGCAAGAGGACAACCAGTGGAATACCGCGCACCAGTTCCACATAAAGGGTCGAAACGTTGTAGAGAATTACATTCTTCGAAACGCGCCCCAGACCGGTGCATAAGCCGAGGATTGTAGCAAACAGGAACGAGAAAAAGGTGATGCGCAGGGTGGTATATATGCCTTGCGTCAGGTAGAAAAAGGTTTCGTTATATTTAGGCGAGGCCAGGATCAGATAGATCAATAGCAATCCCGTGCCAACCAAGGCAATCGCCCACCAGGGCCAGGTCGAGATTTTTTTGTCCCAGGATATGATCTGTGGACGAGAAAGTTCACTCGCAGGTTTCATTTCCTACTCCCCGGAAAAAGATGAAACAGACGGGATGGGGTTGTGCCCCCATCCCGTCGGTGTCAGAAACGGCCATATTGACAATTATTGGGTTAGGCCCCACTTCTTATTGATTTGTTCGAGCGTGCCGTCGTCGTGCATGGCTCGCATTACGGCGTTGATTGGCGCGACCAAATCGCTGCCGGGCGGGAAGACGAAGGCCAGCATTTCATCGGAGGTGATCTGAGAACCAATCTTGATCTTGCCCTCATTTTGTCCAATGTAGCCCGACGCCGAAACGTTGTCAATCACGACTCCATCAATGTCACCGGAAATCAAAGCCAGAACAGCGCCGCCGAAATCCTCGAAGGACTGGATTTCCTTAGTGGGGAAGGTTTTCTTGGCTACGATCTCATTGGTCGTGCCAATTTGTGTTCCCACCTTCAAGTTGTCCGTCGCCAGGAAATCGTCCAGCGTATGGGTTTCATCCGCCCGCACAAGCAGCACCTGGCCGATCATCACGTATGGGATCGAGAAATCAACGATGTAGGAGCGCTCCATCGTGAAGGTCACGCCATCCGCCAGCATGTCGTATTCACCAGCCTGCATGGCTGGGAAGATGCCGTCCCAGGCAGCTTGCTTGAATTCAGGCACACAATTGAGCCGCTTGCAAAGCTCGGCGACGACATCGTAATCCCAGCCGACGCCCTTGCCGGTTGCCGAGTCGATGTTGTTGAAGGGCAGATAGGCATTTTCCACCGCGACGGTGATCGTGCGCCCTTTAAGATCAGGCATACCAGCCGCAGCAGTACCGCCACCGCCCCCTGTCGTCTTGGGGGCGCAGGCTGTCAGTACGAGACTGGCTAACACCATAATGCTGAGTATCAGAGTTACTTTTTTCATCACTTCTCTCCTTTCGAGTTGGTAGGATGCCGCTTCTGACCAGGCAGGCGTAATGCCTTTGCAGGTTAAGCATAGACTACTTTCTCTCTTTTTGCAAGAGGGTTCAGCGTTGAATTTACGAATTGGGATTTATAATAGTAGCCGAATGGCTACTATAATTGAGATGTTTCTACTCTAAGATCAAGGAGACGCAAATGACTGCAATATTCCCTACACCCGAATGGCTGGAAAAGCTTGGCGAAAAGTTGAACGCCGACGAACAGTACGCCCGCATCGCTAAAAATTGGGAAGGCGATATGCTCGTTGTCATCGAACCAGGCGGCCCTCTCAAGGAGCAACTGCTCTATTATCTGGATTTGTGGCATGGCAAGTGCCGCAGGACGGCGGTCTTGAAAGACCTTTCCGAGGCCAAACCGGCGTTCGTATTGAAGGCGACTTACGACAACATCGCTCGCATCATGAAAGGTGAACTCGACCCGATGCAGGCCATGCTGACTCGCAAACTGCAAGTTCAGGGCAGCATGGCGTACATGATGCGTAATGTGCCCACCGTGCTGGATTTCGTGCGCTGCTGTCGTGATGTGACCACGAACATTCTTTCCTAGCGAAAACCTGTGCAGCCGATCTTGAAAGTAAATCTGACCACGCGGGAGACCAGCCCGTTTACCGTCCCGGCGGAGTGGGAACGCGACTACCTGGGCGGCGCGTCCCTGGCCGCCCGCCTGCTGTACACGTCCCTGACCCGTGACCTGGATCCGTTTTCTCCGCAATCCCCCCTCCTCTTCCTGACCGGTCCGCTGACCGGCAGCGCAGGGCCGGCCGTTGGCCGTTTCGTCGTGTGCGGCAAATCTCCCGCCACCGGGCTGTGGGCCGAATCCAACTGCGGCGGATTCTGGGGGCCGGAACTTCGTTTTTGCGGTTACGACGGGGTGTGGATAACGGGAAGGGCCGAGGGGCCAGTTTACCTTTCGGTAACGGAAAACAGGCTCGAGGTGCGTGACGCAGCGCACTTGTGGGGATTGGATACCTATGAGATCCAGTCGAAAATCAAAGACGAACTCGGTCAGCCTCGCGCCCATGTCATGGGCATCGGCCCGGCTGGCGAGAATGGCGTCCTGTTCGCCAATATCCTGTGCGATCACGGGCGCGCTGCCGGGCGCACCGGCCTGGGCGCGGTGATGGGCTTCAAGAACCTGAAGGCGGTTGCCGTGCAGGGGAGGGGCAAGATCCCGTTGTTCGAATCTGAGAAATATAACATGTTACGCTCGGCGGCCAACCATGCCCTGAAGACCGATAACCTGAGCCGGGTGCTGCACGAGTTGGGCACGGCGAGCGGGACGGATTACTTCGAATATCTTGGTTCGATGCCGAAGAAGTATTATCACGCCGGTGTGTTCGAGAATGCCGGCAAGGTCTCTGGCGCGACCATGGCCGAGACGATCCTGGCCGGCATGAGCGCCTGCCACGCCTGCGTGATTGCATGCGGGCGAGTGGTGCGCCTTCCTGAGGGGACTTCCGAAGTCTCTAAAGACTTCGGAAGTCTGGGAGAACGCCGCAAAGGGCCGGAGTACGAGACCCTGGTCGGCTTTGGGCCAAACCTGCTGAACGACGATTTGGCTGCCATCACCCGTTTGGGCGAGCTATGCGATCGTTATGGCATGGATGTGATCAGCGCCAGCAATACGATTGGACTGGCTTTCCATCTTTTCGAACAGGGTATCATCAGCGACAAAGATACCGGCGGTCTCGCCCTGCGCTGGGGCGATACCGGGACTGTGGAGCAGTTGATTCATTTGACCGCGCGGCGGGAGGGCATCGGCGCTTGCCTGGCAGAGGGTTCGCGCCGTTTTGGAGCGCGTTTCGGCGCGGAAGACGAAGCGGTGCAGGTCAACGGCCTGGAGGTGCCTTATCACGATCCGCGCGGCGTTTCCGGCATGGCGCTCGTGTACGCCACCTCACCGCGCGGCGCCTGCCACAACCAGTCAGATTACTTTTTCGTGGACATGGGCCAGGCGGATGCCGAACTGGGCCTGGAATTCTACGAGAGGCAGGGTGGCGCAGAAAAGGCGGCCAACGTTGCCCGCCATCAGGATTGGCGTACACTGTGCAACTCTCTGGTGATGTGTATGCTTGCCAACGTTCCGGCTGAGACGGTCGTGGGGCTGATCAACTCGGCCTGCGGGCTGGACTGGAGCGTGAGCGATATGCTGCGCGCCGGCGAACGCGGTTGGAACTTGAAGCGGGCGATCAACAACCGGATGGGGTTGACTCGCGCCAATGACAAATTGCCGAAGGCGCTGCTCGAACCTTATGCCGAGGGTGGGGCGGCCGGCTACGTGCCACCGTTGGAAGAAATGCTCGCCGCGTATTATTCCGCCCGCGGCTGGGACCCGGTCACGGGCCGGCCATCGAAAGAGAAACTCCTTGACCTTGGCCTGGACGATGTGGCGAATGATTTGTGGAAATTGTGAAAACAATAAACCGCAAAGTGATTAGGTTGCGCTCTCTTGCGCAACCGGCGGCGTGGGAGAACGCCGCCTAATCTAAAAGAGGAAAACCATGAAACTCGTTACTGTTAGTGAAATGCGCGCCATTGAGCAGGAAGCCGATGCCAGCGGCCTGACCTACGCGCGGATGATGGAAAACGCCGGTCGCGGCCTGGCCAAGGAAATCTTGCGCCTGGCGTATAACCAGGGCGACGACGATATGCAGGTGCTTGGTCTGGTCGGGCCTGGTAATAATGGCGGCGATACACTGGTTGCGCTGGCTTTTTTGGCGGAGAAAGGCTGGCAAGCGCGCGCTTATCTGATCCAGCGCAAAGAAGAGGGCGATCCGCTCGTCGAGCGGCTGATCGAAGCCGGGGGCGAGATCGTCATTTCCCAGAGAGATGATAATTTCGAACAGCTCAAAGCCTTCATTGGCACTTCCGATGTGCTCCTGGATGGCATCTTGGGCACTGGCTTTAAATTGCCTTTGAAAGATGGGATCGCACAAGTGATGGCGGCTGCCAAAGAGGCGCTGGCCGAGTCGGAATGGCCTGCTTATGTCGTGGCAGTGGATTGTCCCTCCGGCGTGGATTGCGACACGGGGGAGGCAGCCGCGGCCTGTATCCGCGCGGATGCCACGCTGACGATGGCGGCTGTCAAACAGGGGCTTTTGAAAATGCCGGCTTACGATCTGGTCGGCGAGCTTGCCGTGGTGGATATCGGCCTGCCAGACGATTTACCTTCCTGGAAGGCGGTGCGGAACCAGGTCGCGGACGAGAAGCTGGCAGCCTCCATTTTGCCGCCGCGCCCCTCGGATGCGCACAAAGGCACATTCGGCGCGGCACTCATTGTCGCTGGCTC
>Ga0210053_1003593_pt1 | contig 12523 bp, 12 predicted proteins | sample CryGeymeta201512_FD_185467 | JGI IMG/M metagenome (GOLD analysis project Ga0210053, IMG submission 185467) | Groundwater microbial communities from Crystal Geyser aquifers in Utah, USA - Crystal Geyser metaG 2015-12 (SPAdes) (version 2) | ecosystem: Environmental > Aquatic > Deep subsurface >... | reverse complement strand
AGAACCTCTTTTGCTTTTACTATATACCCTAAATTTATCATAACTGGTATCTGTGCCAGAACTTGCTTGTTGGTGGGTATTTCCCGTATCACAACTTCACCTTCGGCCGTCCAAATCGGGCCAGCATATAGGACACCTAAAAAGACTGATCTGTGTCCCACTACATTAGTTCCCTGTTTCTTGTCATGATATATGCCGCTTTCATTTAGGAGCAATACAGGAGAGCCTGATGAACCCGGAAAAGTTGCTATATCAACGACACCTTCACTCTTACCTTGAAAATCTATTGCAGGATGTGTTGCTGTGATACCTTGTCGAATGATAGGGAGATTATTATGTTCATCCCATAATCCAATCGGATACCCTATCATGACAACTTCTTCAACAGCACTTAGGTTTGACAGATTTTCATCAGTCCAAATTACTTCTTGCCCCAGAGAAATCATAAACACCTTTTTACCTTGTGCATTTGCTTGTGCACTAATTGGGGCAAAAGGCATTGCACATAAATCTATATCTTCGTTCGGATGTCCAATCCAATATTTTTCAAAGCCGCTAAATCCTACTCCAAAGAAACGTCCAGATGGAGTAGGATTTCCATCTTTCGTATCTGCTTCATGCAGGAAGAAACTTCCAGATTCGGCGCCCCTAATAACATGTTTATTGGTGACAATAAGCGGTAATATACGGCCTTCTGTAACTTGAAATTGAAAAAAGAAACCAGTTCCTGTGCCACTTAAGCCATCCTTTGTTCTTACTTCTATTCGAACTGTGCTGAATAAAAGCTGTTCACTTAAAGTTGTTGGAGTTATCATCTGATTTCCTCCAAATCCTTCACCCTCACCTCCCCGCTCATGAGACGGGGCAGCAGTGCATCCCTCAGCGCCGCCAGGGTGCGGGATTGATCGATATTATTTTGAATCTTCTCAATCATTGGCTGAACCATTGCAGTAAAATCTGCCGCCAGCTTACCGTCTGGTATAGTGATTGGGTATCGGGCCATAGTATCCCAATTCGTGCGCGGCATCTTTGTGCCTTCTGAGGCAGCATTCACGGAATTGACAAAATCTTCGCTTGAAATATACCCAAGAACCAAACCGAAATCTTCGGGATTCTTTGGGGCAACAACCAACACATCGGTAGAACAAACTCCATTTATTGGTGCAATGCCTACCTTGTGGAAATATGGGCGCAGTTTTCCAAATAGAATTTCACCCCGCTGGAATTTGAATTTATTGCTTGTAACATCACCCGCTCGTCCCCATTCACTTAGGGCGATGCTCCTTCTTGGCATGTGTTCGAGACCGATATAGGGCATTTCGGGAGAAACATCTGCGGGATTAACTCCCCGCCGGATATTTTGAGCAATATCGCTGAATTGCCCGGCCTCCCACCCCTTCGCCTCCTCGTTCTCCACGAACCATGCCTTGAACACCGCCCTCGCCATGGACTCGAGCGTGGCGTTCATGCGGCGGTTGAGCTCGATCTTGTCGTCCAGGGAGCCGAGCACGTCCGCGATGGCGCGTTGTTCAGGAATGGAGGGAAAGACAAATTTTAATCTTTTGAGTGTGCTACCTGAAAGTTCGCCAAATGTGGTACCAGAGGCATTGGACTTTAGATACTCGGCATTTGCTTTGAGAAGGTAATAAATAAATTCGCTCGAATATCCATTGTGAGGAACTAAGCTGTGAAAACCCTGATTTGTTGTCACAGGATTGGCTGCAATCGCAACATACCCTACAGGAGCGCGAGTGGTCAGCAGAACAGTGCCAACGGGCAACAACTTCGCATTACTACAATTTAAACCCTTTTTACTAATATTGCGTTCTCCTCGTGATATGTAACGAAATGGATAACCTGAAAGGTCTTTTGGTGTGATCCAGGGAATTTCGCCATTGAAATTGGCCTCATCTTTGGTAGATGGCGTTCCACCACCAAAGACATTGGCGACCTCCTCAACATTCCTTTCAACCCATTCATTCCCCATGGTCGAGTCTCTCTAATTTGTGGCGAATTTGTTCTTCCAAACGCCTACTTTCTGCAAACTGCTCTTCCAGTTTCGCTGTCAGCCGGGTGAACTTCTCCTCGAACGGCTCGTCGTCATCCTCCAGGTCTTCCACGCCCACGTAGCGCCCCGGCGTGAGCACGTAGTTGTGCCCCCGGATTTCTTCGAGCGTGGCGCTCTTGCAGAAGCCGGGGATGTCCTCATAGACCCTAAAGGTCTCGGAGACCTTTAGGGTCTCCAGCCCCCGCCAAGCGTGGTAAACCGCGGCAATGCGGGCGATGTCCTCATCGGTCAGTTCGCGGTGGGTACGGTCGCGCATTGTGCCCAACTTGCGAGCGTCAATGAACAGCGTCTCGCCGCGCCGGTCGCGCTTGGGAGTCTTCCCATTGCCGCCAGATTTATCGCGGGCCAGGAACCACAAGCAGGCCGGGATTTGCGTGCTGTAGAACAACTGTCCCGGCAGGGCAATCATGCAATCCACCAAGTCGGCTTCCACCATCGCCTTGCGGATCTCGCCCTCGCCCGAAGTGTTGGACGACATCGAGCCGTTGGCTAACACGAAGCCGGCCACGCCGCGCGGCGCCAGGTGATAGATCATGTGCTGGATCCAGGCATAGTTGGCATTGTTGCGCGGCGGCGCGCCGTACTTCCAGCGCGGATCGCCCTCCAGCCGCTCGCCGCCCCACTCGCTCATGTTGAAGGGCGGGTTGGCCAGGATGAAGTCGGCGCGCAGGTCGGGGTGCAGATCGCGCAGGAATGAGTCGGCGGGTTCCGGCCCCAGGTCCGCTTCGATGCCGCGGATGGCCAGGTTCATCTTCGCCAGCCGCCAGGTGGTCGGGTTCGACTCCTGCCCATAGACGGCGATGTCACCGATCCGCCCACCGTGCTCCTGCACGAAGCGTTCGGACTGCACGAACATCCCGCCCGACCCGCAGCAGGGGTCGTATACCCGTCCGTGGTAGGGCTCGATCATCGCCACCAGCAGCTTGACCACGCAGGCCGGGGTGTAGAACTCGCCGCCGCCCTTGCCCTCCGCGCTGGCGAAGCGCCCCAGGAAGTACTCGTAGGTGCGGCCCAGGATGTCCTTCTTCTGGCTCTCAGGGTCGCCCAGGCCGATGGTGCCGATCAGGTCGAGCAGCTCGCCCAAGCGGGTCTTGTCCAGGTCGGGACGGGCGTAGGTTTTGGGCAGGACGCCGCGCAGGCGCGGATTCTCCCGCTCGATGGCGGTCATCGCATCGTCAATCAACTTGCCCACCTGCGGACTCTTGGCCTGCGACTGGAGACGGTCCCAGCGGGCCTCGGCCGGCACCCAGAAGACGTTCTCGGCGGTGTATTCGTCCCGGTCTTCCAGGACCTCGTACCGAGCCGCCGGTTCCCGAACGTATGCCGCGCTGGACGGGTCGCTCAGGTCGTGCTCGAGGGCTGAGTGGCGCGTCTCGAAGGCGTCCGAGATGTACTTCAGGAAGATCAGCCCCAGGACGACGTGCTTGTACTCGGCGGCGTCCATGTGGGCGCGCAACTTGTCCGCTGCGGCCCAGAGTTTTTCCTCGAAGCCGAGGGTGGCGCCATTGGTTTTGTAGGGGGAAGTGCGTCTCTTTGTCGTGGACATCAGCACTCCTTTGGATGAAAGTATGTGCTCTTTATAGTTTAGCACAAATTCAGGGAACTCTCGTAATAAAACGAAAACCGTGTGAATGTCCGTCGCCTCGGCATAGGCCATCGCTTGATAGAGCCGCCAGCATACCTTCGCCCTCATTTTCTCGCGGGAGGAATGTCCGCTTTCCACTTCCAAAAAGAATTTGTTTCTCTGATTCCTCTGGTGTATAATGACAGTGTAATAAAACGGTTCGACCGTTTTACTCGCCGCCAGCGACAAGGCAGCCAAGAGAGGCTGCCTTCCATCCCAGGAGGATGGATAGCCGGGGGTGTTTTATTTAACGTACCACAGGTCAACCACCTGGCTAGAGAATGTCTGGTAATAAACGTGGGTTTTGTTCCAGTCATATTCCCGCACGGTGCCCGCGATCATATCGGCCAGCCGATATCCAGCGGGGAGGCGCGCAATGTCAGGCGGGTAAACAGATCAATGGTCACTTTCATTCCGCTAAAACCTTTGAGCCGCACCGGCAAGTCGGTTTTGAACAAAACAGCGGCGGTCGGCGCGCCGCGCACGCCTGATCTTGTGCAGCCTTGAAATCCAGTTTGACGTTGCTTTCCTGGGTCGGCAGGCATTGCAGGAGATTTTTCACATCCGGGCCAGCAGCGCCAGCAGTTGGCGTGAGTTTTAATCAGCTTGACACTAGAACACATGTTCTATATAATATTATCAGCATGTCTTTTATTGACCGCTTATTCTACCTTCTTGGTCACAGTCAAGACGTTGGACCCAGGCGTTACGAATTGGACGAGCACCTCCAGACCGTGCTTGAGGACCTCGCCCTGCAAGAACAGCGCCCCATGGAGGACGTACACGCGGACCTTATCTCGTCTGCACTCGCGCACCGGCACAGGTCCAACATTCTCTGGGATCACTGGCGATCCCTTTCGCCTCGTGAGCAAGATGTCACTGCCCTGACCTGCCAGGTTTGCACCAATCCCCAGATCGCAGCCCGTCTGCATATCTCAGTCGAGACCGTCAAAATGCACATGCGCAATACCCTGGTCAAGTTCCAACTGTACAGCAAATCTGAACTACGGCTTATCTCTCACAATTGGGGTCTTGGCACTCTCATGGATACGCTCATCGAACCCAAAACCGGCGGCTGGATCCTCCTGGCCGGAGCGTGCAGCATGAATTCCACCATGCTGACTGCCATCGCCCATCTGGGAGAGCGCGGCGCTGTGCGCGTCCTGGATGGCGGCAACCGCTTCAATGCCTATACGGTGGCACGCGCCGCGCATGGACGACCAGACATTTTGGAACGCATCACTGTCTCGCGCGCTTTCACCTGCTACCAGATGCTCTCTCTCTTGGAAAGTACACCAGCCATTCCTGCCCCCTTCGTGGTACTGGATTTGCTCAACACGTTCTACGATGAGTCTGTCCAGGCCGGGGAACGGAAGCGATTGCTGCAGGCCTGCATCTCTCACCTGCACCGGCTGGGGCAGGCTGCCGGTGGGGTAGTGAGCATACGTCCACCGGCCGTTCCAAGCCAGGCCGCCCTGGAAATGCTGGACCTTCTCCAATCTTCGGCAGTGGATACTTTCTTCGTGCAAATGGCAGCGCCGGCTCCTGAACCGATGAGGTTATTCTAATGGGACGCACCCTGCCTTCCGCCACGCAGGTCTTCCTGCAAGAGCAAGACTCCTTCGCCCGCTTCCGGCGCGCCCTGCGCCGTTCGGACCAGCTGGCTCTGGACGACCTGTTTACCAGCGCCCGCCAGCACCTGGCTGCCGCGCAGTACGCCTCCCATGCCTTGCCCTTCGAAGTCTTCCTGCTTTCGATGCTCCTGGAAGAGCACAAGGAAGTCATGCGGCTTCGTCAGCAAGTGGACGAACTCATCTCCCGACAAAAATGACTGAGACGATTTACGGTTGGCTGTTCGACGTGTACCCGAATGAGACGAACCTGACCCTCTGGCTGATCGGCGAGGACGGGAAGCGCTATCGCTTCGTTCAGGACTTTGCCGCGGCAGTCTACGCTGCAGGCCCCGAGCGCAGGGCTGAGCGAGTAGACGAAGCCCCACGCCTGCGGGAGCTGTGGAAGTGGCTGGAAGCGCAGGAGGTGCCCGTCCGCCTGTCGCGCACGGAGCGGCGTGACGTATTCCAGGGGATGGTCACCGTCCTGTCTGCCGAAGTCCTGCAGTCCGCAAGATTGGATGAATTGTTCCGAAAAATGGTTGCTGCCTTCCCTGACCTGACCTACTACGATGCCGACATCTCCCTGCCGCTGCGCTATGCCGCAGCCTTCAACGTCTTTCCACTGGCGCGCTGCCGGCTGGATGTCCGGGGAGAAACGGTGATAAGCATTGTACCGCTCGACACCCCCTGGGAGCTCGACCCCGCTCCCGCGCCGCTGCGCCTCCTGTCGCTCGAACCGGACTGCGACCCGGCGCACGGAGAGCCGAAGGCGATCACCGTCGCCTACGAGCGCGTCCGGTATTCCCTGCCGCTCGAAAAAACGACCCCGCTGCTTGCCAGCCTCCATCACATCCTCGGTCGTTACGACCCCGATCTGATCCTGACTTCCTGGGGCGATACCTGGCTGATGCCTTTCCTGATGAAAATCTGTAAAGAGAGCGGGACCACGCTCCCTTTGAACCGAGACGAAAACCAAGCAGTCGTCGAACGGAAAGAGCATACCTACTTCTCGTACGGCCAGATCGTCTACCGCGGCCGGCAGGTGCAGTTGCGCGGACGTTGGCACTTGGATAAGCATAATGCCATGCTCTGGAATGACTATGGCTTGGAGGGTGTCCTGGAGATGGCGCGTGTCACCCGCCAGCCGGTCCAGGATGCTGCCCGGTTATCTCCGGGTACGGGGATTTCGTCAATGCAATTCGTCACTGCCCTCCAGAAAGGCATTCTCATCCCCTGGCATAAGCATCAAGCGGAGACGCCCAAGACGGCTATGGACCTCCTCCGGGCGGACATGGGAGGGATGGTTTATCAGCCAACCATCGGCCTGCACCGCGACGTGGCCGGAATCGACTTCGTCTCGATGTATCCGGGCATCATGGTGAGATTCAATATTTCGCCGGAAGTGCCGAGGGCGGGAACAGATCTCGAACCTGCTCCCGGCGAACCGGGGATCGTCCCCATGACGCTGGCTCCGCTCTTGAACAAGCGCCTGGCGCTTAAGTCGGCCCTCCTGACCCTCCACCGATGGGATTGTCGGAGGACAACTTATCAGGCCTTGGTAAGCGCAGAGAAATGGCTGCTCGTCACCTGCTTCGGGTATCTGGGTTACAAGAACGCTCGCTTCGGGCGGATTGAGGCCCATGAAGCGGTGACCGCTTATGGTCGCGAAGCGCTCCTGCGCGCCAAGGAAGCAGCTGAAGACCTGGATTATGAGATCCTCCACATGTACGTGGATGGGCTGTGGGTGCACAAAGATGGCTGCAAGACCCCGGCAGATTTTGAAGCCCTGCTGGCTGACATCACCGAACGGACCGGCCTTCCCATTTCTCTGGATGGCGTCTACCGATGGGTGGTGTTCCTGCCATCGCGCGTGAATGAACGGGTGCCGGTGCCGAACCGCTATTTTGGCGTGTTCCAGGACGGCTCGATCAAAGTGCGCGGAATCGAGTGCAGGCGCAGGGATACTCCTCCGTTCATCGCTAAGACGCAGATGACCATCATGGAGATCCTGGCAAAGGCCGAGGATGCGGAGCATTTGAAGGAAGTTTACCCAAAGGCTCTGGCTTTTGTGCACATGGAAATGGAGGCGCTGAGAGCCGGGCGTGTGCCTCTGGAGAAGTTACTGGTGTCGCAAAAACTGAGCCGGGAGTTGTGCGAGTATTCTTCCCCCTCACCTGCGGCGCGGGCGGTGCGGCAACTGCAGGAAGACGGGAAAGTGGTGCGGCCCGGGCAGCGCGTACGATTTCTTTTCACGCTGGGAAAACCGGGGGTACGTGCGTGGGATGTACCAGAACCACCGGACCTGCGCTACGTGGATGTTAAACGCTATCAAACCCTGCTCAAGCGGGCGGTCGAGACAGTCCTGGCGCCCATCGGGCAAAGCGTGAACGGCGGGAAAGATAAAGAATGTCCATATCTATTCCCCGTTAAAAACATCAAGCCGCTGGGGGAGGGGGGCACCCAACAGCTCGACGTCCACAATTTATCACCGGATCATAGTTTCCGCAATGCCATTCAAGGAGGTGAACGATGAAAAACGCCCTTTTATTGTAAAGTGAATAACGTATAGACACAGTAGACAAAATCTTGCTTGACAAACGAACATTAGTTCTATATAATAACAACACAGTATTATGGAGAATATGCTATGGAAGTACGGTTATTGAAAGGAAAAGAAGTCGCAGCAATGCTCGGGGTAAGTACTTCTTTTGCTTATCTTCTGATGAAACGCGGCGACATCCCCATTGTCCGAATGGGCAGTGCAGTGCGAGTGAGGCCCGAGGACTTAGAGCGGTACATCAATGAAAAAGCGGCGCAAAATGAAAACCCATTCAGTCTTCGGGCGCGCTAAGTACAATCATGACAATGACAGACAGCTTCTTACGGGTGTTCATGAGATCAGTGCCTTAATCGGGTACAATCTACTTACTCCGTATCTGAACCTTACCAGTCGAATAGCACAAGCATCATTTCTCGTTCCTCCATTCTGGATCTCCAAAGTCACAGAAAGGAGGAATCAATATGGCTAGAAGGCGAGGCAACAACGAAGGTTGCATTTACCATCGTAAAGACGGTCGGTGGTGCGCCCAGGTCAGCATAAGCGGTAGACGCCTGACCAAGTACAGCAAGTCCCAAAAGGAATGCCGGGATTGGATCAAGGAAACGCTGACGAAGATCGGGAACGGGCTGACGTTCCAGGGAACCCAGATAACGCTGGCGAAATTCATTGAAAGCTGGTTGGACGGCAAGGAACTGAGCCGCAGGCCGCAGACGGTGAGCCAGTACCGCGCGCTGACCAAGCAACACATCCTACCGCTGATGGGGGGAATACGACTGCAGGATATCCAGCCGGCGCATTTGAAGCAGTTATACCTGGCGAAAAAGGATGAAGGCCGGGGTGCGCGCACGGTGCAGATGATCCATACGGTAATGCACGCGGTGCTGAAACAGGCGGTGAAGGAAGGTATCCTGGGGCGCAATCCGGCGGATGCAGTGGAACGTCCGAAGGTGGAGCAAACCGAACGGCATATCCTGACCGAGGAGCAGGCCCAACAATTGATCATCGCGACGACGGGCACGCGCTACGGTACGCTCATATACATGGCGCTGATGACCGGGATGCTCGAGGGCGAACTGCTCGGTTTGAAGTGGTCGGACGTGGATTGGACGAAAGGCCATCTGCACATCCAACGGCAACTGCAGGTGAAGAAGGTGGATGGGAGCGTGCTGGTCCCGCCAAAGACGAGGGCAGGCGTCCGGAAGATCAAGCTGGGTCAGGGAACCCTGGACCGGCTGGCCATGCACCGGGAACATCAGGAGCTGCAGAAGGAAGCAAGCAGGGCTCTCTGGGTGGAGAACGATCTTATCTTTCCGAACACGATCGGGAAGCCGATGTCGAGCCGGAATATGTATGCGGATTACAAGCGTCTGCTCAAGGAGAACAGCTTGCCGGATATCAATTTCCATGCCCTGCGGCACACGTCGCTGTCGTTCCTGCTGGATATGGGGATGCCGGTGAATACGGTCCAGAAGCGGGCGGGACACTCTAAGGCGAGCGTCACCACGGATACATACGGTCACTCCCTGGCGCATTCGGATGATGAGGCAGCGGAACGGATCGAAGAGCTGCTTACGCCAGTTGCAGTCAAATTGCAGTCAAAATGATGCCTTCAGAAAGGAACCCCCATATATGGCGGTAAGAGTTAGTTAAAACCCCTATATATGGCGGCAATAGAACTATATGGAAGCAGTGGAAATATCCGGGAACGACTCTTAATCAATCGGTTCGGGGTTCAAGTCCCCGGGCGGTCACAAAAGCCCCCGTTCGGGGGTTTTGCTTTTTTGCCGGCAATTCGCATGGTATAATTTGCCCCGCTCCGAAGGATGGAGCGCACTGGAGAGGTCGCGTAGTCTGGCCTAGCGCGCACGCCTGGAGAGCGTGTTTCCCGAAAGGGAACGCGGGTTCGAATCCCGCCCTCTCCGCCAGAAAAGCCCTCCCGTTTGGTTGCGGGAGGGCTTCACTATTAGATCATGGATAGGTCTGCGCCAGGTAATCAACCAGCGTCTGCTTTTCCTGTGCATTGAGCTGCGCGCCGTTGCCAACCATCTTCTCAACCGTGGCCGTCCATTGGTCAGTAGTTTTATGCGCCGAGGTGACCCGGTCCAGGTTATGGCAAACCGTGCAGCGTTCCTGCAGGAGCGCCTGGCCGTCGAGCGTGGTCGTGGCGGGTTGACCGCCGGTAGAGGCGGCGGGAGTCTGGCTCGTTCCGCAGGCCGCCAGGAACGCTCCTACCAATAGAACCAGGAGCAGGATGCTGATAAGGGAAGTGGTGCGTTTGTTCATTTTTTTTTCTCCATATCTGAATTGCGGACAATTCTACCTCAAATAACCGTAAATATACTAATGAATTTCCCCTTCTCCTTGGTTTGCGTTCTCAACGCCATCAACTTTTGCGCGGACTGTTCGTCGGGCGGACCGGTCAGGAATGCAATGTTGAGCGCCGCTGCCCCATTGAGTGCGGCTTGCCGGAAAGGTTTGTAATCCGCAATGGCGGCTAATTCGGCCTCGGAGCGGATAAACGTGGCGACGTCGTACCCCAAGGCTTCTCGCAACTTGGACTCGATCATTCTTTCCAGAATTTCGACATCTTCCGTTGTTGCTTGAAAGACGACATTGCCGCTCGCAATGAAAGTCTCGACGCTGGAAAAGCCGAGCGACTCGAAAAGCTGGCGCAGGTAATCCATCTTGACGGTGTGACCGCCGACGTTGATCGCTCGAAGGAAGGCAAACAATCGTGACATGCTACAGACCTCATTCCCGAAGATGGTCACAACAATATAGATCACCCCCACAACGGGCAACACGCCAGCGGCGGGACCGGCGAGACTCCTTCCCAATTATCGCGCCATTTCTGGCACTTGGGTTGAGCCTGTCGAAACCAAACGCGCGCCGTTCGCGAGCGGAATCTTACAGTGATCTTTCAGGTAACGGTCGGTGGGTTGCCCTTTTCATCCGATGGCAACAGGCTGATGAAAGATTTTTACTTCGCGCTGAATACGGTCACTCAGTTCTCCTTCTGCGACTTCGAGATCATAGCGAACCTGTAAACGAAGCCAAACTGCCGCGCTTGTGCCAAAGTAGCGCGCAAGTCGCATGGCAGTATCTACTGTGATCGAACGTTGACCATTGACAATCTGGCTGATGCGAATGGGCGTTACGCCAATATCATGCGCCAAACGATATTGGCTCAAGCCGAAGGGTTTCATGAAGTCCTCGAGCAGAACTTCACCTGGGTGAATGGGAGATAAAGTTTCGTCCATCATATTTCTACTCTCATCTGTGATAATCCACGATTTCGACATCTCGGGCTTTATTACCAATCCAATCGAAACAAATTCGCCATTGGTCGTTTATCCTGATGCTATACTGCCCAGCTCTATTGCCCTTTAGTTTCTCAAGCCTATTACCGGGTGGAGCAAGTAAATCCTGTAAATCTTCGGCATCTTCCAGATAAAGCAACTTACGGCGGGCAGTACGCTGGATATCTTTTGGCAGCTTTGTGGCGGTTATGCCAAGGAATATTTCCTTTGTTTCGTCGGATGCGAAGGATTCGATCACAAGACGATAGTATCACGAAACGATAACATTTTCAAGCCCCATACTTCTGGAAGGCAAGCCAACGGATTGGCTCACCGCCAGCGGCGGGACTGGCGAGACTCCTTCTTGATTATCGCGCCACTTCTGGCAAAACGCGCCTGATTCGCGGGCGGCGATGCCATTGTCCGCTGGAGACGAGGTTGGGCGCTGGTTTATTTTACAAAGCCAATAGCCTTGAAAGTGTTGATTTCACTCAAGTCACTTTATGCGGCTATTTTACTTGGGAGTCCATTTTTCTCCCATTCCTGCTGCGTCGAATAACTCATCAAAGAATACCTGTACATCTTGGACAGCTTTTGAGCAATATTCTGCCGATATTTGAAGTGCATCCCTCTCGGAGAATTCTTCGTTGCCAGTTGAAAGTCCGATATTTGCAGATATCATGTTTTGAATATGGGCTTTGTCTTTGTCCCGCAAGTCTTTTGGCTTGCCCATAGTGTGTACGATACAGTTTCTTACTACTGATAAATCTCCAACTTTTTTCCAGTGGACTTTGCCCTCGGGGATGCTAGCAAGTTTATGCACGTAAGCTTTGGAACGCTCGATGATGTCACCTCTGAGGTCGTTAGCCTTTAGCGATAAGTTATGCTCCTCCTGTAGAGTTCTGCAAAACTCCGTCAATTGCTTTTCGACAACAAGAAACAAAAGCACTATGAAGGAATACCTGAGTGAACGCAGAAAGTAGTAGTTATAATTCCAGTGCAGTTCGTCTATCGCAACATCATACTCTGCATACTCTACAGACTCCTGCTTTGCCCATTCTTGTACTTTCTCAAACTCACTTTGCTGAATAATGGGTATCTGGGCTTCCAATTTTTCATGGTAATCGGCTAAACCGCGAAATAAGCCTTCTGTCTCGATGCGAAAAAAATTGATAACCATAATTCACCATGTATTTATGTGGATGTTAAGAAGCGCCGAACTCGCGGACCAGCCGCTTATACAGACAGCATAATGGCTTATATGCTCACCCACGCACACAGTATAGAGCAAATCCACGCGAAATTCAATACCCCAACTGCCACTGTCCCTCACATGCTATGCTTCACCTCGAACCACCT
>Ga0210053_1003586_pt1 | contig 12528 bp, 21 predicted proteins | sample CryGeymeta201512_FD_185467 | JGI IMG/M metagenome (GOLD analysis project Ga0210053, IMG submission 185467) | Groundwater microbial communities from Crystal Geyser aquifers in Utah, USA - Crystal Geyser metaG 2015-12 (SPAdes) (version 2) | ecosystem: Environmental > Aquatic > Deep subsurface >... | reverse complement strand
GTAATGCCCGGAGACACCGTCAATTTAAAAATTAAATTAATTGCTCCAATTGCTTTGGAAGAGAAACAAAGATTTGCAATCCGAGAAGGAGGCAAAACTGTCGGGGCAGGAGTAGTTACTAAAATCATTAAATAAATTCAAGATCCAAAAGTGGTTCTTTCAAGATGCCAAAAAAGAAAACAGTTGCAGTTGAAGAGGAAATAAAGCCGAAGATTAGAATTAAATTACGGTCTTATGACCATAAAGTAATTGATAATTCTGCCAAACAGATTATTGAGACAGCTTTGCGTTATGGAGCCGGAGTTTCGGGCCCGGTTCCTATACCAACCGAAATTCACAAATATACTGTTAATCGGTCTTCTTTTATCCATAAAGACAGCCGGGAACAATTTGAAATGAGAGTTCATAAGAGATTAATTGATATTTTAAATCCCAATCCAAAAGTAATTGATGCCTTGATGAGTTTAACTTTACCAGCCGGGGTGGATATTGAAATCAAAATGTAATACCCTACGAATTACGAATTTTTACGAATATACGAATCTTTTTATTTATATTATGATTTTTCTTTTCAAAGCATTTATAATTTGATAAAATTAGTTAGGGAAATAACCTGAGAATGTCGGGTTACCCCGGCATTTTTATTTCGTATTCGTAAATTCGTAGTGATTCGTAATTCGTAGTGAATATGAAATTTGTCCTTGGTTTAAAATTCGGTATGTCCCAAATTTTTGATGAAAAGGGAAATCGAATCCCGGTGAGTTTAATTGAGGTTGGTCCTTGCGAGGTTACTCAGATAAAAACCAAGGAGAAGGATGGTTATAACGCTATTCAAGTCGGATTTAAAAAGATTGAAAAACCAAAAAAAATTAAAAAGCCAATGAAAGGGAAAGAATTTAAATACTTAAGAGAGTTCAGGATTGTCAAAGAGGATGAATCCTCTTTTCCACCTTTCGCTGTGGCTCAGGTAGGCGATGAAGCTAAAGCTTCATCTTCACCTTTCGCTGTGGCTCAGGTAATTGATGTTTCGATTTTTAAAACCGGAGACATTGTTAAAGTTTCTGGGCTTTCTAAGGGAAAGGGTTTCGCTGGAGCAGTAAAGCGGTGGGGATTTAAAGGAAGGTTATCAGTCACCCATGGGACTAAGCATGAGCTTCGAACCTTGGGTTCGGTGGGAAGCTCTTTTCCAGAGAGAGTAACAAAGGGAAGAAAAATGGCCGGCAGGATGGGCTTTGAAAGAGTAACAGTGAAAAATTTAAAAGTGGTAAAGGTTGATAAAGAAAATAACATATTAGCAGTGAAAGGAGCGGTTCCGGGGAGGAAAGGAACACTTTTGGAAATTAGAGGTTGATTTAAGAATTTAGAATTATGAAAGTTAATGTTTACAACCAAAATGGTGAAGAAACGGGAACAGCTTTACTGCCGAAGGAGATTTTTGATGTTAAAATGAATCCGGACTTGGTGCATCAGGTGGTGGTATCACAAATGGCAAATCGCAGGAAGGTGCTCGCTCATACCAAAAATAGGGGAGAAGTAAGAGGTGGTGGCAAAAAACCCTGGCGGCAAAAAGGAACAGGCCGGGCTAGACATGCTTCAATCAGGTCTCCGCTTTGGAGACATGGCGGAATAACTTTTGGACCGAGGAAAGAAAAAAGCTTTGAGAAAAAAATTCCCAAAAAAATGAAAAGATTAGCTCTATTTATGGCTTTATCCGAAAAAGCAAGACAAAATCTTTTGATTTTGCTCGATAAGATAAAATTGGATGAACCCAAAACGAAATTGATGGCAAAGATTATCGAGAACTTAAAATCCCTGCCTGACCGGCAGGCAGGAAAAATCGAAAATTTCAAAAAAGGAAACGTCTTAATTGCTCTGCCAGAGTTAGATAAAAATATAATTTCGGTTGCCAGGAATTTGCCAGACGTTAAAACCATTCAGGCAAAAGACTTAAACTGTTTGGATTTACTTTCTTTGAAATATTTAATTATGCCAAAAGAAGCAATAAAAGTATTAAAAGAAACATTCTTAAAATAATATATGGCTTTACGAAGTATTTTTAAAAAAAAGAAACTCCCCGAAGAAAAAAAAGACTACTACCCGCCCACCACCCGAGGTGCCTTTAAGGAGGGAGGAGGGGGGGTCGGAGTCCCGCTAAAGCGGGCCCCAATTGAAAGACCGATTGAAAAACAAAAAGAAATTAAGGAAGAAATGGTGGCGGTTCCCAAAAGAGAAAAAAAGAAAGTTGTTGGCGAAGCTTATCGAATATTAAAAACTCCCCATGCCACTGAAAAAGCTGCTGATCTCGCCGAGAAAAATCAGTACGTTTTTAAAGTTTGGCCAAGAGTAAATAAGACGGAAATAGGAAAAGCGATTGAGGACATTTACGGAGTTGATGTGCTTTCCGTTAGAATTATTAAAGTGCCAAGAAAGCAAAGGAGGTTGGGAAAAGTCCAAGGTTGGAGAAAGGGATACAAAAAAGCAATTGTCAAAATAAAGGAGGGACAAAAAATCGAAATAATGCCAAAATAAATTAGTCGAAGAGATAAATCTCTTCTTCAACCCACCGAAGCTTTAGCTGAGGTAAAGAAGAGAACTAAGTTCTCTTTGCCTTCATTGCGATTCGGGTATATGAGAAAAATACAAAATCCAAAAAGTATATTAACAAAAAAAGAACCGGAAAGGAGGTTGCTTTTGGTACTAAAAAATAGAGCAGGTAGAGCTCGTTCCGGCAGAATAACTGTTCGTCACCGAGGCGGGGGAGTCAAAAGGCTTTATAGAATTGTCGACTTTGGCCAAGAGAAATTGGGAATGCCGGCTAAGGTTATTGCTTTAGAATACGATCCCTACCGAACTGCCTTTCTCTCGCTCTTGGAATATCAAGACGGGGGAAAAAGATATATTTTAGCCCCCAAAGATTTAAAAGTAGGAGATGAAATAATCTGTGCTGAGAAAGCTGAAATCAAAATTGGAAATCGAATAAAATTAAAGAATATTCCGGTTGGAACCCAGGTATTTAATATTGAATTGGAACCTGGTAGAGGAGGGAAATTGGCGAAGGGGGCAGGAACGGCTGCTAAAGTATTAGCTCAAGAGGCGGATTTGACCCATTTAACTCTTCCTTCCGGGGAAATCAGAAAAGTATCTCAAGAATGCTTTGTCACCATTGGCCAAGTTTCCCACTCGGAGAAGCGCTTCCAAATAATCGGAAAGGCTGGCAGAGTAAGGTTAAAGGGTTTTAGGCCCACTGTCCGGGGGACGGCAATGAATCCCTGCGACCATCCTCATGGAGGAGGAGAGGGAAAGACCCCTATTGGTCTTAAAGGACCCAAAACTCCTTGGGGAAAGCCGGCCCGGGGAGTGAAAACGAGAAGGAAAAAAAAGTGGACAGAAAAATTCATAATTAACCGAGCGAAGCGAAGGTAAAGATGAATTTTAATTCATCGCTAAAGAAGAAAATAATATGGCTAGAAGTTTAAAAAAAGGTCCCTATATCACAGAAAAACTATTAAAGAAGATTAAGAATTTGAAGCCCGACACCAAAACTATTATTAAAACTTGGTGTAGGAGTTGCACCATTGTGCCTGAGATGGTTGGCTTTACTTTCGGAGTTCATAATGGTCGAGAGTTCCTCCCAGTTAAGGCGACTGAAGATATGGTTGGCCATCGATTAGGAGAGTTTTCTCCGACTACAAAATTCTCCCGACACGGAGGAAGAATGCAGCGGGAAATAGAAACCAAAGTTGCTGAAAGAGAAACCGAAAAACTAAAAACAACTGAAAAGTAATATGCCAGTTACTGCTAAACTTCGTCACTTAAGAATCACCCCCCGCAAAGTTCGTTTAGTGGCTGATTTAATCCGGGGAAAGAGAGCTGAGGAAGCTCAAAATATTTTAAATTTTACAATTAAAAAAGCAGCTTCCCCGATTTTGAAACTCTTGCGCTCGGCCATAGCTAATGCTAAAAATAGTTTTCAGTTAGACGAAGCCAATCTTTATATCTCAAAAATTTTAGTTGATGAAGGTCAAAAATATAAAAGATGGCGAGCTCGGGCTAGAGGAAGCGCTAATCAAATCCAGAAAAAAACTTCTCACGTAACTATAGTTCTTGATGAAACCCCGAAGGAAAGCAGGCTGTCTACGGGGCAGGCAAAAAAGGTAAAAGAACTTAAACCGAAAGTCATTAAAAAGGAAAAGGTCGAGGAAAAAGTGGTTAAACCAGAAAAACCAAAAATAAGACCAGAAATTGAAGTCACAAAACCAAAAATTGAAAGGGGAATAAGAAGGGTATTCCGCCGAAAAGCCTTTTAAATATGACACACGTAGTCCACCCAAAAGTATTTAGAATAAAAGAACTCACCGACTGGGATTCCCGAGGATTTTATCAAAAAAATTTTCCGGCTAACTTGGAAGAAGATTTCAAAATTAGAGAATTTTTAGGAAAAAAACTGGGAAAAATAGGAGTGGCAAAAATTGAGATTGAGAGATTTCCGGAAAAAATAAATATTGTAATTTCTTCGGCCCGACCCGGCATGATTATTGGTCGGGGAGGGGGAGGAGTTGAAGAATTAAAAAGAGAATTGGAGGCCATTCTTAAATTTACCAAGACTGCAATCCATCCACCACCCTCCCGCAAGCGGGCCCCTGAAAAGCGAGAATTAAAACTGGAGATTAGAGAAGTTAAAAATCCCTGGGCCTCGGCTTCTTTAGCCGGCCAATTCATTGCCCAACAAATCGAAAAAAGAATTCATCACCGAAGAGTTTTAAAACAGGCCTTAAATAAAATTATGGCAGTGAAAGGGGTGGAGGGAGTAAGGATAGAGGTGGCCGGCAGATTAAATGGAGTTGAAATTGCTAGAACCGAGTGGTTAAAACGGGGAAAACTTCCCCGTCAAACCCTAAGAGCTGATATAGATTATGCCCAGGCCAGGGCTTATTGTACTTACGGAGTAATCGGAATAAAGGTCTGGATTTACAAAGGCGAGAAATTTGAATAAGATGGCAATACTAATGCCGAAAAAAGTTAAACATCGGAAATGGAAAAAAGGCCGCTCCAAAGGCATTGAAAGAAGAGCAACCGAACTGGCTTTTGGCTCTTTTGGATTAAAATCTTTAGAGACTTGCTGGATTTCCGCCCGACAGATTGAGGCAGCGAGACGTGCTATTATCAGATATTTTAAAAAGGGTGGAAAACTCTGGATTAGAATCTTTCCAGATAAACCGGTGACTAGAAAAGGAACAGAAGTTCCTATGGGTGGAGGAAAAGGTGGAGTCTCGCATTATGTTTTTCCCATCCGGCCGGGAAGAATTATTTTTGAAATTGATGGAATAAAAGAAGAGCTTGCCGAAGAAGCTCTTGGGAGAGCGGCTGATAAATTACCAATAAAAACAAAGTTTATAAAAAGCTCACGATGAAAATATCAGAATTACGACAGAGATCAAAGTCAGAATTGCAAAAAATTTTAGTAGATAATCGAGAAAAGCTAAGGCAGCTGCGTTTTGACTTATCGGCTGGTAAAGTAAAAAATGTTAGGGAGGTTCGTAGGATTAAAAAAGAAATTGCCAGAATACTAACTTTATTGAAATAACAATGAAAAAAAGATTAACAGGAAAAATAATTTCCAATAAAATGCAAAAAACGGTGGTGGTAAGAGTTGAGAGCACAAAAGAACACCCAAAATATAAAAGAAGATACCGCCTTCACAAAAACTACAAAGCCCATGTTAAAAATGGACGCCACCCTCCCACCACCCCATATCAGATTGGAGATAAAGTGATAATTGAGGAATGCCGACCAATAAGTAAAGAGAAGGGGTGGAAGGTAGTGAAGAAAATAACAACCCACATCGGAGAGGGGTCGGGAGAACCTTTCGGTTCTCCCGTATAGCCTGCCTGCCGGCAGGCAGGGAAAAGATTAAAAACCGAGGGTTGTTAAGGAGCGGTGTTAGTCGAGCGAAGCGAGACGTGCCGCGACCTAACTTGGTATTACCACGATGATTCAACCACGCACAATGCTTAAAGTTATAGATAATACCGGAGCAAAGATATTGCAGTGTTTTACTATTTTAGGTGGGACCCGACATAGGTATGCTCAAATCGGCGATGTTGTCGTAGGGACAGTAAAAGATGCTGAACCGAGGAGGCCGGTTAAAAAACATGATGTGGTGAGAGCAATAATTATTAGGCAAAAAAAAGCTTTCAAGAGAACGGATGGTTCTTATATTCGGTTTGATGATAATGCCTGCGTAATTTTGGAAGGGAAAACGACTCTGCCAAAAGGAGGAAGAATCTCCGGGCCGATGCCAAGAGAAATAAAGGAAAAAGGATTCGAGAAGGTAGCCGCTTTGGCGGAGGAATTAATATAACCCTACGAATTACAAATCAGTACGAATATACGAATTCGTAGATTCGTAAATATTCGTAATTCGTAGTGAATTATGAAGATTAAAAAAGGTGACACAGTTTTAATAACTTCTGGAAAAGACCGCAGAAAAAAAGGGAAGGTTCTAACCTCGTTTCCTCCCAAGAGAAAAGTTATTGTTGAAGGGATAAATCTTAGAAAAAAACACCAAAAGCCTCGTCGGGCAGGAGAAAAGGGGCAAATTATTCAACTTCCAGTACCTTTAGATATTTCAAATGTAAAACTAATTTGTCCAAAATGTGGAAAGGCCACAAGAATTGGATACAAGATTAGCGGAGGAAAGAAATATAGAATTTGTAAGAAATGTAAACAAGAAATATGACGAGATTAAAAGAACAATATGAAAAGGAAGTAATGCCTCAGATGATGGAGAAATTTGGTTACAAGAGTAAGATGGCTGTTCCAAGTATTGAAAAAGTGGTAGTTAATACTGGGTTTGGAAAACTCATTTCCGGAAAGACTGCCGAGGAACAGAAAAAAACTATCGAACCTATATTAAAAGACCTATCTTTGATTTGCGGTCAAAAGCCAATTATAAAGAAAGCAAAAAAATCAATTGCCGGTTTCAAATTAAGAGAAGGTCTTCCGGTTGGAGCAGCCGTTACCTTAAGGAGTAAAATGATGTATGATTTCTTAGAAAGACTAATCCACATTGCCCTTCCCAGATCTCGGGATTTCCGGGGGATAGAGCAAAAATCTCTTGATAGAAATGGTAACCTAACTATTGGTATCCGGGAGCACATTGCCTTCCCGGAGATTCTACCGGAAAGAGCCAAGGCTATTTTTGGTCTCGAAATAACGGTAGTGACAAATGCAAAAAGCCGAGAGGAGGGGATAGAACTATTGAAACTATTAGGATTTCCCATTAAATCATAAAATGGCTACTCAGGCCCAAATTGCTAAATCTAAAAAGAAACCGAAATTCAGAAGTCGCCTTAGCCGACGCTGCTTTAGATGTGGCAGGAAAAGAGGATTTATGAGAAAATTTGGATTGTGCAGAATATGTTTTAGAGAGATGGCAAATGAGAGATTGATCCCGGGAGTAAAAAAATCGTCTTGGTAATTATTAAATTTATGACTGACCCCGTTACTGATATGTTAAATCGAATAAGAAATGCCCAAGCTGTTTTGAAAGAGACAGTAGATATTCCCATTTCTAATTTAAGGTATGAGATTGCTAAAATTTTAGAGAAAGGAGGATTTGTCGCCGAAGTTGAAAAAAAAGGAAAAAAAACAAAAAAAGTTATTGAAATTACTTTAAAATATAATGAGAAGGTTCCAGTGATTTCTGGCTTGAAGAGGATCTCAAAACCTGGTAAGAGAATTTATAAAAAAGCTAAAGAATTAAAACCAGTAAGGGGAGGTTATGGAATAGCTATAATTTCTACTTCAAAAGGAGGTTTAATGACCGACAAAGAAGCCAGAAAACAAAAATTAGGAGGAGAAGTAATTTGCGAAATATGGTGAGTCGCTCGGGCATTGCCTCAGGGAGCACGCAGTTTAACGCTCGGCAAGCTGCCTCGAAGGACCGCAACAATTCCCACCGAGAATTGTTGCTTAGTCCTCGCTCGCTCTTCGCCTTCGGCGAAACCCTGGCCGCTCGCTGCGGATGTCCATCTCGGCACTTGCCTCGCTCAATTATTCGTATATTCGCCTGCCTCTACCTGTCGGTAGACAGGTGCCGGTAGGCAGGTATTGATTCGTAATTCGTAGGGAATAATATGTCGCGTGTTGGTAAAAAACCAATTTTAATACCGGAGAATGTTGAGGTCAAAATTGAAGGTCAGAAAGTAATAATTTCGGGCCCAAAAGGTGAGCTCTTTCGAGAGATTCGGCCCGAAATTAAAGTTGAAGTAAAAGGCAATCAGATTTTTGTCCAGCCCTTTTCGGAAAAGAGCTGGACCAAAAAAACTAAGGCCTTCTGGGGTTTAATTCGAGCCCTTCTGGCTAACATGGTTCAAGGGGTAAAAGAAGGATACGAAAAAAAATTAGAAATCGAAGGAGTAGGTTATAAGGCTCAGGTTTTAGGAGGTGACACAATCCAGTTATCTGTTGGTTTTACTAAACCTACCAAAATAAAAGCTCCGAAAGATATAAAATTTTCTGTAGAAAAAAATGTTATTACCGTTTCCGGAGCCGATAAAGAATTGGTAGGTTTAATTGCTGCTCGAATAAGAAAAGTTAGACCGCCCGAACCCTATAAAGGAAAGGGGATTAGATACCAAGGAGAGATAGTTCGAAGAAAGGTAGGGAAAAAGGCAGTCACCACCACAAAGTAACCGAAACCGATGTACGAATTTACGAATCTACGGTTTCGGCTACGAATAATTCCGGATGTTTTTATTCGTATATTCGTAACTATTCGTAATTCGTAGGGAATAATATGAATCCTAAGCTAAAACGAGAAAAAAGATTTAGACACCACAAAAGAGTGAGAGTGAAAATTTCAGGTACTTCTAAGATTCCTCGGCTTTGTGTTTTCAAATCAGCAAAACATATTTATGCCCAACTAATTGACGATGAAAAAGGTCGAACTTTGGCTGCAGCTGGCGACTTAAAGTTAAACTTAAAAACCGAGCTTCCGAAGGAAGCGAAGGTGAAGAAGAGGACTTTGTCCTCTTTGCCTCCCGAATCTCCTTCGTCAAAAGTTTCAAAAGAGGAAAAAACTGAGGAAACAAAAAAATCACTTAGAGGTAAGGTGGCCTTAGCTTACGAAGTTGGAAAACGAATCGCTAAAAAAGCTTTAGACTACAACCCACCCGCCGCCCTCAAAGGAAAAAAATATAAAATTGAAAAGGTAGTTTTCGATAGAGGAGGATATAGATACCTCGGTAGAGTCAGAGCCTTGGCTGAGGGGGCAAGAGAGGGAGGACTCAAGTTTTAAAATAATGACTAATTACTAATTTCTAATGACTCAAAACCTTATGGAGAAAGCAAAAATAAAAACTGAGGATAAACCAAGGGAGGAATTTGAATCCAAGCTTTTGGATTTGGCCAGAACTTCTCACACTAGGGCCGGCGGTAGAAGAATAGGGTTTAGAGCAGTGCTCGTTGTCGGAAACAGAGAAGGTAAGATTGGGGTGGGAGTGGCCAGGGGATTAGATGTAGCCCAAGCGATAGAAAAGGCAACCAGGTTGGCTAAAAAAAATTTAATTGAATTTCCCATTATTGAAAATACCATTCCTCACGAAGTTGAAGCAAAATTTGGAGCAGCTAAAGTTCTTTTGAAACCTCAGAGAAAGGGCCGGGGACTGGTAGCCGGGGGTACGGTTAGGGTTATTTGTACGCTATCCGGAATAAAAAATATTTCATCTAAAATTTTAGGCAGAACTGGGAATAAGCTTAATAATGCTAGGGCAACCATCATCGCGCTTAAAAAATTAAAAACTTAAAGACATAAAAATCTAAAATATTTTTTAATTTTTTAAATTTTTAGCTTTTTAGCTTTTTAAAATTATGCAGTTACACGAATTAAAACCCATTTATAAATTCAAAAAGGCAAAGCGTGTTGGTCGGGGTGGAAAGCGGGGTACTCATTCTGGCCGGGGAATAAAAGGTCAAAGTGCTCGGGCCGGTCGGAAAATGAAGCCCATCATTCGAGAATTGATAAAAAGATACCCGAAATTAAGAGGATACAAGTTTAAGAGAGTTAATTTGAAACCCGCGGTAGTTAATATTGAAATACTGGAAAAGAAATTTAAATCAGCAGATGTTATTTCCCCAAAAGTATTGCTTGAAAAGAGAATAATTTGTAGAATATTAGGAAGATTGCCAAAAGTAAAAATTTTAGGACATGGAAAACTAACCAAAAAGTTAATTATTGAAGGTTGCCAAATTTCAAAGTCGGCAAGGGAGGAGATAGAAAAAGCCGGTGGCGCCATAAAAAAATAATATGAACTGGTGGAATAGAATCATTCAAATCTTCAAGCTTCCTGATTTGCGGAATAAAATCCTCTTCGTTTTGGGGATTTTTGCCATTTTTCGAATAATGGCTAATATTCCTATTCCGGGAATTAATGCCGAGAATCTGAAAAATTTTTTTGGACAATTCCAAATGTTTGGTCTTTTGAATATGTTTACCGGTGGAGCCTTGGATAATCTCTCTGTTGTCATGCTGGGATTGGGTCCTTATATTACGGCAGTCATTATTTTTCAGTTATTAACAATGATTTTCCCTCAGCTTGAAAAAATGTATAAAGAAGAAGGCGAAGCCGGGCGACAAAAATTCAACCAATATTGCCGAATTGCCACCATTCCTTTGGCTGCTCTCCAAGGATATGGAATGTTAACTTTGTTTCAGCGTCAAGGAGTAATTGGGGGTTTGTCTCCGACCCTGCTTTTTACTTCAATTTTAACTATAGTTGCCGGAGCTCTTTTTTTAATGTGGCTTGGAGAATTAATTTCAGAAAAAGGAGTTGGCAATGGCGTTTCCCTTTTGATTTTTGCTGGAATTATCGCCGATTTCCCAAACAGTATCCGTCAGATGATTCTTCAAACTCAGACAGCGGGAGCAGCCAGAATCCCCAGTCTTGTGCTCTTTTTTGTAATGGCTTTAGTGATTATCGCCGGAGTAGTTTTAGTGAATGAATCCAGGAGGAATATTCCAGTTTCTTATGCTAAAAGAGTAAGAGGGATGCGACTTTATGGTGGAGTTTCTACTTACTTACCCCTAAATATTAACCCGGCTGGCGTAATTCCAATAATTTTTGCCTTATCGATTATGCTTTTTCCAACTATGATTGCTAATTTTTTGGGCGGAGCCGGAGGTCAAGTTGGGGCAATTGCAAAAAGCATTGGGAATTTCTTTGAAAACTCCTTGGCTTACGGAGTTATATATTTTTTACTGGTTGTTCTCTTTACCTATTTTTATACTGCTGTTACTTTTGACCCGAAAGCTATTTCTACCAATTTACAAAAAATGGGCGGTTTTATTCCTGGAATTAGACCGGGAGAAAGCACTGCCCATTTTATGTACTATATTTTGAATCGAGTATTACTGATTGGAGCTCTCTTTTTAGGGACGATTGCCGTTATGCCCTCAATCGTCCAGGTAGTAACTCAAGTCCAACAATTCCGATTTTTAATTGGCGGAACCTCCTTGCTAATTGTAGTTTCAGTGGTTTTAGAAACCGTCCGCCAAATTAATGCCCAATTACAAATGCGAGAATATGAAACGTTCTAACCGAAGCCGTTGTACGAATTTACGAATTTTCCGATTGCCAAATACGAATTTACGAATTTGGGCAATCGGATACGAATCTATATATTTTCGGCTTCGGATACGAATCATTACGTATTCGTATATTCGTAAATATTCGTAATTCGTAGGGTTATGAAAAAACCATTAGTCATTATAATTTTGGGACCACCGGGTTCTGGGAAGGGAACTCAGGCAGAGCTTTTGGCAGAAAAGTTAAACCTTTGTCATTTAGAGACAAGTGTGATTATTGAGAAAAATTTATTAAATGCTAAAAAAAGTGATTTTGTAATTATAAAAGGAACGAAATACTTTCTTTCAGAAGAAAAAAAATTAAGAGAATCTGGGAAATGGATGAGTCCTCCTTTAATCACTTTTTGGATAAACAATAAAATCAAAGAGCTATCGAAAGAAGGAGGAGGAATAACAATGTCTGGCTCACCAAAAACTCTTTATGAAGGAAAGGAAATAATCCCCTTATTAAAGAAACTCTACGGAGCTCCAAATATAAAAATAATATTGATTAAACAAAAACCCGAGGTTTCAATTTGGAGGAATAGCAGGAGAAGAATTTGTCAATTAATGCGCCATTCAATTTTGTATACTAAAGAGACCGCTAAGTTGGAAAGGTGTCCTTTTGATGGCTCAAAATTAGTTCTCCGTGAAGATAGCGACCAAAAAGTAATTAAAAGTAAATTAAAGGAATTTCAAGAAAGAACTTTGCCACTGATAGGTTACTTCAAAAAACAAGGCTTAAACGTAAAAGAAGTAAATGGCGAACGATCAGTCGTCGATGTTTTTAAAGATATTCTAAAATCCATTTCGTAGTAATGTAACGAGCTCTTTCCTCGTTACGTTTTATCTAAAGACACTCCTCGTTAATTTAAGAGAATGATTAATATTAAAGTTGCTGA
>Ga0210053_1003575_pt1 | contig 12548 bp, 14 predicted proteins | sample CryGeymeta201512_FD_185467 | JGI IMG/M metagenome (GOLD analysis project Ga0210053, IMG submission 185467) | Groundwater microbial communities from Crystal Geyser aquifers in Utah, USA - Crystal Geyser metaG 2015-12 (SPAdes) (version 2) | ecosystem: Environmental > Aquatic > Deep subsurface >... | reverse complement strand
GGTGCTTGTGAACGGCAGTTTTTGCAGCACAGGTGGTGACCAACTCGGCAGTATGGGGCGCAACTCGTCACGCTCCACATCGCCAGGGGCCACCAACAAAGCACCCTGGACGCGCTGTGCGCATTTAGAGAGTGCGGCCCACGCCGCCACAAGCTGGCAGCCCAGGCTGTGCGCCACCAGCACCACGGGCGCGTCCAGCGACAAGACCACGTCTTCGAGCCGGGCGATCCAGTCGCCACGCAGCGGGCGCAGCCAGTCGTGCTGCTCGACCCGCGTGTAGCCAAACTGGTCTTGCCACCGGCTTTGCCAATGGCCCGGGCCGGAGTTTTGCCAGCCCGGCAGGAGCAGGATTTGACGCGGATTCATACTCTTATTTTTATAGCTACTTGCGCTTGATTGATAAGGGCTAGAGGCCAATTTGGCTACATTTTCTCAATGCGCTCGACCATCTCTTGCGCAAACGCCACAAAGGCCTGGGCGCCTTTGCTGCTGGGGTCAAACACCACGCCGGGCAGACCATAGCTGGGCGCCTCGGCCAAGCGCACGTTACGCGGAATAACGGTGTTGAACACCTTGTCGCCAAAGCGCGCCTTGAGCTGCTCGCTCACCTGCTGCTGCAGCGTGATGCGCGGATCAAACATCACGCGCAACAGGCCGATGATGGCCAGGTCTTTGTTCAGGTTGGCGTGCACTTGTTTGATGGTGTTGACCAGATCGGCCAGGCCTTCCAGGGCAAAGTATTCGCACTGCATTGGCACGATGACGCCGTGCGCGCAACACAGGCCGTTGAGCGTGAGCAGCGACAGGCTGGGCGGGCAGTCGATCAGGATGAAGTCGTAGTCACCGTCCACCAGCGCCAACGCGGCTTTCAGGCGCTTTTCGCGCCGCTCCAGGCTGACCATTTCGACCTCGGCCCCGGCGAGCTCGCGGTTGGCCGCCAGGATGTCATAGCTGCAACCGGCCTCCACCAGCTTGGGGCTTTGCACCCGTGCCTCTTTCACAGAGGCCGACTCCAGCAGCACGTCGTAGACGCTGAGCTCCAACTTGCGCTTGTCGATGCCCGAGCCCATGGTGGCGTTGCCCTGCGGGTCCAGGTCGACCATCAGCACCCGCTGCCCGACCTTGGCCAGCCCCGCGGCCAGGTTGACGGTGGAGGTGGTTTTGCCAACGCCACCTTTTTGGTTGGCAATGCAGAAAATTTTGGCCATGGGCTGCTTACTCAGAAAAATTGAAAACTGGTCGCTTAAATTGTTTCACGTGAAACCGGGACATGGATGGGCTGAAATATCAGTTGGAGGCAGCCAGTTTGATGCCAAAACCGACAAGAAAAACGCCAGCCACTTTTTCCAAGACGCGAGAGATCATCGGATTGGCGCGGACTTCTTCGGCCAAAAAGTGCGTCAGTAGCGTCGATGTCAGGCCATAGAAAAAAGTCAGCACGGCGATGGTGGCCGCCATGAACGCATACGTCACCAGACCTTGCTGACGCGCCGGGTCAACAAACAACGGGAAAAAAGCCATGTAAAACAGAATCGCCTTGGGGTTGAGCAGCGTGATCGTCATCGCCTGTTTCAGGTAATGGTGCGGCTTGATCTGCAGCACCGGGGCAGCGCCCGGTTTGGCCAACAGCAACTTCGCACCGAGCCAGGCCAGGTAAGCCGCACCCAGCCACTGCATGGCATGGAATACATTGGGGTACGCCGTGAGCAAAGCCGCCACACCGGCAATGGCCGACCACATTAATACCTGATCGCCCAGAATCACACCCAAAGTTGCCGCCAGTCCGCCGCGAATGCCACCCTTGCTTGTGGAGGTGATCAGCGCCAGGTTACCCGGGCCGGGAACCAGCAAAAAGACCAGAACGGTGATGACAAAAGTGGCGTAGTCGGTGGTGCCGAGCATGGGAATCTTTGATTTGGGGAAGCGGGGAGTTTACGTTGGAACTGGCCTTGGGTTGAACACGACGGCTTGCTGCTTTGAAAGAGCTCGGCTCAAAAGCATCAATAAGGGTAGCTCAGCACCTTGTCGACATCCTGGCAAACCCGGCCCGGCGACTGGGTCATGCGCATGCGGTTTTGGGGTGTGAACACGCGCGAAACAAATAGATCAGTACGTCAGCGACTGTCGGCGCGCGCCTCATACCCCAAAGCCCGGTCGCATGACCCAATCACCGCGCCTGAACGGTGAGTGGGAGATTTCTCGTGCCGAACCAAGCACTTTGTGGCGCAAATTTTCGGAACCGGCATTCCATGAATTCCCTCTGCCAGCCGACCCACGGCCACACCAAATCAGTCGGGCGATGCGCTTTGCGGAGGTCAAGGAGGAGGCCGAGGGCCGGGGACACGTAGCAAAGCGCATCGCCCGACTGATTCCGCAAGACCAGCGTGACCACAAACCCTGCAACTTAACGTGAAACAACGTTCATGCTTAGCTGAATGACTGCCTGTAGGGCCGACTTTGGTCGGCCATGGCGGACGAAGCCCGCCCTACGGCGCAGTCCATGTTTCATATTTGGGCTTGCCTCTGGCCATGCCAGTTGGTTCCCTTTGCCAGCAAACCTCCGACTGCACCGGATCAGTCGGGCGATGCGCTTTGCGGAGGTCAAGGAGGAGGCCGAAGGCCGGGGACACGTAGCAAAGCGCATCGCCCGACTGATTCCGCAAGACCAGCGTGACCACAAACCCTGCAACTTAACGTGAAACAACGTTCATGCACAGCTGAATGACTGCCTGTAGGGCCGACTTTAGTCGGCCATGGCGGACGAAGCCCGCCCTACGGCGCAGTCCATGTCTCATATTTGGGCTTGCCTCTGACCATGCCAGTTGGTTCCCTTTGCCAGCAAACCTCCGACTGCACCGGATCAGTCGGGCGATGCGCTTTGCGGAGGTCAAGGAGGAGGCCGAAGGCCGGGGGACACGTAGCAAAGCGCATCGCCCGACTGATTCCGCAAGACCAGCGTGACCACAATCCCTGCAACTTCTTCGGCTGTTAAAGCTGCAACTCAACCGACAACAGCAATGTCATACAGCCAACGCAAGCCGCATCCACACCATGCACCGTTCAGCATCCAGCCCCGGAACCTGCAACTGTTCCACGTGAAACACCTGCACATCGGCAGGCAAGGCAGCCACCTCGTCAGCAGGATATTTACCCTTCATCGCCATCCAGACCCCCTGCTCGGCCAACGCCTTCACCGACCAAGTGGTGAAATCGGCGAGAGAAGCAAAGGCGCGCGAACTGATGACATCGTATTTGTCAGTCAGGTTTTCCACCCGCGCATGAATACCGCGCAGGTTGGGCAGCTTGAGCGACACCGCCACCTGCTGAATAAAGGCCGCCTTTTTGGCCACTGTATCGACACAATGCACAGTGATGTCAGGGCAACAAATCGCAATCACCACACCAGGCAATCCCGCGCCGGAGCCAACATCCAGCAGCCGCACAGGTCGTGCACTTTGGGGCTGAACCGCACTTGAGGGGCACAACTTGTCGCCCGCCACCGCTGGATCAACGGGACGCTGCTGCAGTTGCCGCCGTAGCGGCGCAATCACCGCCAGGCTGTCCAGCAGATGGTGCGTCAGCATCTGCGCCGGAGCACGAACCGCCGTCAGGTTGTAGACCGTGGTCCACTTTTCGATCAAGGCCAGGTAGGCCAGAAGCTGGGCAATTTGCGTGTCCGTCAGAGCCAGGCCAAGCTCGACCAAGCCCTGTCGCAGTGTGGACTCCAAGGTTGTCATCAGACCGCCGTACCGGCAGACGCATCACCACCCGCATCCACCAGCACCGACCGCAAGGCCTCGGCACCCGGCCGGTCGTCTTGTCGCTCAAACCCTTTGAACTTGGTTTTCTTCAAATGAATCGTCAACAGGGAAATGCTCGCCGGCGTGATGCCGGAGATGCGCGAAGCCTGGCCTAGCGTCTCGGGCTTGTGCCGGTTGAGCTTTTGCCGTGCTTCAATGCTCAGGGCGCTGACCTGCATGTAGTCCAGGTCTTGCGGCAATTTCAGGTTTTCGTAATGGGAGGCACGCTGCACATCGTCTTTCTGGCGATCGATGTAGCCCGAGTATTTGGCGGCGATTTCCACCTGCTCAATCACCACCGCTGCCAGCGCGGCTTGCGGGGACAACGCGCCTGTTTCACGTGAAACATGGACTGGAAATTCGCTCGACACGTACTTGCCACCATCCAGCGACATCAGCTCTGCGTAGCTCACATCTGGTCTGCGCAGCAGCTCGGCCAGGTTGTATTCATGGTCAATGGCTTTACCCAAGACGCGTTCGGCTTCGGCATCAGCCAGGTTTTTGGGGCTGACCCAGATGCTGCGCAGGCGTTCTGTTTCACGTGAAACAGCGTCATGCTTCTGGTTGAATGCGGCCCAGCGCGCATTGTCCACCAGACCCAGTTGCCGCCCCACTTCGGTCAGACGGGCATCGGCGTTGTCTTCACGCAGTTGCAGGCGGAACTCGGCGCGACTGGTGAACATGCGGTAGGGCTCGGTCACGCCTTGGGTAATCAGGTCATCCACCAACACGCCCAGGTAAGCCTGGTCACGCGCGGGCAGCCAGGTATCGCCGCCATAAGACGCGCTGCCCGCCGCGCTGGCGGCCACATGGCCACCACCCATGGCGCGCACCTGCAAGGCAGCATTGATACCGGCAAACAAACCCTGCGCCGCCGCTTCTTCGTAGCCGGTGGTGCCGTTGATTTGGCCGGCAAAAAACAGGCCGTTGATGACCTTGGTCTCAAACGAGCTTTTCAGCTGCGTCGGGTCAAAGTAGTCGTATTCAATGGCGTAACCGGGGCGCAGGATGTGCGCGTTTTCCAGCCCCGGCATGCTGCGCACCAGCGCGTACTGGATGTCAAACGGCAGGCTGGTGCTGATGCCGTTGGGGTAGTACTCATGGGTCGTCAGGCCTTCGGGCTCCAGAAATATCTGGTGGCTGTCCTTGTCGGCAAAGCGGTTGATCTTGTCTTCCACGCTCGGGCAATAGCGCGGGCCCACGCCCTCGATCTTGCCGGTAAACATGGGGCTGCGGTCAAAGCCGCTGCGAATGATGTCGTGGGTGCGCTGGTTGGTGTGCGTGATCCAGCAGGCCATTTGCTGCGGATGTTGCTCGGGTCGACCCATGAAACTGAACACCGGCACACGCGGGCCGCAAGGCGCGCCGCCGGGTAGGCCTGTTGTGCCCTGCGCGACCATGCCGTCGCCAGGCTGCTCTGTGCATTTTGAAAAATCAATGCTGCGGCCATCCAGCCGTGGCGGCGTGCCGGTTTTCAGGCGGCCTTGGGGCAGTTTCAGTTCTTTCAGCCGGGCGCTCAAGGACACCGCCGGAGGGTCGCCCGCGCGGCCCGCAGCGTAGTTGTTCAGACCCACATGAATCTTGCCGTCCAGAAAGGTGCCGGCGGTCAGTACCACGGTGCTGGCGCTAAAGCGAATGCCGACCTGTGTGACCGCCCCCACCACCTTGTCGCCTTGCACCATCAGGTCGTCCACCGCCTGCTGGAACAGCCACAGGTTGGGCTGGTTTTCCAGACGGCGGCGAATCGCGGCCTTGTACAAAATGCGATCCGCCTGGGCACGGGTGGCGCGCACCGCCGGGCCTTTGGATGAATTCAAAATACGGAACTGCACCCCACCCTCGTCGGTGGCTGCCGCCATGGCGCCGCCCAGCGCATCCACCTCCTTCACCAAATGGCCCTTGCCAATGCCGCCAATGCTGGGGTTGCAGCTCATTTGCCCCAGGGTTTCGATGTTGTGGCTCAGCAGCAGGGTCTTGCAACCCATGCGCGCGGCAGCCAGCGCCGCCTCGGTGCCGGCATGGCCGCCGCCGACGACGATCACGTCGAAATGTTGGGGGTAGAGCATGGAAAAGTGCGATCTGCTGAACAAAGAGGCAATTTTACCGAGGCTGGAAAAAACAGCAGCACTCACGTGCGATTCAAAAGCATGTGGCGTTTCGAAAGTGCCAACGTGACACTTTGAACCCGGCACGGCGACTGGGTCATGCGCATGCGGTTTTGGGGCGTGAACACGCGCGAAACGGAGGGATCAAAACGCCAGCGACTGTCGGCGCGCGCCTCACACCCCAAAGCCCGGTCGCATGGCCCAATCACCGTACCTGAGCGCTACATGGGGGGATTCCTCGCGCCAAGCCGCCCGCGTTGTGGCGCACGTTATCGAAGCTCGGCTGTTTTGAATTTCCTTTGCCAACCTACCTACAACCGCCCCGAATCAGTCGGGCGATGCGCTTTGCGGAGGTCAAGGAGGAGGCCGCAGAGGCCGGGGGACACGTAGCAAAGCGCATCGCCCGACTGATTCATCAACAACAGCATGGTCTGCTCCGATCGGAGCCCAGAGCCAAGTCAGGCTGAATCACTCTCGTAGCAAGCTGAGCATTCACCGATGCGGCAGTCAAAGACTTCAAAGGCACAATAGTGCTTTGTAATGAAGACGCAACCCAGTTTCAACACAGGACAACACCATGGCATCCGGAAAAATTCTTGTCGCCCAGGGCGGCGGCCCTACTGCCGTCATTAACCAGTCTTTGGTGGGCGTCGCGCTGGAGGCACGACGCTTTGGCCAGATTGGCCATATCTACGGCGCGCACCACGGCGTGCGCGGCATCGTCGACGAAGACTTTGTCGACCTGACGCAGGAAACCAGCCACAACCTGGAGCAAGTCGCCAACACCCCATCCAGCGCCCTCGGTTCGACCCGCGACAAGCCCGACGAGGCCTACTGCCGCGAGATATTCAAGGTGCTGCAAGCGCACCAAATCGGTCACTTTTTCTACATCGGCGGCAACGACTCAAGCGACACGGTAAGGATCGTCAGTCAGGAAGCACGCAACGCCAACTACAACCTGCGCTGCATTCACATCCCCAAAACCATCGACAACGACCTGGTCGGCAACGACCATACACCCGGCTTTCCGTCCGCCGCGCGCTTTGTCGCGCAGGCTTTTGCCGGCGCCAACCTGGACAACGCCGCCCTGCCCGGCGTCTATGTGGGCGTGGTGATGGGTCGCCACGCGGGCTTTCTGACGGCAGCCTCCGCTCTGGGTAAAAAATTCCCCGACGACGGCCCGCATCTGATTTACCTGCCCGAACGCACGTTCGACTTGACCCAGTTCCTGGGCAACGTCAAAACCATATACGAGCGCCATGGCCGCTGCGTGATTGCCGTCTCCGAAGGTATTCACGACGCGCGGGGCACCCCCATTGCCGCACTTCTGGCCAAAGAAATGGAACACGACGCGCACGGCAATGTGCAGCTCTCGGGCAACGGCGCGCTGGCCGATTTGCTGTGCGAAGAGATCAAGTCCAAGCTCAAAATCAAACGCGTGCGCGGCGACACCTTTGGCTACCTGCAGCGCAGCTTCATCGGCTGCGTGTCCGACGTCGACCAGCGTGAGGCGCGCGAAGTGGGTGAAAAAGCCGTGCAGTTTGCCATGTGGGGCGGCCATGACGGCTCGGTGGCCATCAAGCGTACCGGCTTTTATTCGGTCGACTACGAACTGTTGCCGGTCGAAGAAGTCGCCGGCAAGACCCGCATCATGGAAGACGAATTCATCGCCGCCAACGGCACCGACGTCACCGACGCGTTTCGCCTGTACCTGCGCCCGTTGCTGGGCTCGGGTATGCCCGACGCGTTTCGCCTGCGGCACAATCCGGTGGCCAAAGTCTTGCAAAAGAAATAGCACTCTAGCCCATATACAATAAGCGTCAAATGCTACTATTAATATAGTTATATGAAACCAATCGCAGTCGCGTCAGGACATTTTTAACCGATCAAGCGGGTGACTTGGATGCGCGCTAGCATGTCAGCCCGACTCACCACCCCACAAAACATCAAAATAAGGAGATTGCGATGAAACTTTACTATTCCCCGGGTGCCTGCTCGCTGTCACCGCACATCGTGCTCAAAGAGTCGGGCTTGCCGTTCGAGGCGATCGCGGCACCGACCAAAACCCACAAACTCGCCGACGGCACCGATTACTACACCATCAATCCGCTGGGCTATGTGCCCTTTCTGGTGCTCGATGACGGTCGCACCTTGCACGAAGGCCCGGCCATCGTGCAGTACCTGGCTGACCTGGTGCCAGACAAAAAACTCGCACCACCCAACGGCAGCTGGGAACGCTACAAGCTGCAGGAATGGCTCAACACCGTCAGCACCGAGTTGCACAAGGGCTTCTCACCGCTGTTTACCCCTGGCATGCCCGACGCCGCCAAAGAAATCGCCAGGACGCGCCTCAACAGCCGCCTGCAATGGGTCGACGGCGAATTGGCTGGCAGAACCTATCTGATGGGCGATACCTTTACAGTGGCCGACGCCTATCTGTTTGTGGTGGCCGGCTGGGGCAAGCACGTCGGCATTGACGTCTCGGGTCTGGCCAACCTCAGCGGCTTCATGGCGCGCGTTGGCGCACGCCCCGCAGTGCAAGACGCGCTGCGTGCCGAAGGTCTGCTGAAATAAACCACCACCAGGACAGGATTCATGATGTCAGAAAAAGCCGCAACCCTGAGCGCCGATGCCGTCATGGCGTCTACTTCGACCTTCGGCCGCCCGCCGGTGACCGTGCCCGAGTATCTGGAATCCACCTACTGGTGGGCCTACACCCACCCCAACGCTGTCAAGGTGTTCGAGCGCCAATGGCTGGTCAACCTGATTCTGTGGGGCAACTTCTCGCGCCTGCGTGATCTGGCATTGGACGAACTCATGCCCGAGGCCAACGGCAATCTGCTCCAGATCGCCTGTGTTTACGGCAACTTCACCGAAAAGCTGGTGCAGCGCCTGGGCCCGCAAGGCCATTTGAATGTGATCGACGTGGCACCGGTGCAGATCAAGAACATGCACGCCAAACTGCAAGACAAGCGCCAGGTCACGATCTCGCAACAAGATGCCTCGCAATTGCATTTTGACGACGCCAGCCACGCCGCCACGATCGTCTTTTTTCTGCTGCACGAAATGCCCCTCGAGGTCCGGCGCAAGACCGTGGCCGAGGCGCTGCGGGTGACCAAGCCTGGCGGCAAGGTGGTGTTTGTCGACTATCACCGTCCTGCCGGCATCAATCCGTTTCGCTACATCATGGTGCCGATCCTGATGACGCTGGAGCCCTTCGCGATGGATTTGTGGAACGGTCAAATCGCCGACTGGTTGCCACCCGGTTGCCAGAATTTGCGGATGGAAAAAGAAACGTATTTTGGTGGCCTCTACCAGAAAGTGGTCATTACCAAGTAGTCCAAGAAGCATTTCTACCGCCTCATACGCGCAAAATCTGGTCGACGCGCAACCGCTTGCCAGTCTCCACTTTCTTTGAGATAGGTCAAGTAACAGATGTAATCCGGTGCGCACGCTCCTAGGGTTCACCCTAAAATGCGCCGCTTGTCACTTTCACCCGTGCACCCTTTTGAAGACTCCTCCCACACTGACGTTTGCCAAGCTCGGCTGCTCCAAAGGCGGGCGTCAGCTGTTCAAAAACGTCGATTGCACCTTAACGGCTGGCCACTGGCTGTACGTCGCCGGGGTCAACGGGGTGGGCAAAACCAGCTTGTTGCGCATGGTTTGCGGCCTGTCGTCCATTGGCGCGGGTGACATCCTGTGGAACGGCGCCCCGATCCACGCGCAAGCCGACGCCTATCACCAGGATTTGTGTTACCTGGGACACCTCAACGGGCTGCAGGAATCCATGACCGTTGAAGAAAACCTGACCTTTATCACGGCGCTGGCCGGGCGCACCATCGGGCCAGGTCAGACGCAAAAAGTGCTCACCCGTTTCGGTCTGCGGGGCCGCTCGCAGCAACTCGTGCGGCATCTCTCGCAGGGGCAAAAGCGCCGCGTGGCCCTGTCCCGCCTGGCGTTGAGCCCGGCGCGCCTGTGGGTGCTGGACGAACCCTATGTCGCGATGGACGAAGCCGGCGTGAAGATGCTCGCTGACCTGATTGCAGACCACCTGCAGCACGGCGGGCTGGCGGTGGTCACCAGCCACCAACGGGTGCCGATTGGCGACATTCCTGCGCAAATGCTGGAGCTGCAAGTCTTATGAGCCAGTCCCTCAAACCGATCGGGCTGGCGCAAGTCATGCTCTCCGTGCTCAAGCGCGAAGTGGCCTTGGGCATGCGGCAAAAAGGTGAGGTCCTCACCCCCCTGATGTTTTTCATGGTGGTGGCGAGCCTGTTCCCACTGGGCGTGGGGGCTGAATCCAATCTGTTGCTGCGCATGGCGCCCGGTGTGCTGTGGGTCAGCGCCTTGTTGGCAGCCATGTTGTCTTTGCAACGCATGTTCTCCACCGATTACGCCGACGGCTCGCTGGAACAGATGGTGCTGTCGTCCACTCCCCTTGGCCTGCTGGTGCTGGCCAAGGCGTTGGCGCACTTTCTGGTCTCTGGCTTGCCGCTGGTGCTGATTGCGCCCGTGCTTGGCATTCAGTTTGGTCTGGACGGCCGCGGTCTGGGCTTGTTGGTCTTGACCTTGCTGCTGGGCACACCCACGCTGAGCCTGATCGGCAGCATCGGCGCGGCGCTGACATTGGGCGTACGCGGTGCAGGGGTTTTGCTTTCCTTATTGATCTTGCCGCTCTACATTCCGGTACTCATTTTTGGTGCCGGCGCGGTAGAAGCCGATGCAGCCGGTCTGGGCATCGGCGGACACCTGTCCTTGCTGGCCGCCTTGCTGGTGCTGTCTTTGTTCTTTTCGCCGATGGCGACATCTGCTGCTTTGAGGATATCCCTGGAATGAAATCAACCGACATTCACTGGTTCAAGTTTGCCGCCCCACAAAATTTTTATCGACTGGCAGGGCGCATGTGGCCCTGGTTTGCGGGCTTGGCGACGATTCTGACCGTCATCGGCCTCTACATTTCCTTTTTTGTCGCGCCGGTGGACGCGCAACAAGGTCAAGGCTACCGCATCATCTTTGTCCACGTCCCGGCGTCCCAGTTGTCGATGTTCATCTACCTGGTCATGGCCGGTTGGGCTGGCTTTGGACTGGCGTTCAATACCCGTTTGTCGGGCATGATGGCCACCGCCCTGGCACCCACCGGGGCCTTGTTTGCATTTTTATCGCTGGTCACCGGCGCTTTCTGGGGCAAACCCATGTGGGGTGCCTGGTGGGTATGGGATGCGCGTCTGACTTCTGAACTTATCCTGCTGTTTCTGTATCTAGGCTTTATGGCACTGCAAGCATCCATCGACGACCCCCGCCGCGCCGACAAAGCGGGCGCCGTGCTGGCGCTGGTAGGCGCGGTCAATGTGCCCATCATTTACTTCTCGGTCAAATGGTGGAACACCTTGCACCAGGGCGCCTCGGTGTCGCTGAAAGGCAGTTCCATGGCCAGCACCATGCTCACCGGCATGCTGATCATGGTCGTGGCGTTCTGGATGTACGCCATCACCATCGTCCTGCTGCGGGTTCGCAGCATCATCCTTGATCGGGAACGTCACACGGAGTGGGTCAAAAATGCAGTGGCATAGTCTGTCAGAATTTTTGGACATGGGCGGCTACGCCCTGTATGTCTGGGGTAGTTTCGGTATCACCGCGCTGGTGGTGGTGTTTGAAATCTGGGAAGTACGCGCCCGTCGTCGTGCTGTCTTGCAAAGTCTTTCCAACGAAACCGGGTCGCTTGCCGACCCAAGTGAGGCGTAACCATGAAACCTCGTCATAAACGTGCTGCCATCATCATCGGCGGTGTGGCTGCGGTTGCCGTCGCGGCTTATTTTGTCCTGAACGCCTTCAACAGCAGTCTGGTGTTTTTCTTTACACCGAGTCAGGTGGCCAAAGGCGAAGCCCCCGTCAACCGCGCGTTTCGCGTCGGCGGCATGGTCAAGGAAGGCACGGTCAAACGCGACAACCTGACCGTGTCGTTCATTGTGACCGACACCGTCAAAGAAGTCCCGGTGTCTTACACCGGCATCCTGCCCGACCTGTTCCGTGAAGGCAAAGGCGTGGTCGCCCAAGGCAAGTTGAACGACGCTGGCCAGTTCAGTGCTACCGAAGTGCTGGCCAAGCACGACGAGAACTACATGCCCCCTGAAGCGCAACACGCCATGGACCAGGCCCAGATCGAAAAAGCTGCCCAAACGCTCAAGTAACGCCTACCCATTGACCACAACCAGGTGACTCACCATGATCCCAGAACTTGGACATTTTTCTCTCATCCTCGCCATGTTGGTGGCGTTGGCCATGGGTTCGCTGTGCATCGCCGGCGGTCAGCAAGGTCGTGCTGACTGGATGGCGCTGGCCCGACCCGGTGCGCAGGCGCTGTGGGTCTTGACGGGGATTTCGTTCCTGTGCCTGGCCTGGTCGTTTTACACCAACGATTTTTCGGTGCAGTATGTGGCGCAAAATTCCAACAGCAAACTGCCCGACATTTACCGCTTCGCCGCGGTCTGGGGCGGCCACGAGGGCTCGCTGCTGCTGTGGCTGCTGATGCTGTGCACATGGATGATGGGTATTTCCTTGTTCTCGCGCCAGTTGCCGGACGTGATGGTGTCACGCGTGCTCGGCGTCATGGCGCTGGTCGCGGTCGGTTTTCTGCTGTTCATGT
>Ga0210053_1003570_pt1 | contig 12553 bp, 6 predicted proteins | sample CryGeymeta201512_FD_185467 | JGI IMG/M metagenome (GOLD analysis project Ga0210053, IMG submission 185467) | Groundwater microbial communities from Crystal Geyser aquifers in Utah, USA - Crystal Geyser metaG 2015-12 (SPAdes) (version 2) | ecosystem: Environmental > Aquatic > Deep subsurface >... | reverse complement strand
GTGCCGCCCACGGTCAGACCGTCTATTCTGACGGTCGGTTGACCGACACCGACGGGCACGCTTTGGCCTTCCTTGCCGCAAGTACCGACACCGGGGTCGAGCGCCATGTCGTTGCCTATCATGCTGATGCGCGTCAATACATCGGGACCGTTACCGATGAGTGTCGCGCCCTTGACCGGATGGGTGATTTTTCCGTCTTCGATCATATAGGCTTCGGCGGTGGAGAACACGAATTTACCGCTGGTGATGTCCACCTGACCACCGCCGAAATTAACCGCATATAGCCCGTGCTTAACCGAGGCGATAATTTCCGCCGGGTCTTTGTCGCCGTTCAGCATATAGGTATTGGTCATGCGCGGGATAGGAATATTTGCGTAGGATTCGCGGCGGGCGTTGCCAGTGAGCGCCACGCCCATCAACCGCGCATTCAGGCTATCCTGCAAATAGCCCTTGAGGATGCCATTTTCGATCAGCGTAGTGCATTGCGTGGGGTTGCCTTCATCGTCCATCTGCATTGATCCGCGCCGTTCCGCCAGGGTGCCGTCATCCACTACGGTCACCCCTGCCGAGGCGACGCGTTCGCCGACGCGACCCGAGAACGCCGAGCTGCCTTTGCGGTTGAAATCCCCTTCCAGACCGTGACCAATCGCTTCGTGCAGCAGGATGCCCGGCCAGCCATTGCCCAGCACTACCGTCATGTTGCCGGCAGGGGCGGGCGCGGCATCCAGGTTGACGACTGCCTGATGCACGGCTTGCCGGGCGTATTGACGCAGCAGGGCATCATCGAAATAATCGTAATTGAAGCGTCCGCCTCCCCCCGATGAACCTTGCTCGCGGCGACCGTTGGCTTCGATGATGACGGTGACCGAAAGTCTTACCATCGGACGGATGTCGGCATTCATCAGCCCGTCGCTTCGCGCTACCATCACGATTTCATATTCGCCGGCCAGCCCCGCCATGACTTGCACGACGCGCGGGTCGAGCGCGCGGGCATAGCCTTCGATGCGTTCCAGCAGGGCGACTTTGTCGGCATCCTTGAGGCTGGCGATCGGGTCGTGCGGCAGATAGATTTTGCGCCGCGAGCCGTGATGCAGTAACGGTACGGTTTGTGTGCCGCCCGCAGCAGCAATGGCGCGCGTCGCCTTGGCCGCACTTTGCAGTGCAGCCATGCTGATCTCGTCGGAATAAGCGAAGGCGGTTTTTTCGCCACTCACCGCACGCACCCCAACGCCTTGATCTATGCTGAAGCTGCCGGATTTGACGATGCCTTCCTCCAGCGACCAGCTTTCGGCGCGGCTGTACTGAAAATACAAGTCGGCGTAATCCAGGCGGTGCGCCAGCATGCTGTTGAAGATATGCTCGATCTGGCGTGTTCCGATAGCGGAGGGCGCAAGCAAGGTTTGCTGTGCGGTGGCAAAAAGCGTTTCAGAGGTGGCGATGGGAGTCATGTTTTTCAATTAGTGAAGGGTAGGTAGACCGGGTGAGCGGGGGCAGGTTTATCTGCTTTCCACTTGCGTCTGACCCCTTGCCCATAATTAGCAATTATGCAAAACGCGGTGTTTCAGGGCGGGCAGACTGCTGCGCAGGCTCGCTTGATGGGAGGGGTTGATGGTGCCAATCACCACGCCGGAGCCGCGCGTCAGGGTGTCTAAAATACGCCCCCACGGGTCAACAATCATGCTGTGGCCGATGCTGTGGCCGTGTGTCTCGCGCCCGTTGACGTGGTAGCCACCTTGTGCCGAGGCGATGATATAGGCGAGGTTTTCGATGGCGCGTGCGCGTACCAGCACTTCCCAGTGCATCTTGCCGGTGGTCTCGGTGAAGGCGGCGGGCAGCACGATGATGTCCACGTCTTTCATGGCGCGGAATAATTCCGGGAAGCGCAGGTCGTAACACACCGCCAGGCCGATGCGGCCGAAGGGGCTGTCTACTACCACGACTTGATTGCCGGATTCTAGGGTTGCGGCTTCATCGTAACTTTCGTTGCCCAGCGACAGGCTGAACAAGTGAATTTTGTCGTAGCGCGCCACTTGCTCGCCGTGCTCGTCGAACACCAGGCAACTATCGCGCACTTTTTCCGGCGCAGTGCCAGCCAGCGGGATAGAGCCGCCTACCAGCCAGATTTTGTAGTGTTTCGCGGTTTCGCTCAGGAAAGTCTGAATCGGTCCGTTTCCTGCCTGCTCGCTGACCTTGAGTTTGTCCTGTTCATGCAGACCCATGATGGCGAAAAACTCCGGCAGCACCACCAGCCGTGCTCCCTGTTCGGCGGCCTTGGCAATCAAACGGCGCGCTTCGGCGAGATTGCCCTCGATATTCGGACCGGATGCCATTTGTATGGCGGCCACCTTGAAGGCATTGGCTTGTGACGATTCTGGCTTGCGTAGAATTTCCGTCTAACATCATGATTTCCTAAAGGTTATTGTATTTGTTGGGGCTTGCCGACAGTGTCGGGTATCGTTGTTACCGGCTTTTCGCCGACTTTGACCACCTTGGGGTCGCCCCATGTTCCGCTGATATTGTATTCAAATGACATCAACTTATCGAGCGGATTACCCAGTACCTTGTTGATGACGAGTGCGCCTAAGCCTACTGCGGGTCCCGCCGCAAACGCGCTCAGCAGGGATACGCTCTGTCCCAGCGTGGGTAAAATTTCCACGCGCAGGTCTTGCGTTTCGTCGTTCAGGTTAACCCGCCCCTTCATGGTTACTTTGGCCGATGAACCGTCTATGTGCAAGTCCTGGGTCTGCATCATTCCCCGTTTAATGGTGGCGTTGCCGTTGATATTGTCAAATTCAAAGCCCTCGCTGAACACATCGGTAAAGTCCAGCGTGATGCGCTTGGGCAAGGCTTGCAGACTCAGGATACTGAGTAGTTTACCCATGCCGGGATCCATCTTGAGAAACTGCCCTTTGCCGGTATCCAGTTTGAGCGTGCCGTTCAGGGCGGCGTAACTGAATGCGTCCGGTTGTCCGTCCCAGCTCAGCTTGGCTGCCAGTTTCCCGCTACCGTTTTTAACGGTGTCCGGGTAGCCGGAACGCGCCAGAATTTTCCCGGCATTACTGATTTCCAGCAGCAGATTTATATCGGTTTGCTTGCTGGTTGGCCCGCCGTGCCACACGCCATCTCCCGTCAAGCTGCCATCGGGGTTGGTGATGCGCAAGCGGCGCAAACGCCAGTCTTCTCCGTCCGGGTAACCTATCAATTCAAAATGACCAATCTGTTTGCCCCTGAATTGAAAATCTTCGACGGTAATCTCCAGTGCGGGGAGTTCACGAGGTGCGGGGGACGCCGTTGCTGCGGTGTCCGGGGGATTGATTGCCGACGGGTTTGAAGGTTGCGACTGGACCTCGGATAGCCAGTACAGGTTGCGCAAATGGGCAGAAATTTTCCCCGTTCCGCCAAAGCCCTGCGGTTGCCACACCACCTCGCCGTTCAATGGCGCGCCTGATAGTTGTGCGGCTAGTCCAGCGCCGCGTTTTGCGATGCTGATTTGCATGTCCTGCAAGTTCATGCCGTAGCCGGTTAGCTTGCCAATTTGCAGGTTGCCCCCTGCAAAAGGTATTGACGTTTGAGTGGAATCTGCGAATAAGCCGTCCCAGCCTTGCAGGGATAACACGGGAAGCCTGCCTGTCACCCACAAGCCTGTCTTGAGCGGGGTCGAAGGGGATTTTTTGAGCTGAGTTGAAAGGTTTTTCTTGCCCGTTGGCGCATCCGTCAAGTTGTTCGGTGCGCCAAAGTTGATCGTGCCGCTTTTGATGATGTTGATGCCATTTTCTTCACTGCGTTGCAACCGTACGCTGACCAGTTTGCCGAGTTGTGCGCTGATTAAATCCTGCTGTTCGGCGAGATTTTTTTTCTCGATGTGCAATGGCCATATTTCGCTGGCGCGCTTGGCAAAGGGTAGGGGCAGGGTGGAGCTTATCCCCTGCAGGCTGGAATTCAGCACGACTTGTGCGGCTTTATTGACTACACTGATGCCCGCACTCCAGCTCGTTCCTCCGTGCAGACGGTTTAGTAGCGGATGGGTTTCGGTTTCGTGCAATGCATCCAGATTGGCGCGTCCCTGCACACTGGCGTTCACCCCGCCGCCTTCGGCGCTGGTCACGTTCAGACGGGCCGGCCCCCCCAGAATATCCGCCGCGACATTATCGGCTTTCATGCCTGATTCGGTAAACGACAATGTGCCGCGCGTATTGCGCAACAAGGGTACGCCCGCACCAAAATCAATGTCGCTGCCTTGCTCAAGTAGGGTGCCCGATACTTTCGCCGGCTTGCCACCCAGTAGTGGAACGTATGCAGACAGTTCAAGATGACCGTTGCCACTGGCGCTCATGCCATCGGTAAAGCCGTTGATGTAGCCGCGCACCGGACTTTTCTGGACAAATTCCAGAAACACGTTGTTGCCGGCTTCTGCTTCACCTTTGATTTCCAGCGGCATGTCGGGACTCATCATGTCCGGCAAAGCGATGGTCAGGTTGTGAATGCGTGCCCCCAGCATGGTGGCTGAGGGGGCATAGACCTCCAGTTTGTTGCCGCGTATGGAAAACTCACCGGAAATATTTTCGATAGTCGGCCAATCCTTTGCGAACGCCACTGCCGCCCCTTCACCGTGTGCGCTGATTTCAAACAAGGCATCCTTGGTGCCATCCAGCGGAAAATCGCTCAGATTGCCCTTGAGTCGCAAACGGAAGTCTTCGGTGTGTCCTGACAGCATGGCATCGTTCAGCCAGTCGTTATCTTTTTTGGCGAGCGCGATGAGCGGGGTATAACGCGCCGCGCGTCTGAGATCGCCGTGCGTCAGACTGACAGTCAAATCCAGCAAGCCCAGCGTGCCAGCTTGAGTTTGAAACCCGCCATATAGGTTGCCCGCCAGGTCATCATTGGCAACGGCTATGTTATCCAGCTTGAACGCCCATTCACCCTTTTCGTGCAGCCACTTCACCTGTCCGGTCAGCGTTTTTAACAGTATGGGTTCACGCATTGCAGTGCGCGCATCCACGGTCAGATTTCGGCTCTTGATATACAGATTACCTTGCTTATCGCTGCCATCTACCGCCACCGACAAGCCCGAAAAACCGGGCAGATTGCCCACCGGCTGCAAGGCCAGATTGTCAAACTGCCCTTGCAGTTTGAATTTGGGTACTTCCCCCGCCGGATGATTTTTTGCAACGTCTTGCCATTGCAGTTCCAGATTAGATACGTGGCCACTGGGCGCGAAGGTGTTCAACTGTTCACGCATCGCTGCGTCCAGCGGCAGGAAGTTACTCAGGCTGACCAAACTTTCCAGCTGCAACAAATTGGCGTGTAATTCACCGCTGGCGGGATGGGCAGCGTTGCCCGGAATGCTGCGAAAATAAAAATCTGTGGGTTGCAGGTGAATGCCATTTTTCAGGCGCATGGACAAACGCCGAGTGGAAACTTCCCATCCGTCCTCGACCGTTTCCCAGTTGGCGCGCCCGTGCAAGAAATTGACTTCCATGACGGGGATATTTTCACCCAGCCTGGTCGCCACGTCGCGCAACGATAAGTCAGCAGTGAAGCGGGTCAGATTGCCATCACTCAAGCTCAGCCAGGCGCGTACTGCGCCGCGCCCGCTACTCAGTTGTTCGGGTAGTTTTAGCCAGGGGCGCCAGCCTAACAGGTCGGTGTGATCAAGCTGGGCGAACATTTGTCCGCGCCACGCCCGTAAATCGTCAAAACTTTTGCCGTGGAAATCGCCGCGCACATCCAGCGGTGTCGCTAATTCGGCTGGCGGAACGGCGCGCAGAGCAAACCGATGATGATTAAACAGGTTTTCGATACGCAGGTTGACCTGATTTAGCACCAGTGCGGGCGCATCGCGCTGTTCGTCCACCCAGATGATGACTGCATTGCGCACCACCATGCGCGACTGATGCAATAGCCAGTTGGCCAGGTTGTTGTCCGTACCCCGCGAGGAGAGCGCTACGTTGCCGATAAAAGTTTTGCCTTGTGCGTCGCGGCGTATCCGTAATTCGGGACGGTTAATTTCCAGGCTGGACAGGCGCAATTCTGCAAAAAAGAGGGAGAGCCATGAAACTTTGGCATCTATGTCGGGCAACACCAGTGCAGGTTGGCGTTGCTGATCGAGAATGCGTACATCGGCCATATTCAGATGGGGGTACAGTCCGTCCCAATCCCCGGTTATTTTGCCTATGCTGACCGGATTGCCCATTGCTGTTGACAGGGAAGAGGTGATTTTGTCGTGAAATTGCTCAATGTCCGGCAGCAGCCAATAGCGCAGTACGATAATCGTAATTGCACCCAGCAAGGCTATAATCGCCAACGTGGCGATGGTCAACCGAGTCAGGTGATTAAAGCTGCGCCACAGCAGGCGAACGGGGAGTGAATTCAGCATCAAGCATGGGACGCCAGAGCGTCAGATTCCTTGTTTGGATTGTAAGAATTGAAAAAAGTGTCGCATTCTAACTGAGGAACGCATACCAGATGCCCTTAAACATTGAAAACTCATCGCTTGTCGCCTTTGCCGACAAGCTGCAAAAAACTTTGCGCGCCAGTCGTTATGCGAAGCGCGTACTGGATGCAGACAGCACTTTGTTGCATTGGTTGCAGGCAAATTACACCACGCCCTGTTGCCGTGCAGAGATTCAAGCTTTATTGCACGAATCCGGCTTCAATTTACAGGATGAGGTTTTGTTGTCGCGCGCGGTGCGGCGCTTGCGCAAACAGGTGATGGTGAAGCTGATTTTTCGTGATCTGAATGGGCTGGCCGACTTAAATGAGGTGATGCAGGCGATGACCGCGCTGGCCGAAATCGTGGTGCGGCAGGCGCAAAGCTGTCTGATGGCCTCCTTGCAACAGCAGTTCGGCAGTCCCATCGGGGCGGAGACCCATACCGCGCAGGCGTTGCTGGTGATCGGTATGGGCAAGCTGGGCGGCGGCGAATTGAATGTGTCGTCCGACATAGATTTGATTTTCGTGTATGCGGAAGACGGCGAGACCCAGGGTTCTCGCTCGCTCAGCAATCACGAGTTTTTCACTCGTCTGGGCAGGCGGCTGATTAACCTCATCAACGAGGCGACCGGCGACGGCTATGTGTTCCGCGTGGACATGCGGTTGCGCCCTTACGGTGACAGCGGTCCGCTGGTGATGAGTTTTGCAGCCCTGGAGCAGTATTTGCTCAGTCAGGGGCGCGAATGGGAACGCTACGCCTGGATCAAGGCGCGCGTTATCTCGCCTGTTGCCGACCCCCATATCGCCGAGTTGAACGCGCTTTACCAGCCTTTTGTGTTTCGTAAATACCTCGATTTTGGCGCGATTGATTCGATGCGCAAGCTGCATGCGCAAATCCGTCAGGAGGTGCAACGCCGCGACCGCTTGGACAATATCAAGCTGGGGCCGGGCGGCATACGCGAAATCGAATTTACTGCACAGGTGTTTCAGTTGATACGCGGCGGACAGGACGCAAGGTTGCGTATTCTGCCCACCCAGCGCGTCCTCAAACAGCTGGCCAAAATCGGTCAGTTGTCCGCCGCAAAGGTGGCGCAGTTGGATGAGGCCTATGTATTTCTGCGCAATCTGGAACATCGCCTGCAATACCTGGATGACCAGCAAACCCAGGCATTGCCTGAAAAAGACGAGGATCAGCAGATTATCGCCACGGCAATGGGCTATGAAAATTACCCGCAGTTGCTGGCCGTGCTGGATGGGTATCGGGCAACCGTCAGCGGGCAATTCGAGCAAATTTTTGGCGCGACAGCACAGCAACCGGATACGCCCTGGCGCGACGAAATGAACGCGGATGAGCTGACAGAAGGGCTGGTCAAACTGGGCTATCGCGCCGCATCCGACACCGCACAACGCCTGTTGCAGTTGCGCGGCGGACTGCGTTATCGGCAATTATCTGAATTGGGGCGGCAGCGCGTGGAACAGTTGCTGCCGCAATTCATTGCGCTTTCTGCGCAGTATCTAGACCCCGATGCCACCCTGTCGCGCCTGCTCGATTTGCAGGAAGCGATCAGCCGGCGTATTTCCTACCTGGCTTTCCTCGCTGAATACCCGGAAGCGCTGGAGCGCCTTGTCCGTTTGCTGGCTGCCAGCAGTTGGGCCGCCAAATACCTGGCGCAACACCCAGCCTTGTTCGATGAATTGCTGGATGCACGCGAACTGTATCAGCCGCCGCAATGGCCTGTCATCGAACAGGATTTGGCGCAGCGCCTCGCCGCTTGTGGCGGGGATGCCGAACGGCAACTGGAAACGCTGCATCATGTCCAGCAGGAACAGATTTTTCACCTGTTGGCGATGGATTTGCAGGGCTTGCTGCCACTGGAAAAATTAAGCGACCATCTCAGCGATTTGGCTGACCTGATACTGCGCCACGTCCTGTCCCTGTGCTGGACGAGGGCGCGCAAGCGGCATACCGAACAGGCGAAATTTGCCATCATCGCCTACGGCAAGCTGGGTGGGCGGGAATTGGGCTACGCCTCGGATCTGGACATGATTTTTCTCTACGATGACGACCACGCGGACGCGCAGGAGAATTATGCGAGGCTGGGCAAAAGCATCAACGCCATGCTCGGCAGCTATACCGCATCGGGCAGACTATACGAAACGGATTTGCGGTTGCGTCCCAACGGGGCGAGCGGCCTGCTGGTCAGTCAGATTGCGGCACAGTCAGATTGCGGCATTTGCCGAATACCAGCAACACCAAGCCTGGGTGTGGGAGCATCAGGCGCTGACCCGTGCGCGCTTTTGTGCGGGTGACCCGAACGTGGGCACGGCCTTCGAGGAGATTCGCCGTCAAGTGCTGTGCCAGCCGCGCGACATTGAAAAATTACGCAATGAAATCATAGTGATGCGACATAAAATGCACGACGGACACCCCAACGCCAGCGGATTGTTCGACATCAAACACGACCGTGGCGGCATGGTGGACATCGAGTTCATGGTGCAGTTTCTGGTGCTGGCCTACGCGCATCGCCACCCGCAACTCACCGACAATGTGGGCAATCTGGCACTGCTCAAGCAAGCCGCCGAGTTTGGCCTGATTGATGCCGAACTAGCCGAACAGAACCGCATCCTGTACCGCACCCTGCGTCAAACTCAACACCATATCCGCCTGAACGACGCAGCGCATTGCCGCGTCGAACCTAGCGAAATTGACACCACCGCCAGCCTGCAACTTTGGGCAGAATTGTTTGGCTAGATACTTTTTTCCTCCACCCCCTCCACGATGCGGTATTGCCTCACCCAATCACCGCGTTGGTGGGATGAGGTGGTAACCGCATTATTTGTTGCGTTTGTCGAGTTCTTCCCAGCGTGTCATGGCCGTCAAGACTTCTGCGTCAATGGCTTCGCTGCGGGTTTGCAGTTGTTTGGCGCGTTTGGCATCCGTACGGAAGATCGTGCCGTCGGCGAGATGCGCGGCGATGTCTATCTGTTCTTTTTCCAGCGCCTCAATGCGTAGGGGCAGTTCTGCCAATTCGCGGCTTTCCTTGTAACTGAGCTTGCTGGCGGTTTTCGGCTGGGCAGCAGCAGGGGGAGCTGTGGCGCGGGCGGGAGCAGGGGCGGGTTTGGCGAGTGTCGCCTGATATTTTTGTACACGCTCCCAGTCTTCAAAACCACCGACGTATTCCTGCAATTTGCCATCGCCCTCAAAGGCGATCACCTGGGTGACGACGTTGTCCAGAAAGGCGCGGTCGTGGCTGACCAGAAACAGTGTGCCGTTGTAGTTGGCGAGCAGCTCTTCGAGCAGTTCCAGCGTCTCGATGTCCAGGTCGTTGGTCGGTTCGTCCAGCACCAGCACGTTGGCGGGCTGGGTGAACAGTCGCGCCAGCAGCAAGCGGTTGCGTTCGCCGCCGGAGCAGCTTTTGACGGGCGAACGGGCGCGTTCGGGTGAGAACAGGAAGTCGCCCAGGTAACTGATGATATGTTTTCTCTGTCCGCCGATTTCGACGAAATCCGCGCCTTGGCTGATGGTGTCGGCCAGTGTCGCGTTGTCGTCCAGTTGTTGGCGCAGTTGGTCGAAATACGCCACCGCGATTTTTGTGCCGAGTTTCACTGTCCCGGAGTCCGGCTGCAACTCACCGAGAATCATTTTGAGCAGGGTACTTTTGCCCGCGCCGTTGGAGCCCAGTAGGCCGATTTCCAGTTGTTGGCGCAGTTGGTCGAAATACGCCACCGCGATTTTTGTGCCGAGTTTCACTGTCCCGGAGTCCGGCTGCAACTCACCGAGAATCATTTTGAGCAGGGTACTTTTGCCCGCGCCGTTGGGGCCCAGCAGGCCGATTTTGTCGCCGCGCTGGATGCGGCAGGAAAAGTTTTTGATCAGGGTGCGATCCCCAAAACTTTTGCAGACATCCGTCAGCTCCGCGACCAGCTTGCCAGAGCGTTCGCCCGCATCCACGTTCATCTCGACACGGCCTACTTTTTCGCGGCGCGCCGCACGGTCGCGGCGCAGTTGTTCCAGCCGCAGCACACGGCCTTCATTGCGCGTGCAGCGGGCTTTGACCCCCTGGCGTATCCACACTTCTTCCTGCGCCAGCACCTTGTCAAACTTGGCATTGTTCACCGCCTCATCAGCCAACATGCGTTCCTTGAGTGCCTGATAGGCTGAGAAATTGCCGGGGAAACCGGCCAGTTTGCCGCGATCCAGTTCGACGATGCGCGTGGCAACGTTGTCCAGGAAACGGCGGTCATGGGTGACGAACAGCACGCTGCCGACAAAGTTGTTGAGCAGACCTTCCAGCCATTCGATGGAGGCAAAATCCAGATGGTTGGTCGGTTCGTCCAGGATCAGCACATCCGGCTCGGCGACCAGGGCTTGCGCCAGGGCGACCCGTTTGCGTTGTCCGCCGGACAAGTCGCCAACGCGCTTTTCGGGATCTAAATCGAGCTTGTTAATCGCGGTTTCGATGCGTGCTTCGACCGACCAGCCGTCCTGGGCTTCGAGTTGGGTCTGCAAGTGCTGCATTTCTTCCAGCAGGGTGTCGAAATCCGCATCGGGTTCAGCTAATTGATGCGAGACATGGTGGTAATCGTGCAGTAACTTTTGCAACTTGCCCAAGCCACGGGCGACCGCATCGAACACCGTGTCATCGGCATCCAGCACAGGTTCCTGATTGACATAACAAATGCGCGCAGAGGGTGCGCGCCAGATTTGGCCGTCATCGAGTACCCCTTCGCCCGCCAGTACACGCATCATGCTGGATTTGCCGCCTCCGTTGCGGCCGATAAGACCGACTCTTTCATTTTCGTCGAGTTGGAAATCGGTGTGATCGAGCAGGGCGACGTGGCCGAAGGCAAGACTGGCATTGCTTAAAGTAATAAAGGGCATTTGACTTATTTATTGGGTAGGGAAGATTGGTAAAGAAAAGAGAAACCTATCACCCAGCAGGCCATCGCCCAATATCCGAATGCATCAGTAAAACCGTTTATAATCAAAAAGATAGCGCGATTTTCGACTAAGAAATGAGAGAGTTGGAAGGCAACGTACAGTCCTGCCAGCAGATTTCCTGCCAGCACTAAACGTTGGCCGATGGTGTAGCCCTTGCCTTCAGGTTTGCCTTCCGGCGGCAAAGTGCCGCGAAAATGCATCACCAGATACACTGCACCAAACACCAGTAAAGCGCCTGTCATGCGGCTTGGAATATCCCCTTCGTGAGTATTTGCACCCAGCATTCCCAACAGCAGGCGACCGGTCGCGGCCACCCAGCCCAGCACCAGCGTTTGCGGGATTAGAAACCAGGCGACGAACAGGTTGAGACGAGCCAGCATTACAACTTCCTTTCAGCGGTTAATTTTTTTAAGTCTGCGATGATTTCTTGCGAATGACGCGAGGTTTCTACCGCCAGATAGGCTTTGACCAGATTGCCTTCCGGGTCTATCAGAAAAGTAAAGCGGCGCGCCATCTTCAGTATGCCCAGATTCAGCAAAGCGCCGTAACTGTCGGCGACTGCACCGCTCTTGTCGGACAGCAGGGGAAACGGCAGATGGTATTTTGTGGCAAATTCCGCGTGGCTGTTGCTGTTGTCCACGCTTACCCCGACCACCTGCGCACCCATTGCGGTGATCTGATTCAGGTCGTCACGAAACGCGCAGGCTTCCTGGGTGCAGCCCGGCGTGTCGTCCTTGGGATAAAAATACAGCACCAGATATTGGCCGCGATAATCCTGCAAAGCGTGCAGCTTGCCGTGCTGGTCGGGCAAGCGAAAATCCGGTGCGGGCTTGCCCACTTCCGGCAAATCGCCAGCTCGTGCCGCGCGCGCCACGAACAAGGCCGAAAAAACAAGCAATGCGGCGACAAGTATTAACCATTTCATATTATTTCCTCGTTTAAAGAGACTCTCGTCGTGTGACTACGGCATTCTTTTCCTGCGCTTGAGGGGTAAAAAGAGTGGGGGAGGGCTTGCATGTTAGCTACGATTTATCAAGAACTGCGCATGATACCAGCGTGAGGGTTTGGATTACAGCGTATTTCCGGTAGAATGCGCGCCGCTGTCCTCGTAGTTAAATGGATATAACCGCCCCCTCCTAAGGGGCAATTACAGGTTCGATTCCTGTCGAGGACACCAAA
>Ga0210053_1003567_pt1 | contig 12561 bp, 8 predicted proteins | sample CryGeymeta201512_FD_185467 | JGI IMG/M metagenome (GOLD analysis project Ga0210053, IMG submission 185467) | Groundwater microbial communities from Crystal Geyser aquifers in Utah, USA - Crystal Geyser metaG 2015-12 (SPAdes) (version 2) | ecosystem: Environmental > Aquatic > Deep subsurface >... | reverse complement strand
AATTTAAAGCGGCTAAAAGCAAAGAAAAAATTGTTATTTTACTCAATGGTTTTTTAAATTTAAAGCCATTGGCAGTAACAACAAGCTCATTAAAATACCAGGAGGGGTGTTAAATAGAAATTAAACCGCAATAATAATTTTAGGAAAGGGAGGTGAGGGCAATGGCTGCTATGTTAGTAAGCGGGATAACCGGAACTTTGGGGTCAGCTATTGGCCCCAAATTAAAGGAAAGGTGCTATTTTTTGGTAAGAGGCGGAAGGGATAGGCCTAATTTAAGCCTTGATTACGGACAAGTGATTAAGGGGGATATAACCAGGCCGTTATGCGATGTTTCACAGGAAGATTTGTCATTACTGAAGCAAGAAGGCATTGACAAAATATTGCACATCGCGGCATCGGTTAAGTTTGACGAAAATTTGTCCGAAGAAATTTTCGCCATAAATTTGACCGGGACAAAAAACATTTTGGATTTGGCCAAATGTCTCGGTGTCCGGGAATTTCATTATATTTCCACGGCTTATGCCAGTACTTCGCGAAACCCCTATGAACGCTCGAAAGCGGCGGCAGAGGAGTTGGTTAAAGCATCCGGCATTAAGTATAACATTTATCGCCCCAGTGTTTTGGTGGGTGATTCTCGCACGGGAGAGATTTCAGATTTTAATGGTTTCTATGGGGGTTGCGCAGGACTCTATCTGCTGGCGGAGAGGGATAGAATAAAAAGGGGTTATGACGGAGAAGTTTCTTACCCTCTATGTATGGTCTGTTCGTCAACTTCAACAATAAATCTTGTCCCGGTTGATTGGGTCAGTGAGACGATTTTGAAGTTAATGCGCCTGGGCGTCAGGAATGAAATTTACAACATCACTCACCCTAATCCGCCTAATGTCAGATGGGTGATGGATACCGGATTCAAAGTGCTTGGAATCCGTGGCATCAGATATTTAGAGGGTTGGGAGAAAAAGCCGGTTTCCGACGATGATTCATTTCCTGTCCAAAAAAGAGCCGATTCCATCTTGACCAGGTATATACCTTATGTTACCGAGGAAGCGGTTTTTGATCTGGACACCACCAAAAGAGCTTTGGCCGAGAATTTTTTTGCTCCGCCTGATATTACGGCTGATTTTTTAGCGATGCTGTTAAAGTACGCGGCTCAAAAAAATTTTGGTCATTTGCGCAGGCGAAGGAGTTCCACTCGCTCCGAACCTTCGCTAACGGCCGGTAGCTTGGTTTCACAAGCTGCCGCAGCCGTGTAACAGGTTCCTCAAGGGTTAAAACCTCAAGTTTTAACCCTTTTTTTTATTTTCTTAAAATGTTATTATATTAGTATGAATTTATTTGCTTTATCCGCATTATTAAATACATTTTCAAGTTTAATATTCGGATTTTTTGTTTTTCTCAAGGATCGTAAAAATAGGGTTTTCCAGCTTTGGTTAGCTCTTAGTTTATCATTTGTTCTTTGGGAATTCAGCGCATATAACATTGCCATCACTACTGATAAGCAATTAGCTTTTCTCTGGTGGCGGATAGCGCACATCGGCGTGATATTGATTCCGGTATTTTTCACTAATTTTATTTATGCCTGGCTTAAAATAAAAAGAAAGGCTTTTTATTATTTCTCCTGGGTCTTTGCCGTATCTTTTTCTGCCATTAATTTATATGATTTGTTTATTAGACCCACCGGCTTATTTATTGCCAATATGAGGTGGGTTTTTAATTCCTTTTATTATGATTCTCCCCCCGGATTATTATATCCGATTTTTGTAGCCCTTTGGATTTTTATGGTACTCTTTTCTCATTATGAATTATTAAGAATATATAAAGATTCAACAGGCGCTAGACGCAGCCAAATACAATATTTTATTTTTGCTTTCGTGGTTGCTTATGCCGGCGGGTCAACCTGCTATTTACCGGTTTTTGGCATAGATTTTTATCCTTACTTTAATTTCGTTTTACCATTTTATACTATTATAATGACTTATGCCATTGTCGTCCACCGTTTAATGGATATAAAACTGGTAATGCGCCGTTATTCTGTTTTTTTGGCATCACTGTCAGTGGTTTTAATTTTAGCTACCGCTGTAAAGTATTTTTTTGACAGCTGGTTTTATGATTATTCGGTCTGGGCCGACCCGCTGATTTTAATCGGTGCCATATATGTTTTTACGCCCATCAAAAATTATTTTTACCGCCTGGCCAATAAATATTTTTTCTCTTCGCTTTACGATAGCGCGGAAGTTATCGCCAGCCTGTCCGATAAATTAAGGACCACTTTGGAGGCGGGGAAAATCTATGAGTTTATTTCACAGGCGCTGATGGGCGCTTTCCACGCCAAAGCCATTGGCCTTCTGATTTATGATGAAAAGGCCGGCAGTTTTACGGTGCAGTACAATAACGGCTTTAACATCGGCTCGCGGAAAAATTTTCCCGAGGACAAGGATTTAAATGAAAATTATATCAAGCGCAACTTGCCGGTCATTACCGAAGACGTCAGGCGCTTAAGCCGGTTTGACGATAACCAGACCGTGGCTTTGCTGAAAAAACTCGGCGTGGAAATTCTGGCGCCCTTAAACGTTAAGGATAAAATCATCGGTCTGATCGCTTTGGGCGCCAAAGAATCCGGCGATATGTATAACGAGGAAGATTTGAAAGTTTTGGAAGTGGCGGGCGCGCAAACCGCCATTGCTTTGGAAAATGCCTTGCTCTATAAAGAAACCAAGAATTTCAGCATCAAGCTGGAAAAAGAAGTGGAAAAAGCCACTCATGATTTAAAAAAAGCCAATGTTCAGCTAAAAAAGTTGGACGCGGCCAAATCGGAATTTATTTCCATCGCCTCGCATCAATTGCGTACGCCGCTAACCGTGATTAAAGGCTATATTTCCATGATGCTGGAAGGCAATTTCGGCGGGTTGACCAAACCGGAAAGCGAATCTTTGGAAAAAGTTTTTGAATCAAACGAGCGCTTGATTCAATTAGTGGAAAATCTGCTTAATATTTCGCGCATTGAATCCGGCCGGTTGCAGTTTAATTATCAGCAGGTAGATATGAATAAAATGGTGGCCAGCGTGAAGGAGGAGCTGGAAGCTAACGCCAAGAGGAAAGGTTTGATTTTACAATACAGGGCTCCGACCAAGTCGGTGCCGATTATTAAAATAGACGACGAAAAAATCAGGCAGGTGGTAATGAATTTAGTAGACAATGGCATCAAGTACACTAAACATGGCAGCGTCACCGTGAAATTAGAGCAAGCGGAAAATAAAATACGATTCTCGGTGACGGATTCGGGCGTGGGCATCAGGCCGGAAGACATGGGCAATTTATTCAAGAAATTTTCCCGCGGCTCCGGTATCTCGCTGATTCACACCGAAGGCACGGGACTGGGACTGTACGTGGCGCGCATGATGATTGAGGCGCATCATGGCAAGATTTGGGCCGAGTCAGCCGGCGTTGGCAAGGGGAGCAAATTCTGTTTTGAGTTGCCGGTGAAATAGTGATATTTTTGTTGTTATTTATTTAAGTCAAAATATGTCAAATGATAATAAAAAAAATAAGGAGAAACGGCTGTATCAAAAAAATATTGATGAAATTATTGAGAAAAAAAACAAAGTTGAGGGAAATACTACAAAAGAATATTATAATTTTAGTAATAGAGAAAAATATTGGCAAAATTTTTGGGAGAAAGAAAAAGTTTACGAATTCGACCCAAGTTCTCCGAAGCCGTTATTTACAATTGACACCCCTCCGCCCACAGTTTCTGGCGCGTTACATCTCGGACATATATATTCTTATACTCAAGCTGAGGTTGTTAGTCGTTATAGGAGGATGAAGGGGTTTAATGTTCGCTATCCTTTTGGTTTAGATAATAACGGTTTACCGACAGAACGTTTGGTGGAAAAAGAAAAAGGTATACGTGGGAGAAGCTCGGATTTAGAAGAGTTTACTAAAACATGCTTGGAAGTTACCGAACATTATCGGCATATATACGAGCAGCTCTGGAGGTCGATCGGTTTAGGGGTGGATTGGCGGTTAGAATATTCCACTATTTCTCCCGAGGTACAAAAGATTTCACAAGCGTCATTTAAAGAATTGTTTGATAAGAATCTGATATACAAAAAGAAATCGCCAGCGCTTTTTTGTACAGAATGTCAAACCTCCATCGCTCAGGCGGAAATAGAATATCAAGAAAAAAATTCAATTTTTTATGATCTAGAATTTAAACTTGACGATGGAACGCCATTAACAATTTCCACGACACGGCCAGAGCTACTATCGGCTTGCGTTGCTGTTTTTGTGCACCCTGACGACAAACGGTATAAAGATTATGTTGGTAGAAATATAATTACTCCGCTTGGAGATAACGTCAAGATAATTGCTGACGAAAAAGTATCGATTGATAAGGGGACGGGGGTGGTAATGTGCTGCACATACGGCGATGAAACGGATGCATATTGGGCAAAAAAATATAATTTATTTGAGCAGATTATAATAGGTAAAAACGGTTTATTCTTAGATAGCGCCGTCGAAGGGTTGAGGGGCAAGAATATTAAGCAAGGGCGAGAGCAGACAATCCGTTTATTGCAAGAGAAGGGTTATTTATTGGGAGATAAGCCAATTAAACATGACGTTGGAGTACACGAAAGATGTGGAACGCCGATTGAAATTCTATCAACGTCTCAGTGGTTTGTAAAATTATTAGACGCAAAAGATGATTTATTGGCAATGGGAGAAAAAATAGCGTGGCACCCCCCACAGATGCGTAAGAGATTCGAAGAGTGGGTAAAAAATTTAAAATGGGATTGGTGTATATCGCGTGAAAGATTTTATGGCATACCGATTCCAGCTTTCAGCTGCGATAAGTGCGGTGCGATTTCCGTCGCGGAAGAATCAGAAATGCCCATTGATCCAAAAAAATCGGCAGATAGGCCGTGTGAAGCATGCGATGGCGGGAAGTTGTTGCCGGAAAAAGATGTTTTAGATACTTGGTTCACTTCATCGCTCACTCCGGACATTAATGTCGTGTCGCAGTATAATGGAGGTATTGGAAAAAAGATGTTGCCCATGTCAATGAGACCTCAGGCGCATGATATAATTAGAACTTGGGCGGTGTATACAATGTTAATGAGCCATTATAAACATAATGATATACCATGGGAGGAATTAATGATCTCTGGCCATATACTTTTGCGTAAAGGAGAAAAAATAAGCAAAAAAACAGGCGGTGGCGATCTTAAACCAGAGGAAATGATTGCAACGCATTCGGCAGACGCCATCAGGTACGCTATGTGTGGCGCTTCATTAGGAAGAGACGCGTATTATGAGAGGGGGGAAGTAAAAAAGGGCAACAAGTTAATAACTAAATTGTATAATGCCGGCAAATTAGTATTTGGAAATTTAGACGGGTTTGAATTTGATTTTGATAAAGAAAAGTTAGAGCCGATAGATAAGTGGATAATACTAAAATCACAAATAACAGCATCGGAAATGGCCAACGCCTTTGACGACTACGAATTTAGTAAAGCGCGGCAAATTTTTGAAGATTTTTTCTGGAGAGAATATTGTGACAATTATTTGGAAATTATTAAGGGACGAGTTCGCTCAACTTCTGCGGACGATGAAACAAAGCGAAGGTCAGCTCAATACGCTTTATATCAATCTTTCCTCAATATTCTTAAAATGAGCTCACCGTTTGTTCCTCATATTACAGAGGAGATGTATCACGGAAGTTTTATTGACCAGACGGACTCCTCGGGAGACAAGGGGCCAAACAAGACATTTATTACCAAGGCGGACGGCGGTATATTTTTGCGGCATGAAAATTTTAAGAGTATTCATCAAACAGGATGGCCAGTCGCATGGCAAGAATTCCAGTTGGATTCAAATACAATTTTAGATAGTTGCAATCATGCGCTAGAGATAGTATCCGAGGTGAGAAAATATAAAACTCAGAATAAAATTAAAATGTCTGCGCCGGTTAACATAAAAATTGCGTGCGGCGCGAACCTGCAGGAGCAATTATTTGGTTATATAGAGGATTTGAAAAATATTACTAAAGCAGAATCAATTACATTTAAACAAATCAATAAGAAAGAAGGTGTTGAACAAAATAAATTAAAGGTCGAAATTAATCATAGTTAACAAAAAAGGGGTGCTTGACAAGTAACTATTACTAACCCGAACGAAATGATGGTGGACGCGGTCACTTTTAATCAACTTTGGTTTGCTCAACCATTTTTTCCAAACCGAATTCAGCCATAGCTTTGGCTTTGGCGTTTTGACCAAGCTCTAAGGCTAGGGTTTTATTATTTAGAAGAGTTTTAATTTTTTCCGCCAAGTCGCGCGCGTCAGCCGGCTTAGAAAGTAAGCCGGTTTTTTCATTTTCAATCATCTCCGGATTGCCGCCCACCGCGGTAGCAACAATGGGCCGGCCGGCTTGCATGGCTTCAATCAGAGTGTAAGACAAGCCTTCCTTAACCGAGGAGCAGACGTAAACATCAAAAGCCGGCAAAAGCCTGGCCGCTTCATCTATACTGCCGGCTAAGATGAAATTATTTTTTAAATTATATTTGGCGATTAAATTTTTTAAAGCTTCCCGCTCTTTGCCTTCACCGATAATGATGAATGTGGCTGGTGTATTTAATTTATGAGTCAAGATGCCGGCCGCTTCAATCAAATATTCAAAGCCTTTGGTTTTGTAGAGGTTGCCGATACTGCCGATGAACACCTCACCCCCGGCCCTCTCCTTGGCAAGGAGAGGGAGCGCTTCTTCTCTGGTGTAAAAATTTACGGGCGCCAGGCCGTTATGGATGGTAATTAATTTTTCTACCGGCGCGATTTTATATTTCAAGGCAACCTGCCGGTCAGATTCGGAAACGCAGATGATTTTGTCTTTAAATTTGGCCGTGAACTTTTCCGCCCATAAGTAAAACCATTTTACGGGCGCGGGCAGGGGTTCGTTAAAAACCCAGCCGTGAACCGTATAGATAATTTTTAAATTTTTAATTTTTAATTTTATAAATAATCCCGCCAAGGAGCCCAAGATGGAGATTTTGGAACTGTTGAGATGGATAATGTTCGGTTGATAGTTTTTGATTAATTTGCTGATTTCAAAAAAAGCTAAAATTTCGTTTAATGGTGAAATGCTACGTTTGAGGTGGGGGATTATGTAATATTTTATGTTATTTTCTTCTAATTTTTTTGCTAATTTTCCATCTTTTCCCTGTTCGCCTAAGGCCACGGCCACCTCAAATTCCCGCCCTAAATTATTAGCCAAATCAAAGACATAGCGCTGGGCGCCGCCGTATTCGGACTGGGTTATAAAATAGAGAATTTTTGTCATTTTTTGGGGTTGACCCAGTTAAATAAATTTGCTGGCAAATTTCCGCGAAAGCGAATTTAACAGGGTTGACTTTTAACTTGTTTTATTTAATAATAACTTATAGTTAAAGATAAATCAATCTTGACTAAGTGGTTAAAACTTAGCATTTTTAAATTTAAACATTTTATGAAAATTTTGTATTTTGGCGGCGGTTTTGTGGGCGCTTGCTCGGCCGCGGTGAGCGCGGACAGCGGGCATGAAGTTTTAGTTTACGATATCAATCGCGAGCTGGTAGCCGGCTTGTCTTCGGGAGATAAAGACAAAATAGGAGCCTGTTTATTTGAAAAAGGCTTGGGCGATTTGCTAATCAGAAATCATGACAGGATAAAGTTCACTTTTGACCTGGTCGAGGCGGAAAAGTTCGCCGATTTGGTCGAGGCGGTTTTTATGTGCCTGCCCACGCCGGAGCGCGACGGCGCCGGCGAGATCAATTTGGAAATTTATGAGACTGCGGCCACGACCCTGGCGGGAATTTTGGCTAAACGGAATAACGGAGCGCAAAGTCGGTATGTTTTAATCATCAATAAAAGCACGGTGCCGATTGATATGGTGAACCGGACTAAGGAGATTATGCTTAAAGCCGGCGTGAAAAATTTCGGCGTGGGTTCCAACCCGGAATTTTTGGTGGAAGGCAAGGCCATTGAAGGCTTAATCAGGCCGCCGCGCGTTGTAGTGGGCGCGGACGCGGAAAAAGATTTCGCCATTTTTAGAAATATTTACAGCCGTTTCGTGGAATCGTCCAATATCGCGTATCTTGAAGTCAATCCGGCCGAGGCCGAAGCCGGCAAACTATTGGCCAATTACGTTTTATTTAGCCGTTTGGCCAACTGCTTCGCCGTGGTCGGGCGGGTCTGCGAAAAGTTTCCCGGCTTGCGCTTTGAAAACATCAGGAAAATTTTAATCTCGGACGCGCGCATCGGCGACTGGGGCTTTTACGACAGCCTGTTCGCCGGCGGCAGCTGCTTTATCAAAGACGCGCGTTCGCTCGCGCATCAGCTTAAAGCTAAGGGCTCCGGGGCCGATTTAGTGGATAATGTTTTGGCGGCTAACCGGCGGCAGCTTGACAATTTTATGGCTCGCGCTGAAACTGAATTGAATTTCAACTGGGCGGGTAAAACCGTAGGCCTCTTAGGCTTGGCCTTTAAGCAGGACACCAACGACATCCGTAATTCGGCCGCCCTGGGCGTGACCGAATTTTTATTGGCTCATAACGTTAAGCAGGTAAAAGCTTACGATCCGGTGGCCGGAAATAATTTTATGAAATATTTTGCCGGCAATAAAGACGCGGGTAAAATTAATCTGGCCGCGGCTGAAGTTGAGGCCATAATCGGCGCTGACGCGTTAATCATCGCGACCGATTGGCCGCAATTTAGGGGATTATACGGTTTGATTATAGAAAAACTGCCGAAGGGCGCGATTGTCATGGACGGCCGCCGCCTGCTGGCGCAGAAGTACTTTGAGTTGGCGCGGGCGGGTTATAATATTGTCGCGGTGGGTTCGCCGACTATCAAAATAAACTGATCAACTGTTTTAAATTTTAAGTCACAAAATATTTTTATGAAAATTAGTAAGAAATGCAAAATCGGCATTATCGGCATGGGGTATGTCGGCCTCCCCTTGGCGGCAGTAGCGGCTAAAAAGGGCTATGAAGTTTACGGCATTGATACGGATAAAGAAAAGCTGAAAATTATCGCTCAAGGCAAAAGTCCGTTTAAAGAAGATTTTTTAGAAAAATTATTGCTTAAAGTAAAAATTAACGTTTCGGCCGACCCGAAAATTTTAAAAAAATGCGACATCTGCATAATTTGCGTGCCTACTCCGGTTGACGAAAAATATTATCCGGTGCTTGATCCGGTTATCAGCGCTTCTAAAGCCGTCGCGCAAAATTTAAAGAAGGGCGCTTTGGTTATTTTGGAATCAACGGTTAATCCGGGAGTTTGCGAGGATATCGTGCGGCCGATTTTCGTTGCCGCCGGCCACCGGCCGGGCCGGGATGTTTTTATCGCTCATTGCCCCGAGAGAGTAAATCCCGGCGACCCAAAATGGAATGTTGGCAATATTCCGCGCGTGGTCGGGGCGTTTGAAGAAGCCGGCTTGAAGCTGGCTAAAGAATTTTATGAAAGTATCGTTGACGCGCCGATTATGGCAATTGATTCCATTCGCGAAGCCGAAGCCGTAAAAATATTGGAAAATTCTTTCCGCGACATTAATATCGCCTTCGTTAACGAACTGGCCAAATCATTCGGCCGGCTTAACATTGATATAGTCAATGTTATTAAAGGAGCTTCCACCAAGCCTTTCTCTTTTATGCCGCATTGGCCGAGCTGCGGCGTGGGCGGCCACTGTATCCCGGTTGACCCTTACTATTTAATTGAAAAAGCCAAATCCAATGGTTTTGACCACAGTTTTTTAAGGACTGCCCGGGCAATAAATAACAGCATGCCTGAATACACGGCCGAGATGATGCAAGATTTGCTTAATGACGTGAAAAAATCGGTTAAAGGCGCCAAAATTGGAATTCTGGGGCTGTCTTACAAAGCCAATGTGGGCGATTTGCGCGAAAGTCCGTCATATAAAATAATCAAATTATTGGAGAAAATTGGCGCCGTTATCCATACTTACGACCCGTTTGTTTTAGATAAATCTACCGCGAAAAGCCTGGCGGAAATATTGAAAAAGTCGGAAGCCATTCTTTTGGCGACAAATCACCGCGAATTTAAAAAAGTAACCGCCGAAAAATTGAAGCAAAACAAGATTCTCGTCGTGGTTGACGGCAAAAATTTTCTGGACAAAGAAGCGATTAAAAAAGCGGGCATACTTTATAGAGGTATCGGACGATAAAATTAATTTATAGCATTATGAAAATTTTGGTAACCGGAGGGGCAGGTTTTATCGGCTCCAATTTAGTTGACGGGCTGGTTAAACTCGGCCATAAAGTTTGCGTAATTGACAATTTGTCAACCGGCAAAAAAGCCTACCTTAATCCCAAGGCTAAATTTTATAAAGCCGATATCTGCTCGCCGGCCATTGATAAAATTTTCAAAAAAGAAAAATTTGACTATGTGTTTCATCTGGCGGCGCAGATTGACGTCCGCAAGTCGGTGGCTGAGCCGGAGTTTGACAATAAGGTTAACGCCATGGGCAGCTATCGGGTTTTTAAAAATAGCGGCTTAAACAAAGTTAAAAAAGTTATTTTTATTTCCACCGGCGGCGCGCTTTACGGCGATTGTTTAAAACCGGCGACCGAAGAAACTTTAATTCAACCGGTTTCGCCTTACGCCATCCATAAATACGCGGCTGAAAGATATTTGGCTATGTATGGCGAATTGGCTGGCTTAAAGCATGTTATTTTAAGGCTGGCCAATGTTTATGGGCCAAGGCAATATAGCGACGGGGAATGCGGCGTTATTGGAATTTTTACTTACAATATCGCCAAAAGCAGGTCCAGCGTGCTTTACGGCGACGGTAGTAAAACCAGGGATTTTGTTTACGTGGCCGACGCAGTGGCCGCTTGCCTTAAAGCCATGGCGTCCGGGGCGCGGGGCGTATTTAATATCGGCAATAGTAAAGAAATCAGCATGCTGCAAATTATTAATGCCATAAAAAAAGCCGCGGGCAAAAAATTTGTTTATAAAAAAGAACCAGACCGGCCGGGCGAAGTGCAACGGAGCGTGCTTAATAGCGCGAAGGCCGGAAAAGTATTGGGCTGGCGGGCGAAGACGAAACTTGAACAAGGCATAAAAAATACGATTGCCTGGGCCATGGAAAATACTAATAAATAATGAGTTTAAACAATTATGAGTAAAATATTAGTAACCGGCGCGGCCGGGTTTATCGGCTCGCATCTGGCGGAAAGGTTGGCTGAACTTGGACATGAAGTTATCGGCGTTGACTCGCTTACTGATTATTATTCCGTAAAGTTAAAAAGACAAAATATAAAAGATATTACCGAGAAAGGGGTTAAATTTTATGAAATTGATTTACTTGATGATAAAATCGCGGAAATTTGCCAAGACGTTGAAATAGTTTATCATCTGGCGGCCCAACCGGGAATTTCCGACCAAGTTCCGCTCGAAGCGCACATTAGAAATAATATTCTGGCGACTGACAAATTAATGAAGGTTGTAAAAAATTTACCTTCGCTCAAGCTTTTTATCTACATTTCAACTTCATCAGTTTATGGTAAAATCGCCATCTCAAGCGAAGAGGCAATTATCAATCCGATATCTTATTATGCGATTACCAAATTAGCCGCGGAACAATTGGTTTTATCATATTTTAAATCGCACGCTTTGCCGGTTTGTGCCGTCCGTCTGTACTCAACTTACGGGCCGAGAGAACGTCCGGAAAAAATGATCATAAGACTGGTTAAGAGCGTAGTCACCGGGCAAGAAGTTCCCATATATGATGGCAGCTTGGATCATTCTAGGTCATATACTTACGTCAGCGACATCATTGACGGGCTGATTTTATTTTTGGATAAACTGGATTTATGCCGTGGTGAAATTTTCAATCTTGGCTCGGATAAGGAATACAGCAACAAAGAGTTGATTGAGTTGATTGAGGCTTTAGCTGGGAAAAGCGCCAATAAAATTTCTCTGCCGGCGCGCGGTAGCGACCAGCTAAGGACCAAAGCTAACATAGAAAAGATTAAAAGGGTTTTATCCTATCAGCCTAAAGTAAGTTTAAGTCAAGGCCTGGAAAAAACTTTGGATTGGTATAAAAAAATACATGAAAAATAAAACCATTCTCATAACCGGCGGCGTCGGCTTTATCGGCTCTTATCTTTGCGAGAAGTACCTTGAGGCTGGGCATAAAATAATCTGCCTGGATAACCTACAAACTACCGGTTCAACCAAAAATATTGAAAAGCTTTTAGGCAAGCGTGATTTTAAATTTATTAAACATGACATTATTGAGCCTATAAATTTCAGGGAAAAGATCGATTGGCTTTTTAACTTGGCCTGTTCCGGCTCGCCGACCAGCTACCAATACGACCCGATCCACACCATTAAAACCAATACCCTGGGCATGATCAACATGCTGGAACTGGCGCGCCGGCACGGAGCCAGAATTATGCAATTTTCCACCTCCGAGGTTTACGGCGATCCGCAAACGCCGGCGCAAAACGAAGCTTATAACGGCAATGTCAATCCGCTGGGGCCGCGCGCTTGTTATGATGAAGGCAA